>Ga0068706_1000400_pt1 | contig 21659 bp, 17 predicted proteins | sample YNPMSBMetaG_FD_65632 | JGI IMG/M metagenome (GOLD analysis project Ga0068706, IMG submission 65632) | Anoxygenic and chlorotrophic microbial mat microbial communities from Yellowstone National Park, USA - YNP MS-B MetaG | ecosystem: Environmental > Aquatic > Thermal springs > Hot (42-90C) >...
ATTGGCACTGAAATTTATTTGGATGGACTAAAAAATATCCGAAAACGATTGCCCAATATTGAACTCATTCAACTCAATGCTCTTCAACTTCCTTTTCAACAAGAGTTTGATGCTATTGGATCTTTTGATGTACTTGAGCATATAGAAGAAGATGAACAAGTGATGAAAAATGTTTATACTGCTTTAAAAAACGAAGGATTTTTTATCATCACTGTACCCCAACATCCATTTCTTTGGCCTTATATTGATGAATATGCAAAACAAAAAAGAAGATATTCACGAAAAGAATTAAAAGAAAAACTTATTCGCAATGGCTTTGAAGTAAAGTATATTGGGTCGTTTGTTTTTACTTTATTTCCATTCGTTTTGCTATCTCGTGTATTGAAGAAAAACAAACCTATTGAACAAGTTACATTCAAAGATGTTGAAGCAGAATTTTTAATCCCTAAGTGGATGAATACTAAGTTTTATTATTTATTAAAACTTGATTATCTGTTTATTCGTTTGGGTATTTCATTACCTTTTGGAAGCAGTTTGGTAGCAGTTGCACAAAAAAAAAATAAAAATATATGGGATCATTTAGTTTATTTCTTGAATCAACTTTTCAAGTAATTTGTAGTTTGCTCTTATTCATAGGAATCGGTTTTATACCTATTAAACTATTAAAAATTCAATTAAAAATTAGTATTTTTTCAATATTTTTAATTACATGGGTAGGTCAATTACTTTTTACTATATTGGGTGCATTATATTTTACTCATGGGAAAACAATTTTAGTATTAGCCTTACCTATTGTCTTTTACTTTTTATTGGTTCTAAAAAACAAGCCTATTCTTATAGAAAGTAAAAATTCCTTTAAAACATTACTAATTTATTTTCTTGCAAGCATTATTATTATTTCTTTATGGAATCATTTAAAATACTATAATCATGAACTAAATAAATATTATACATCCAATACAGATTTTCCTTATTATGCAAAAGTTTCAGACTATTTGGTTAATGTAGGTATAGAAAGAAATGACATCAATTTTATAACAGAAAATAAATATGTTACTCCTTATCATTACTACGATTTATGGTTGAATGGATTACTAGGAAAATTATTTCAAATAAACTATGTAGCTGCACTCACAAACATCACTTACACTGTTAACTATATTATTATATTTTTAGGTATTTTAACACTTTTGGAATATTTAATTTTTATTCTTAAAGCAAATGACCAAAATAACCAAAATAAATTAGTATTATTTTTAATAACCATATTAACCTTTTTTTTATCGGCTTTTTACCATCCATCATTTCGATACTTTGTCAAGCAAATAGACATTGTAAGTATTGATATATTTAAAACTCCTAAATTATTTCCAATTTACATAACTTGTATTTTTATTTATTTTTCCATAATTTTTAAAAATCATGGCTTATTTTTTTTGTCTCTGATTCTCTGTGGTTTACTTTATCCTACCACAATTCCTGCGTTTTATTCAATTTCTTTTTTGATTATTTTATTTGATTATTTTTTAATCAAAAAAATTAAAAATCATTTCAATTATTTGGTTTTATTGATGCTAAGTGCAATGTTTTATATAATATTTTATAAGTTTACAGGTAATAACATCAAAAATGATACTTTTCTTAGTTCTTTATTACAAATTAAAATTAATCTTGCTGACCTTATAATAGTGTTTATAATTCCTTTTGCAACTATTTTTTTTGTACTAGTATTATATTTCCCTTATTTACTACTAATAATTAAATCTAAAATACTTTTCGATAAATTTTACATCAAAAATTCTTTTTACTTTATGATTGTAATATTAGCAATTTCCGTTTCGGTTTGGGCAGTTGGAAACAAGGCTCAAAATAGCGTTCAACTTTTTTATAATCCTTTTACTCCTGTTTTACATGTTTTCTTATACTTGTCAATTTTAACTGTTTATTTATTTGCCGACAAGAAATGGATATATATCACTACCTTGATTTTATTGGTTAATGTTTCAGTAAACTCTGGTAAGTTATTTTTTGATAGACCCCTTAAGTGGGACAAACAATTTAATTTACAAGTAACTAATGCTATTCAAAATAAAAATCATTTGGGTGCTTTTATTTATAATCCCAAATTATACCAAAAATACAAAAGTAATTACTTTTTTAAAGTTTATCCTGTCTCTCCCCCTCTTTGCAATTTGCTAGCTTCTATTGATACAAAATTTCATCCTATTTGTATAAGCATTTATGATATGGTTTTAGATTCCACTTCAAAATTTTTTCCAACCGAAAAACTTTTAGTCCAAAATTCAGAGTTTTATCAATTTGTAGAAACTCAAAAAAAGAACAATGAATTTAAATCTATTCCACAGTCACAACTTGATTTTATAAAAAAATACAACATTGAATGGCTTATAACTGATAGCGAAACCATCCTGCCCAATGAGATTAAAAAATTAGTAGTTCAAGAATTCAGTAGCGAAACTTATCATACAAAATTTTATTTATTAAACCCATCAAAAAGTAATTGAATTTTTGTTTGCAACGTAATAATTTTTTGGACTTAAAAATTCTTGATATACTAATTTTTTTCTATCTTTGCAAAAAAATTGCGTCCGTAGCTCAATTGGATAGAGCATTTGACTTCGGATCAAACGGTTGAGGGTTCGAGTCCTTCCGGGCGCACAATTTCATCATGTACTTAAAACTTTTTTGCTTCCTTTTTTTTTGTCTTTTCTCGTCTTTATTTGCACAACTTCCGCCCGAGGAGCAACTCGCTGATGAATATTTTTCCGAAGGTGAATATGAAAAATCCCTTGAACTTTACTCAAAACTTTATAAAACTAATGAAGAACAACGTTTAGTTTTTAAAATTACTCAATCTTACATCGCTTTAAATAAGTTTCAAGAACTTCATAATTTTTTAGATAAATGTATCAAAAAATCAAGCAATGAGCCTATTTTTGTTGCCTTAAAAGGTTATACTTACCTCCAAGAAAAAAATGAAGCCGAAGCAAACAAAACGTGGAATTCCCTTTTATCTAAAGTAAATAAAGAAGATGATTTCCAAAAAATAGCCAACTTTTTTTATAAAATCAAACAATTTCAATGGGCTGAAAAATTTTATTTGCAAGCCCGCTCCACACTAAAATCTTCAAACCTTTTTGCTTCTGAACTCTCTGAAACTTACATAGCCCTCGGTGATTACTATAAAGCTACCCTTGAACTGATTGTACAATTAGTAGAAAAATACGCTCCCCTTGATTTAATCAAAGGTAAAATTTCTATTCTGACAGACGAAAAATCTTACAATGATGTAGAAAGAGCTCTACTTCAATCAGTTACTAAATACAAAGATAATGTCCAAGTGCTTGAATTACTGTTTGACTTTTATGTTCAATCCGAAAACTATGAAGAAGCTTTTACTCAAATTAAACTGATAGACAGGATTCTCCAAGATGGTAACAACCGTATTTTTCAATATGCCAAAACCTTACAAAATAACCAAAAATACGAAGAATCTAATCAAGTTTTGGATTATATCATTCAAAAAGCTCAAAAATCTTCGTTGCATTTATTAGCATTACAAGAAAAGGCTGTTAATTTTGAACAACTCGTCTTAGAAACTAAACCTATTGATATTCAAAAGGTTAAAAATGCTGTAAAAAATTATGATGATTTACTGAATGCTTACGGTCGTCAACCTCAATTTTTTGATGCCATTTATAGAAAAGCAAATTTATGTATTTTTTACTTAAATTTGTTAGATACCGCTTTAAATGAACTTCAATCCATTGAAAATATGCCTTCTTTATCCCCAGAAAATAAATCCAAAGCAAAACTGCTCATCGGTGATATTTATCTCTTGAAAAATGAAATCAGCAAAGCTGAACTCAAATACACAGAAGTAGAAAAATCTAATAAAGATGCCCAAATTGGTGCAATGGCAAAGTTTAAACAAGCCATGCTTTTTTATTATCGCGGGGATTTTGATATGGCAAAAGCATTTTTTAAAGTCTTAAAGGATAATACTTCCAACGATATTGCCAACGATGCCATTGATATGTTTTTGTTAATTCAAGATAATACAGGTTTAGATTCTACCACCGAAGCACTCCAACGCTTTGCAAAAGCTCAATTACTCATTTATCAGAAACAATATGAACCCGCTCTACTTGCTTTAGACTCTATACAACTTAAATTCCCTAATCACCCTCTGAAAGACGATATTGTTTGGCAAAAAGCTCAAATCGCCTACCAACAAAATGATATCAATAAAACTTTGTTTTTTTTAGATCAGATTTTAACTAACCATTCTCCAGGAGTTTATAGTGATGATGCTTTATTTTTAAAAGCTGAAATCTATGATTACATCCTAAAAGATTCTCAAAAAGCTATGGATTTATACCTGCAAATCATTACTGATTACCCCGGTTCTATTTATAAAGTCAATGCACGAAAAAGAATACGTATCTTACGTGGCGACAAAAATCAATAATCATTTTTTGATTACAATAACAGTTAAACAAAAAAGCCCTTACTTTCATCAAGCAAAGGCAAATCAAACTTTCAAACGTAAATTTATTTACTGAAGACTTTTTAGGTACTTTTCTCTACGAATTGCTTTTTTTATAACCTCTCTTCTTTCAACAGATGGCTTTATATAAGCCGAACGTCTTCTGACTTCTTTCAAAATACCTATTTTCTCAAATTTCTTTTTATAGCGCTTGAGCGCTTTGTCTAACGATTCACTTTCTTTTACGTCTATGATAATCATGCCTTAATAATTTACGCAAAGATAAAGTATACAGTCTAAAAAAGCAAAAAAAAATTATAGAATTTTTTGGATTTGCATGGCTATGCCCATGTTCCCTTCAATTTTGATTTTACCAAACATCACAGCCGTCATAGGGCTTAAAGAACCTTCTGTAATAGCTATAAAGTCTTCTTTGCTGATTATCACGGTACAATCCGCATCTAAATCTTCATTTGAAACCACGTTAGGAACTTGCTTTGCATCAACGTGTACGCAGGTACCATCTTCAAATGCAAATTTCACTAAGGCACCAATGCCACAATCATTACCAACTTTTCTAATTACATAATTCGTGATTTCTTCTAAGTTCATATTTTTTTAATTTTTTGCAAAAGTAATAAATCTTTTGGTGCAACTAAAAATTTTTTAATATTTTTTTTTGAATTGCTTCTTGGAGCCACTCTTTTTTATTAATAGTAACTACACCAATTTTTTCGCATACTAATCCACCTGCTAAATTCGCCAATTTGCAAGAGGTAAAAAAATCCAATCCTGCTGTCATACAAGCACATAATACTGAAATAACCGTATCCCCTGCCCCTGATACATCTACAATTTGACGATAGTACGCAGGAAAATGTTTTACCTCATTGCCAACTGCTAAAACCCCTTTGTCACTTAACGTGACTACTAAATAGTTATTTCCTAAATAATCCCGTATTTCACTTGCCTTTTTTATTAACTCTTCTAAATTATTCCACCGAAATTGAGAAGATAACCCAGCTTGAAGTTCTTTTAAATTAGGTTTAAATACCGTACAATTACCGTATAAATGAAAATTCCTAAACTTTGGATCTACGAACGTCGGTATATTGAAATAATTACTTAAAAAAACTACTTTTTCAATTAAATCTTTGGTTATCAAACCTTTATCATAATCTTCAAAAATGATAGCTTGAACTTCCTGATTTTTCAGTAGCAATTTTACATTTTCAGATGCCCTTTCAACTTCTTGAGAAGTGATATCAAAAGTATCTTCTTTGTCTACCCTTAAGACTTGTTGATTATTTCCGATAATACGAAATTTAGTAGTAGTTCTTCGGTTTTCAGATAACCATATTTGTTCATTAGAAAGATGATGGGAGGCTAATAACTGTAGAAATTCCTTACCATTAGTGTCGTTACCTATACACCCCATTAAAATAGGAGTAACACCGAGAGCTTGAAGGTTCAATGCCACGTTAGCCGCTCCGCCTAACCTTGCCTCTTCTTGATAAACATCTACGACCGGTACAGGTGCCTCAGGGGATATCCGAGTGACTTTGCCAAAGAGGTATTTATCCAACATCAAATCCCCAATGACCAAAATCCGAAGTGTTTTTAGCTTTTCGTCTAATTCTTTGATTGTCAATTTTTTATTGTTTAGTATGATGGTTGAGTAGACCTGCTTTTGTCGCTAAAAAATAATAACTATGCAAATCATCTACATTGAAAAAAGGCGTTGCTACATAATCCTTATATTTTTCATCAAACTGCATCACTTGTACCCACCCCAACTTAATCATTTCTTTCAATTCATTTTTTAAAACATTTTCAGGTACTTGTATTTCCTTCAACAAAGTTGAATAAGGCTCTACAAAGTACAGTTTATCTATTATCTCAAATTGTATATCATTCATTTATTTTTGGTTTAGTAATTCTACAATTTTATCTTCTAAAGCCTTGCCTCTCAATCCTTTAGCTACGATTCTTCCTTGTCTGTCTAAAAGTACTGTATACGGGATAGAATTAAATTGGTAGGTCTGACAAACTGAGGACTGCCATCCTTTCAACTCCGATACATGGTACTTCCATATTAATCCATCTTTTTGTATGGCTTCTATCCATTTTTGTTTGTCTTGGTCTAAACTAAAACTATAAATTTCAAATCCTTTGTCTTTCAATCGGTTGTACATTGCCACTACATTCGGGTTTTCTCTGCGGCAAGGTCCACACCAAGATGCCCAAAAATCTATCAATACTACTTTGCCTCTTAATTCGGATAATTTCATTACTTTATTTTCTGGATTTAAAAATGCCAACTCGGGAGCAACTGCTCCTTTCTTCAATGCTGAATTTTGTGCAACAATTGTTTTGATTAACTCACTTTTATGACCTGCAGGAAAATCTTTTATGTACCCTTCGCATAACTCTAAAAATATATCCTGATTTTTTTGTTGAGTTGCTTGTATCCATGAAAAATATATCAGCCCTTTTTGTTTTGTTAATAATTTTGAGCTTATTAGACCTTGAAAGATTTTCATAGCAGAATCTGGACTTAATAAACTCACAACTGTTGAACCGTAGTATGCCATCTTATCAAAAAATTGAGGCATATACGCATAGTTTGTATCCATTAAAACCTCTTTATTAAAAAACTCAGCCATAAAATAAGCTATTTCGTCTTTATATTTCGCATGAGACGGATCCGTTTTATATGGTTTATAAGCCATCAATTTGGCTAACTTTCCTATCACATTATTCTGCGAAAAACGTTTTTCAAAATTTTGATATTGACCCACCAGCAATGAATCAAATACTTTTTTGGCTTGCGCATCTTGCTGATTTTGAGACACCTTAGCTCCAGCTTGCTGTATCTTATTTTGGTATTCCATTGTCTCTAACATCAATTTATCATACTCTTCATTCAGTTTTGAGCTTACCTTGATAGTTTGTTGTAAAAATGGGTCTTCACCTTGAACTTTTATTTTTCCAGGCTCTCCTAATACTATCATTTTTCCTTTGCTCGGTCCATAACCAATAAAATAAATACCCTCAACCGGTACAAATCCTTTTAATAATCCCGTCGAGCTTTTATCATTTTTTTTCATCGGTGCCTTCGCTAACTCTATCAAATCAGGACCAAAAAAGTCAAATACTCTGATGGTGTCTTCTGACGCATTGATGATTTCCACCTCTAACTCAAACGGTATCCCTTTTTTTAACGGTATCCCTTTTTTTAAATAAAAGTACTGTTCTGCATTCCCTGAAGACTCGCTACAACTACATAAACTTATAAATGTAATCGTTAATCCTACTAATATGTATCTTAGATATTCTCTCATACTTATCGCAAAATTACTTTTTTTTTTAATTACAAATCTATTGCATAAGTTTTCTTATTTTTAACTCTAAGTAACTCACTATTTAATGATTGTTTTGTTCGCATTCCAAACGAATTATAATGAAGGTTAAAGCACAAAATTAAATAGCAGGGATTAATTTCACTTTATTTTAAACTTATTATTTTTGCAAACAAATATGAAAAAGTCAAAGCGAATAAAATTATTTTCGGAAGCGATGGGCTTAGCGCCTTATAGGCAAAGTTTTCGGCAAGCTTTAATCACCTTGTTTGGAGAAAAGGACGTACCACGCTCTAAATTCGGTTTTTCAAGTTTAAAACAGTTATATCCAAAAATCGGAACAAAATTATGGAGAGGCAAACCTTATTTACCGAAAACCGTCCTAATCACTAACTTGTTTAATCATACTCCTACCCCAATTGAAGACGGATGGTCAGTTGAAAAAACCCAAACTTTAGATTTTAGAGGAAAAAATCTGACGTACAACAGCCACAATGGAACTGATTTTGCAGTGCCCATAGGAACCATAGTCTGCACTGCTGCTCCTGGTAAAGTAGTTAGCATTCGTTCAGAGTTCAACCGAGGAGGAAAAAAAATATTTATAGATCACGGAAACGGTTTAGTAACAACTTATGCTCACTTAGCAAGAATTTTTGTTCAGGTAGGTGATGATGTTCAAAGAGCTCAACCTATTGCGCTTTCCGGGTACAGTGGTATTGATGGAATGATAACTTTCCCTTTCGGTGTACCTCATGTACATTTTAATGTATGGCTAAACTGTTTCCCCGTTGACCCCTTCCCTTACCATAACCATTGCTCTCTTTGGCTCGGTGGGCATCTTCCTCAGCCTCACGTACCTTCTTCTACTTCAAATTCTGATTTCTTTCCCTCTTTATTTAACATTCCTGCTCTTCATGAAGTCATTCATTCCTGTAAAACAGATACCGTAAGGACTTTTCTTCAAAAAATCCCAGATTTATACTATCAGGGGCATGAAACGCTCATTGAAATGAATTACTATCCAACACGCTTTCTTAAAAGAATGAATTTTTATGCCCAAACGTTTGAACGAAAACCCATTTTAGATTTACCATTCAGAAAAGAAGACTTTGAAAAAGTGGTATTTTTAGACGAATTATAGCTAATTTTCTCTCGTTACAATTCACTTAAGCCACTGCTATTTTTTATTTTAAAACTCCTATTTTTGCTTTATGAAAAATACAAAACAAGAAATAAGCCAACTTTTATTATCAAAAGAAGCTGTAAAAATCAATCTAAATGAATTATTTCGCTGGAGTTCAGGAATTTTGTCTCCAATTTACTGCGATAATCGTAAAATGTTATCTTTTCCAAAAGAACGAAGCATAATTGTGGAAGCATTTTGTAAAAAAATAAGTGAATTAAACCAGAAAGTGAACTGCATAGCAGGAGTAGCCACGGGAGGAATAGCATGGGGCATATTAGTTGCCGAAAAACTCAATTTACCTTTTGTTTATGTTCGTCCTGAGCCCAAAAAACACGGTCTCGGCAACCAAATAGAAGGATTTTTACCACAAAAGTCAAGCGTTATTGTTATTGAAGACTTGATTTCTACGGGCGCAAGTAGCCTTAACGCTTGTTTAGCACTAAAAAATCAAAATGCTCATGTTCAATATCTTATCAGTATCTTTGAATACGGATTCTCGGAAGCTAAAATGAACTTTCAAAAGCATCAAATTCCTTATTCCTCCTTGACGGATTTCCATACCTTCATTCAAATTTCTGATTTTTCGGATGAACAAAAAGAATGGCTTATAAATTGGATTAAAAATCCATCATAGACTTTTTCCTAATTAGGTTAGAACTTTTCCACATGTTAATTTGTTGAAATTTTATCAATTTATTGATTTACAGCATATTATAAACTAACTCTAATGCATACTTTACCACAAGATTTGTAAATTCGTGATTTTTAAGTAATTTTGAATTGTGAAACTTCAATATTTTTTGAGTAGGCTCAATAGTTTACTTTGCGCATTTATCCTCTGCGCTAGTAGCCTATACGCTCAAAAATACGAAGAAATTGAACTCAAATTATCTCAAACTGTATACTTAGACCGCAGAGACCCCGTTACCCAAGGTTTTTTTATGCATTTCCCTAACCTTCAAAAAAGAAAAATTGTTCGTCATAACAAAATCGTTGAATACGAAGCTTTTTATTATTACAATCCTAAGGAACTTAAAAAAATTAAAGAAGCAGAAGAACAAAAAAATTATGATGAATTGGATAGACTTTTGTTCAATTACATAAAAAATTTTGGGATTAAAAATTTTAAACTAGATGTGGACTTAATTTGGAAGTATGCCCAACTAATGGAAATGAAAAATGATACGGTTAAAGCCTTGTATTTTTATAATTTAGCCCTCAAAAATCATTCAAAATATTATGACCCCGTCAAACTTCATTTTGACCGTCTGAAGGAAAAAGTCAAATCGGAGTATGTAGATTTAGATTTGTATTACAAGATTGTTCAAGCAAGAGCCAAAATAGATACCTTAATTCCGCCGAAAGGCGTGCTTTTAAAGATGGGAGATAATATCAATTCCATTTATCCCGAGTACGCTCCTTTTATGCATCCCAATAATAAATTGATGATTTTTACATCTAAACGCTCTCCCATGGCAATGATTGCAGGCGTGGATTTTGAACAGCATGAAGACATCTATTTTGTAAAAGAAGATTATGAATTTGGTGGTTGGACTATAGCAGAAAAATTTCCCGATGAAATCAACAGTAGATTTAACGAAGGCTCGGCTTGCATAAATAAAGAAGGTAATTTACTGATTTTTTCACGCTGTAATGCACCAGATGGCTATGGTATTTGTGACCTGTACTCAGCTGAATTTATTGACGGTAAATGGCAGAACGTCAAAAACTTAGGCCCTAATGTAAATACTCCTCATTGGGAATCTCATCCCAATTTATCTCCTGACGGTAAAACACTTTATTTTTCTTCTAACCGTGGGGATGGCTTTGGTAGATGCGATATTTGGAAATCAGAACTTTTACCCAACGGAGAATGGGGAAAGGCAGAAAATCTAGGTCCTACTATCAATACCATAGAGGATGAAGTCTCTCCTTATTTTCATAGCATTAACAACACACTTTATTTTAGTTCAACAGGGCATCTTCATAGTTTTGGTGGTTTTGATATCTTCAAATCTCGCTGGCTGGATAACCATTTTGAAGAACCTCGTAACCTCGGTCCGCTTGTAAATACTCCCAAAGATGAATACTATTTTGCCATTGACGGTAAAGGTGAAAAAATTTTTTATGCACATCAGCAAGAAAAACCGGCTAATAATTTTGATATTTTTTCTTTTCCTATGCCTATGGGCGCAAGACCTGATGCCATTACTACCCTCTCTGGTTACCTAATTGATTCCGCTACCAAACAGCCTCTCAAAGGAGTTATCATCGCTATTGACCTTGAAAAAGGTATTGAAATTGAACCTAAAATCTTAAATCCCTACGGTTATTTTGAATTTGAACTCATTAACCAGAGAAAATACCAACTGCTTGTTATCGGTGACCACCTGCTACGCATCAAAGAACAGAAACCACTCGATGCAGATTCTAACTTCTATTTAGTTGCACAAGCCGTTAAATCACAAAAACCGCTCGTCTTTGACGGTCTTGAATTCGAAAAAAATAAAGCCGATATCTCCCAAGATATTGCCTACAAACTGGATTACCTCGTAGAATTTTTAAAAAAATATCCCTTTTGTAGAATAAAAATCTCCGGTCATACGGATGCAGAAGGTGATGATGAGTATAACTTTAAACTTTCTATTCAAAGAGCTGAGAATATTAAAGAATACATCCTAGAACATACCGAAATCATTGATGACCAAATTATCACTACACAAGGCTTTGGGGAAACTCAACCCCTTTACCCTAATGATACCGAAGAAAATAAAAGAAAAAACCGACGCGTAGAGTTTGAAATTACTATTGACCCCGCTTATAAAGACCAATTCCTTGCTCCTTATTTACCGTCTATGCCGGACACCAGCTCTCGTATCAAAATCCAAATCGGTATTGATAAAGAATATGACCTCTTCAGTGATGAAGAGGAAGAAGAAATGGAAAAAGAACAACAAATAAAAAATAGTGCTGCCAATGATTCTCTTCAAAATAACCAAAATCTTACTCCCAATGAAAATGCCCAAGATGATGATACTGAATGGGATGAAAGTGATATAGTAACTCTTTCTGATGAAGATGAAGTGCCAAAAAATGAGGATGACTACGAGAATGATGCCGAAGGTATCCAAGAAAGCGAAGATATCCAAGAAGATGATCACGTAGATGACCATGAAGATGACCATGAAGATGACCACATAGACCTCCTTCACGACGAGGACCTCAATCCCGAGAATGAACAAGAAGATTTTTCATCAGAAATAGATGACTTAGAAGATGAGGATGTTGTTCTTGAAGAGTAAGTGGCAACTTTAATTTTCAGCCACGAATTACAAGAATGTAGGCGAATGATTAGTCATTAAACACGAATTTTCTATGAATAAATTTGTGCATTCGTGGTAATTTTGAATAAGCCACGGTTTACACGAATCTACACGAATATACTTGTGCATTCGGGCTCATGGGATATAAATTTTTTGGTAAAGAAATACCCTCAACGATAAACATCATTGAGGGCAATTTTTTGAACTAATTTACGATATTCTTATTCTGAAACAACAAATTTTGTGCGTGAAACTTCACCGCTTTCAGTTGTAATTTCAAGGAAATAAATACCGGGTACCCATTCATTTACGTTAATTTCCATGGCATTATAACCTTCATTTACTTCATTTTGTTGACTATAAACAAGTTGACCGTTTAAGTTGAAGGCTTTTAAATGAGCTTTGCCCAATGCAAAGGTAGTTACAGTAGGATTGTTGTTCACCAAAGTATAGAATTTTGGCCAATTCCAGTTAATGCCAGGGTCTGTATGAGTTTGATTAGGGTAATGCTGATGACCTTTAATTTTGATACAAGCGCCCGTAGAAGTTACCACAGAGCTGGAAGGTCCATCATATGTTCTCAAACCAGAAATGCCATAACCAGAATTAACAATATGTCTTGCTAATGCAGCAGAAGAATTATACATCGCAGTGGTGTACCATGCAGGATCAGAAACAAAACCTTCGTGTTCTGTTCCGATGGTATAAGGATTTTCTGAACCTACATGCCAAGCTTTATAGGCTTCTCTAACCATTTGAGTGACTTGCCCATCGGAGGAACGAATAACATAATGAGCGGAAGCATTCGCATTGCAATTTTTAAACCATGATATGCATCCTGAATAAGTACCTTGAACAGTGTGTATAGTGTAATGCGTGATTGCTCTACCGTTACGAGAAGAGTAATTACAAGTTGTAGGATTCCATATAGCTGATGGATAGTCTACGTTTGCCGTTTTATTAGAAGCTGAAAAATAGGGATTATAAGTAAAACCGCCGCCCTGGATTTTTGAATCCGAAGCCGTTACATAACTTGCAGAAAGAATGTAATAATTCGGTCCAAATATTTGTTCTAAGTCAATCTTAGGGCATTCATAGAGCATTTGTTTTGCAAAATCAGGGTCATTCCAAATAGATAGAACGGCATATAAATAGGAATCCATAGCAAAATCTTCTAACAAAGAAGCAGTAGGCAGTTCGCTTAATGCGATTAGAACAGGGATATGATCTTGAATGTTGTTACTTTGAATGTTAAACTCCGTCAATAATTTTTGATAAGTTTTAGCATAAGCCATGATTTGAGCGGCAGGATTTTGACGCAATTCTTGGGCTGAAAACCCAGAATAGGATTGAACCAATTTAAAATTACTTCTGAAATAATTTTTTCCATCTTCAAAGAGTCCCATTACACCAGTAGGCAAAGGCATGCCAATGCACGATGCTTGCTCCATTTTAGGTTGGATATGGCGTATACGGGTTTGAGTATATGAAATTGCCTCTAAAATTCCTTTAGGCACTCTGTCATAGATGCTATAAGCTTGTTGAAAGTATGCATTGTAACTTGTATTGACCTGAAATTCATGCTTCCATGTTTTATTTTGGGCTTTTACATTTAAGCCAATTAAGCATAAGATAGCTAGCCAATAAATCACCTTCATCGTAAAATTTTTTGTTGCAAAATTATAAGTATTTTTTTTATAAAGCGTTAAACTAAAAAATTTTTTTAGTTTAATAAAAAAATGGGCAAAAAAAAATTCAAGATTTAATAAAACCTTGAATTTTCTTAACAAATAACATTACAACTTAGAACTAATCCTGAACAAAAATTATGCCCTCGTTTTTTTCGATTTCTTTAAGAACGTTGTAAATACCTTTTTTAGCAATGGTTTTGATTGCTTGAGTTGAAACTTTAAGAGTAATCCAGCGGTCTTCTTCGGGGATATAAAATTTTTTTACTTTTAAATTGGGGTAAAAACGTCTTTTCGTATGGTTATTAGCATGCGAAACGTTGTATCCCGTAACGGGTTTTTTTCCTGTAATATCACAAATTTTCATTTCACAAAAAATTTTCGCAAAGTTATAGACTTATTTTGAAACTTCCAAATTTATTTTTTAAAATTTTTTGGCATATATCACGAGGTAAATAAGGACCGTAATAAATGAAGCCGGTGTAAATTTGCAGGAGGTCAGCACCTAAGTGAATTTTATCAAGGGCATCCTCGGGTGTCATAATTCCACCTACTCCAATAATAGGGATATCAGAACAAGAGCGTATTTTTTGAATCCATTGATTAGCAAGGTTTTGAAGAGGTTTTCCTGAAATTCCACCATCTCCCATTTCACTTTGGTAACTCAATAAATTTTCCTTGTGAACGGTGGTATTAGTTGCTACAATCCCTTGAATTTCATATAGTTTTATCATCTCCAAGATATGCATTAAATTTTCATCAGTAATATCAGGAGCAATTTTAATAAGCAAAGGTTTATTACCTAATTTTTTGTTTAAGTTTTGTACAGGCTCAACCAACGATTTTAAAGCATCTTTTTTCTGTAAATCTCGTAAATGAGGGGTATTAGGGGAACTAATATTGATTACAAAATAATCACCATCTTCATATAAATATTCAAGACACTTACAATAATCTTGGTAAGCAAGCTCGTTGGGGGTATTTTTATTTTTACCGATGTTAATCCCGATAACTACATCATAAAATTTTCTTTTTTGTAAATTTTTTTTGATGCAAATCATACCTTGGTTATTAAATCCCATTCTGTTAAGCAAAGCTAGGTCTTTGGTAAGCCTGAAAAGGCGCGGCTTAGGGTTTCCTTCCTGTGGTAAAGGAGTGACTGAACCAACCTCCATAAAACCGAAGCCTAATAACGGTAATATGTTAATCCATTCCGCATTTTTATCAAAACCTGCAGCTATTCCGATAGGATTTTTAAAGGTTAGCCCCCATATGTTTTTTTCTAAACTTGGATTTTGAAAATTATAAAGCCATTTCATTAAACTTGAAAATATATGATTTTCAGATAATTTTTCTAAAATATTGTAAATTTTTTGATGGGCTTTTTCAGGTTCAAGTTGAAACAAATAAAGTTTTAAGATTTCATAAAGCATGTTGCAAAATTACGATGGATTTAATTCAAACTAAAAAGTTTGTAATTTTGCGTTCATATTAAAAACCAAGCTGAATACATTAAAATGGCAGAGCATATTCATTGTGTTATCATCGGTTCAGGACCTGCCGGCTACACTGCGGCTTTGTATGCATCGCGAGCAAATTTAAAACCTGTTCTTTTTACAGGTATTCAAATCGGTGGACAATTAACAACGACATCAGAAGTAGAAAATTATCCAGGATATCCGAACGGAGTTTTAGGTCCTCAGATGATGGAAGATTTCAGAAAACAAGCCGAGCGATTTGGTACTGATATTCGTTACACATATATCAACCAAGTGGATTTTTCAGTAAAACCTAAAAAATTATGGACAGATGACGGAAAAGAAATTACCGCAGATGCAGTAATTATAGCTACAGGGGCAACAGCAAAATGGTTAGGTTTAGAATCTGAACAACGTTTAAACGGTTTTGGGGTGAGCGCGTGTGCAGTTTGTGATGGCTATTTTTATCGTGGGAAAAATGTAGCTGTGGTAGGTGGTGGCGATACTGCCGCTGAAGAAGCTCTTTACTTATCCAAGTTATGTAATCAAGTTAACTTAATCGTAAGAAGAGACGTCATGCGTGCCTCTAAAATTATGCAAGAAAGAATACAAAAAACGCCTAATATCAAAATTTATTGGAATACGGAAACCATTGAAATTTTAGGCTCAAAAGTTGTAACGGGAGCAAAATTTAAAAATAATAAAACAAACGAAATTTTTGAGCTTGCGTTGGAAGGTTTTTTTGTTGCAATCGGTCATAAACCAAACACGGATATTTTCAAAGGTCAATTAGAAATGGATGAAAACGGTTATATCCTAACCAAAGGAAAAAGTAGTTATACGAGTGTAGAAGGAGTTTTTGCGGCAGGCGATGTACAAGACCCTGTTTACAGGCAAGCTGTTACTGCGGCAGGAAGTGGATGTATGGCTGCCCTGGATGCAGAAAGATGGTTGTCTTCCAAAGGTATTCTTTGAAATTCAAAAATAAAAACTTAAAATATCATGAAAAGAACAGAACGAGTTGATTTGATTATTAGAAATAATATGATTTACGCAACTGCCTTAGGGCTTATTCCTATTCCTTGGGTAGATGTAGTCGCTGTTACGGCTGTGCAGCTCAATATGATAAAGAGCATCTGCGATGAATACGATATAGATTATAGTGAAGCAGCAGCCAAAACTTTTATTACAGCTTTAGCAGGTTCAACCTTTGCAAGATTAGGGGCTTCTTTAATAAAAAGTATTCCCGTGGTAGGTACTTTTGTGGGCGGTGCATCCATGGCTGTACTCTCAGGTGCATCTACTTACGCTATCGGAAAAGTATTTAAAAAACATTTTGAAGAGGGAGGCGATTTGAATAATTTCAACGTGGACTCGTGGAGAAAATTCTATGAAGATATGTTTCAAGAAGGCAAACAAGAAGCTCAAAAAGTGGAAGAAAATAAAAGCAACTACCAAGAAGTTTTTGTTAAATTAGAAAAACTCGCTCAACTCAAAGAAAAAGGAATCATAACTAACGAAGAATTTCAAAAGAAAAAAGATGAACTGCTTAAATCCTTGTAAATTTTGTACTCATGAAAATACAAGTAAATGGACAAGTTATTGAAATCAAAGAAAATACAAGCCTTTTAGAGCTTTTACGACAATATGAAATTACAGAACAAACGGAAGGCGTAGCCGTTGCTGTAGATGAATTGGTTATTTTTAAAAATTTATGGGCAACAATCAATTTACAAGATGGTCAAAAAATAGAAATTGTATGGGCTAGGCAAGGTGGATAAATTAAATCTAAGCACTTCTCAAAATTTTAAAACTCTATAACAGTTAAATTTATTTCTCAAAAAATCGTTAGATTTGCATTTAAATTTTGAAGTTTTAGTGTTAAGGTTTGTTATTACTACATTATTAGTGCCCTTTTTTACTTGGTTATCTGCTCAGAACGCAAGTATTTTCGGTAAAATTAAGGACAAAAACAACCAAATTGTTACTGATGCAATTTTAGAAATTCTTGAAACAGGTCAAAAAACGATTTCGGATAGTGCTGGAAATTACAACATTCCACTGAATGCAGGTCGTTATCGCTTGCAAATCAAGCATTTAAATTATCAAACCGTGGAATTAGATATAAAAGTTCAAGAGTCAGAGAAAAAATTTTTACCTATCCTCTTAACGCCCAAAGATATACAAATTGAAGGTACAGACATAACCGCTCAAAATGACCGTAAACAACGCCCTGACCAACTTCAGTTTGAACGTTTTCCTACCAAAGACATCGCTTCCATGCCTACTTTTAAATCAGATATTGAAAGTAAAATTGTGATGATGCCCGGCGTAGCAACGAATAATGAATTCAGTTCACAATATCGAGTACGAGGCGGTAATTTTGATGAAAATGCAGTGTATGTCAATGAAATAGAAATTTATAGACCACAATTAGTGCGAGCGGGCTTTCAAGAAGGTCTTGGTTTTACGAACAGTGCTTTGGTTCATGATATTGCTTTTAGTACCGGCGGTTTTGAGCCTAAATACGCTGATAAAATGTCTTCAATTTTAGCTATTGAATACCGTAAGCCCAAACGTTTTAAGGGTACCGCAGAAGCAGGCTTATTAACTCAAAACCTTCATTTAGAGGGCTCTACTAAAAATAAAGAGGATTCTTTGCAAGCAGGAAATTTTACATATCTTTTCGGTGCAAGGCGTTTTTCTATCACCAACCTGCTTAAAACACTTGATACACAAGGTGAATACAAGCCTTTATTTTGGGATGCACAAGCTTTATTTACTTTTTCTAAGCCTGCGAAGCATCGCGGTATGAAAATTCGTTCAAATGACACGCTTTTTGTTCCAGATAAACCGCTTGAATTTCAGCTATTTGTTCATACAGCACAAAATCTTTATTATTTTGAACCACAAACCCGTGAAACTAACTTAGGAACCATAAATATTCCTTTGAGGCTTTTAGTGGCTTTCGGTGGCGCTGAAATTACTTCCTATTTTACGCAGTTCGGTGCCCTCAAAATTTCTTTTAAACCTTCTTACCGTCTCCATATTACGCATATTTTTTCTGCTTTTCAAACAAACGAAACCGAAAATATTGATGTAGAAGGTGCCTACCGTTTAGCTGATGTCTCTAATAACTTAGGTTCAGACCGCTTCAATGAAATTATTGCTATCCGTGGAATAGGTTCCTTTATACATTTTGCTCGTAATAAATTGTATGCTAACGTTTTATCTGCTGAACATAAAGGTTCCTGGTGGACTAGCCCACAAAATAAACACCAAATCAGTTGGGGGCTTCGTTGGAAAAATGAATTCATCCTTGACCATCTGAAAGAATGGTCTGCGATTGATTCTGCAGATTACGTCAAAATAAAAGAAGTAATACGAAGCCAAAATGAACTCCTTTCGCAACGTTGGGAAGGATATGTACAAGGTTCTTTTCGCTTAGGCTCTATGGTACGTAGCGTTTTGGGGGCTCGCGCACATTACTGGACACTTAACCAACAATTTTTGTTAAGCCCTCGTTTTCAATTAGTTATAGACCCATCCCTCGCTATAGATACCCTCCAAAATCCATGGCAAATTCGTTTAGCCCTCGGCATGTACAATCAACCGCCCTTTTACCGTGAACTTAGAAACTTACAAGGCATCGTTAATCCTCACGTCCAAGCTCAAAAATCTTTTCATTTTATTTTAGGCGGTGATTATCTTTTTGAAGCCTTCGGTAGACCTTTCAAGCTCTTCGCAGAAGCTTATTACAAAATTCTACAAGATTTAGTACCTTACGAAATAGATAACGTTCGTATTCGTTATTATGGGCAGAATGCAGCTAAAGGCTATGCTTACGGCTTAGATACTAAACTCAGCGGTGAATTTATCCGTGGTATTGATTCCTGGCTGAATATCAGTTATTTAAAAACTATGGAAGATTTAACTATTGACCAAAAAGGCTATATCCGCAGACCAACTGACCAACGTTTTACTGTCAGTTTTTATTTTCAAGATGAGTTTCCTCTAAATCCGACCTTCAAAGTGCATATCAATTACATTTTTGGCAGTGGAATTCCCTTTGGTCCGCCTGCAAACATAGAAAACAAATCCGTTTTTCAGATGCCTTCGTACCATCGGGTGGATTTAGGTTTGAGTAAACTTTTAATTCTTAGAGACGGAAAAAATCGTTTCTCTATGAAATCTCTTTGGGGCTCCTTAGAAATTTTTAATTTATTCGGTAGACCTAACACGGTTTCTTATTTGTGGGTACAAGATTATGCAGGCATTCAGTATGCCATTCCTAACTATCTTTCGGCAAGAATGTTAAATATTCGCGTGATTGCAAAATTTTAATAGTTACCGCTTTAAGGACTATAGCGATAGCATTTCCATTGTAAGATTACATTAACCTATAAGGTACAGTTAAACCAAAGGGTACCATCATTCTATGGATACTAATTTAAATAAAACTAAAATTCTAATCCTATCATTAAAAAGTCATCAGTTTGTTCTAAGCCATTATACCAGGTGTGAACAGAATATTTAAGTTCTTTTTGTGTTTGACTTAATGAAGATTCAGAATTAGCAGCAAGTATTGATTTTAAACGAGTTAAACTAAATTTTTTATTATCAGGACCGCCAAATTGGTCAATAATTCCATCGGACATCAAGAATAACCTATAAACCTCGTTTTTTTCGTAAGTAAAAAACTCAAAAGAATTATTTCCTTCTTGAAGAGCATTTTTTCCTAAATAATTGTTAGATTTTAAGATTTCCATTTGTTGATTATGTTTTTGAAGGAGAATAGGTTGAGCAGTGGTTGTCAGAAGTATGATTTTATCTGGTTTTATAATTGCTAAACTCATTTCAAAAGCATCCTGAATACTTTGTTCATTTTGTAATTTGAGAATACCATTTTGCAAAGCTTTAATTTTTTCATCAAGAGAAGCATCAGAAAACTTAACAGCTAAAGTGTTCAGGTATTGTTGGAAATAAATAGACAAAAGAGCACCTGGAACACCATGCCCTGTACAATCCGCCACTACCACATACAAAGTATCTTGATGATATTGAATCCAGTAAAAATCACCACCTATTTCCTCTTTGGGTTGGTTGAAAATAAAATAATCTGAACAATAAGTTTTTAGAATTTCGGGGTCTGGAAGCAAAGCTTTTTGAATGTTCTTTGCATACCGCAAACTATCTTCTAAGTCTTTATTACGTTCTTGAATAATTTTTTCTTTTTCTTTTTTTTCAGTGATATCCATTTCTATGGCAATAAATTTTTCTACATCGCCTACTTCATTTAAAATTGGAGTAATACTTAAACTAAGCCAATAGGATCTACCATCTTTTGCATAATTCAAAATTTCTTCTTGGAAAGAAGTTTTTAGAAGTAATTTTTCACGAATTCTTTGGACAGTTGCAGGGTCAGTATCTTTGCCTTGTAAAATTTTTCCAGGATTTTTTCCTTTGACTTCTTCGAGTGTATAACCAGTAATACGAGTAAACCCAGGGTTTACCCACTCAATTTGACGATTAGCATTGGTGATGATCACTGCATTATCTGTATTAGAAGCTACCAAAGAAAGTAAACGTAATTGCTCTTGCGAATTTTTGACTGATAGTAATGCTTTTTCTAACTCAAGGGTTTTATTTTTTAAATCTTCATTGATTGCATTTAATTCCTCTTGCGACATTCGTAACTCCTCAGTAAGAGCTAATAACTCTTGATTTTTCTCTTGAATTTCTTCCTCTTGATGTTTTTTTTCAGTGATATCAATAGCTAATTTAATAATAGAACGAGGTTCATTGGTTTTTAGGTCTTTAACCACCATGTAAATTGCTTGTAACCATACTAAATCCCCATTTTTCTTTATTCTTTGAAATTCTCCTTCAGCTTTTCCCTCTACAAGTAATTGATTCCAAAAATTTTGATATTGCTCATCAGTATTTAATAATCCTACTAATTCCCTATGGCGTTTCCCAATAAGTTCTTCGGGAGAATAACCTAAAATTTGAGCCAACTTTTCGTTAATACGAATAATTTTGTTGTCAATACCAATTTCAATAAAACCTATCCTCAAGTTAATTGCTGCATTATAAGCTTGAAGCTCTGCAA
>Ga0068706_1000410_pt1 | contig 21382 bp, 22 predicted proteins | sample YNPMSBMetaG_FD_65632 | JGI IMG/M metagenome (GOLD analysis project Ga0068706, IMG submission 65632) | Anoxygenic and chlorotrophic microbial mat microbial communities from Yellowstone National Park, USA - YNP MS-B MetaG | ecosystem: Environmental > Aquatic > Thermal springs > Hot (42-90C) >...
AAGATATAACAGAAAAGGCCGCTCCGCCATTTTCAATAGCGTAATAATTTTCTGGATGCTTAATTATTTGGGGAGGTTGATAAGAAATTGGAACTATTGAAGTTTTTCCAAAAGAAGCTTTTACATGATGAGCTACAAGCAAAATAGAACCAGTATAAGGAGATCTAATTGTAGGATGTTTTCCTTGCAAAATCCAATTAGACGGCTCATTGTTATTTTTGTTCCAATATTTAAAGTAATAATAAGTTGTGTCATTTTGTTTTAATTCGCACTTAGCCAAAAAAACATAAGTTTGACCAGTTTGAACTTTTGGGGTCGTTTGATCTTTAGCAATTTCATAAAGATAATTTCCTAATAATTGATAATAACTCTCTGTTGAAGACGCCCAATTAAACCAAGCAATTGCGCCATAAGGGATAAAATCAACTTTTGGTTGCCATCCAGCTCTAGAGGGAGTGTTATCAGTATGTCCATTCGATTTAAGTATAATTCCTACTGCGGCTCCATAACTCGGAAAACTGTATTTAGGCTTTATAGAATCAACTGTAATTTCCGTTCGAACTATAAAAGAAGAAAAATTATAATTTCCAAGAGCAACAAGTCTATCGTATCCGTCTTCTAAAACTTTTAATTTATCGCCGATTATTCCCCATTTTCCATCGACTACTTGAGCGCCATTTTCAATTTTTGAATTCAAATTTTCCCACCTAACTTCATAAGGTAATGGCCATTGTTTTGCGGAGTTATAGGTAAATTCTACAGTATCCTTTAATGTATTATTGAAAGAATCTTTCGCTTCAAAAACAGCGTAATATTTTCCCGAACTCAAAATTGTTCTATCTATATTAGCCACAAAATCTCCTTTTCGATACAATCATCTTATTTCATTGGGCAATTGGGGTCCAATCCATAAAGAGCTGTCTGTATGAATTGGAATCCACAATTCATTATACAAGGAATATTTTAAATTCTTTACTCCATTAGGAGATGATACGTTTCCCAATATATCTAACCAACGTTGCGGCGATCCATTTAATCCAAAATTTAAATTTTTGCCATACCAAAAATTCAAAGTTATTTGACTTGAAGAAGTTTTTTCATAATTATTTTGACTAAAATAAACGGAAGAAGAAAATTTAATAAGAAGAAACACTAAAACAAATTTTTGCCAAAAAAATTCTTTCATTTTTATTTTTTAAAACTAAATAGCAATTTCTAAGCCATTAAAAAATTACAAATTATTAAATTCTTTATGTTATTTTTTCAAAAAAAAAGATTTTTTATCAAAACAAGACGTTTTACGGGCGGTATTTTTTTGGGTAAGAAAATGTTTAATGAAAATTTATATAATGAAAGTCTTTTAATAAATAAGTATTATAATTTGTTATTTGCTCTGAAACTTAAAAAATCTTGTTCTTGTTTTAATTGTTCGATTAAATCTTGCAAATAAAATAGAGTTCTATAATTAGCCAAAATTTTTCTATAAGGATCGGGAGTTATATTGGATATAACTCCATCGCAACCTAATTTTAATAAATCTAAAAATTGATTCTTTTCAAATTTAAATATTCCATCGTCGAATATAACTTTAATTTTTTTATTGAGAATTTTTAGTATTACAAAAGATTTATAAATAATCTCAAATTTTTTACTTAAGGAAAATTTTATAAAATGCTGATCCTTATCGGGGTAAGGAATTAGATAAACATACTCGGCGTTAAATTCTTTAGTCGCTAATAAGTCGTCGCTTATATTTTCAATAGTTTGGAAAGGAGCTCCTATATAGTTTGCAATTCCAATCTTGTAATTTAAAGATTTAATATAGTTAATTTCGTCTTCCGACATTTCATAACTATCCGAAGCAAAGTAATCTCTATCAAAACTTTTTTTATTTCTAATAATAAATATATCGGCTCCAGCATATTTCCATGCTTTTAAAGCTTCTTTGTCGAACAACTCAATATTTAACGAAAGATTTATATCAAAACTATTCTTTAAGCTATATATCAAATATGAAATCATCTCGCTTTTAATTTCGCGATCTGCAGTAGACTCGATAATAATCGATTTCATACCTTGTTGAGCCGCCAACTTTGCAGTTTCAATAGCCCCTTCGCGATCCAATCTAAATCTTTCAATCTCAGCGTTTGAAAACCTTTGTTCGCAATACAAACAATCATAACAACAGTAATTGGATAAGTTAAGTATTCCTTGCCAAGAAATATTTTGATAATTTATTTTTTCATTAATTAAATTAATAAAACTGTTGCTCTTTATAACTTCTAAAAAATTATCATCTTTCAATATATCAATAATTTCTTTTCGCGTCATTTAAAGACAATTTTTTTGATATTTTTCCAACGATTGCGCCAAAATAATATAAAATGAAAAACGTGTAATTTTAATGAAATGAAATTTTATCCAAAAAATATTCTTTAGAATGAGAAAATTTTAAATAAAATTTTTAATTTTCGAAAACAATTCCATTTTCAAAAAAACTATAATAAGAACCGCCGCCAACAATAATATGATCTAAAACTTTAATCTCTAAAATTTTTCCAGCTTCTATAATTTTTTTTGTAATCGAAATATCTTCCCCGCTTGGCTGTAAATTTCCGCTTGGATGATTATGAACTAAAATTATAGACTTTGCAAGCGAATCTATAGCCGCTTTAAAAATTTCTCTTGGATGTACAAGAGAAGCGTCGAGAGTTCCTTCGGTGATTTTATAAGTTTTTATAACTTTATTAGAGCTATTTAAACATATTACATAAAAAGCTTCTTTCATTAAATCTCTAGTTTCTAAAATAAATTTAGATACTATTTCGGGAGAAGTTAAAGAATATGAAGTTTTATATCTATCCGAAATATTTATTCTGCGAGACAATTCAAAAGCCGCAGCCAAAACTGCCGCTTTATCTTTTCCAATCCCTTTTCCTTTAGTTAAGTTTAAAATCGATTCCAATGATGAAACAGCTAAATTTGCTAAGCCGTCTTTTTCTTTTAAAATAAAATTTGCCAGATCGATAACGTTGCAATTTCTCGTTCCTGTTCTTAAAAGAATTGCTAATAATTCTGCGTCGCTTAAAGCGGCCGGTCCTTTTTCAAGCAATTTTTCTCGCGGTCGCGAATCTTTTGGAAGTTCTTTTATTTTCAATTTTTAATAGCCTCTAATTTTTCAAGCAATGCTTGGATAAATTCTCTATTTGGCTCGGATTTTAAAACCTCTTCAAAATAAAATTTTGCTTCTTCAATATTTCCGCTATAAAGCAAACAAATCGCTAAAAGAGCAAAAATTTCATCGGAAAGCAGCCCTAATTCTATCGATTCTCTTAGATACTTTGAAGCTTCATAATAATTTTTTAACAAAAAATAATTAATCCCTATCAACTTGCATAGTTCTTTATTATCGTCTGATATTTCATAAGCTTTTAGAAGAAAATTTAGAGAATTATTTAAATCATATTTATAAAAATAGGATGCCCCTATTAAGAAATTAACTTCATATTCGTTAAATTTAGATTTTTTTAATTTTTCGACATATTTTAGCGTTTCGTCAGGATTTTTTTGTATAAGCATTATTTTTGCCAATATCAAATACGCTTCATTAGCAAACTGATTATAATTATCAGATTTTAAATATCGCTTTAAATTTTCTTTAGCCGCTTCCAAATCTTGTAACTCATAAAAAGCTTTGCCTTTAATAAAATAAACGATCGGATTTTTTTCAGACGATATTTGTTTAAGCTCTTCCAGAGCTTTTTCATATTTTCCTTCTTGAGTATATAAATAAGCAAGATAAAGTGTCGTTTCTTCAACTCCTGGCTTTTTAGCCTTAAATTCTTCTAACAAAGCTTCCGCCGATGAAGAAAAGCCCATTTTATAATACAAGTTTGCCAATCTTAAACAAATCGCTTTATCATTCGGAAAATGCTCATAAAGGGAAATATATAATTGCAACGAATGCAAATACATTCGTTTCGACTCATATTGTATAGCCTGTTCTAATCTTTCTTTTTTGTTTAACATTTATAGAAACTTATTCCCATTCTATTGTAGCCGGAGGTTTTGCGCTTATATCGTAAACTACTCTATTTACTCCTTTTGTCTTATTAACAATCTCCGAAGCTATTTTAAATAAAATTTGCATGTCAAAATCAAATGGCTCCGCCGTCATTCCGTCGCTTGATTTAACAGCTCTTAACGCAATTACATTTTCATATGTTCGATTATCTCCCATTACGCCGACAGCTTTTACGGGCAATAAAACAGCAAAAGCTTGCCATATTGAATCGTATAAATTATATTTTTTTAATAAACTTATGTAAATATCATCGGCTTGTTGCAATATTTTAATTCTTTCTTTTGTAACTTCTCCTAAAATTCTTACCGCTAAGCCAGGTCCAGGAAATGGATGTCTTCTGATGAAATCCTCGGGAATTCCCAGAACTCTGCCTAATTCCCTTACTTCGTCTTTAAATAATTCTCTAAAAGGTTCTATTAGCTTAAAATTAAGCTTCTCTGGCAAACCTCCAACATTGTGATGAGTCTTTATCGTAGCCGATTTTCCTTTAACGGAAACAGATTCAATTACGTCGGGATACAAAGTTCCTTGAGCTAAAAATTTTATTCTTCCATAATTTCTAGCTTCCTTTTCAAAAACTTCGATAAAAGTATTTCCAATAATTTTTCTTTTTTTTTCAGGGTCTTCTACATTTTTTAATTTTTCCAAAAAAATTTCAGAAGCGTCTATAAGCTTTACATTTAAATCAAACTTTGAATTAAATAAATTTACAACGTTTAAGCTCTCGTTAAGCCTCATTAATCCGTTATCTACATGAAAACAGATCAGTTTATCGCCTATAGCTTTCTTTAATAATACTGCCAAAACGGCGGAATCCACTCCGCCGCTCATAGCGCAAATAACTTTCTCTTCGCCTACTATATTTTTAATTTCTTCTATTGCTTTTTCGATAAAATTTTCAGATCGCCAAGTTTGCTCGCAACCGCAAATTTTTACGACAAAATTATATAATATTTTTTTTCCTTCTTTTGTATGTTCTACTTCTGGATGAAATTGAACGCCATAAATTTTCTTTACAGGATTTTCGACGGCGCATACGGGAGAATTTTCAGAAACGCCTGTAAGAATAAAGCCTTCTGGAAAATTTTCAACGTGATCTCCGTGACTCATCCACACTTGAGAAACTCTTTGTATCCCTTCAAATAACTCTGAATTATTGTCAACAATTTCTAAATTTGCCCTTCCATATTCTCTATCTTCAGCCGGCTTAACTAAAGCTTTCATCTTATAAGAAATATACTGCAAACCATAACAAATGCCTAAAATAGGAATATTCATTTCAAAAATTTTATCATCGCAAGCCGGCGAATCATTGTCGTAAACGCTAAAAGGTCCTCCCGATAATATTATTCCTTTTGGCTCGAAATTTACTATTTTCTCAAACTCAACAGTCGCAGGAAATATTTCAGAATAAACATTCATCTCTCTTATTCTACGCGCTATAAGTTGCGTATATTGAGAGCCAAAATCTAAAATTAATATTTTATCAAATTTCATTTTTCCGCAAATTATTGACCGATTAATTTTTTATAGTCCTCAGCTTTTAATAAAGAATTTAACTCGTCTGAATTTGCAATTTCAATTTTCAAAATCCAACCCTCTCCATATGGATCTGAATTGACAAGTTGCGGATTCTCTGCCAACTTCGGATTTATTTCCAAAATTTTCCCACTGCAAGGAGAGTATAAATCGCTTACTGTTTTGACAGCTTCAATAGTTCCAAACGGTTTTCCTATAGTTAAAATTTGAATGGAAGCATTAATGTCAATAAAAACAATATCCCCTAATTCGCTTTGAGCATAATCGGTAATGCCAATATAACCGATATTTCCCTCGACTTTTAACCATTCGTGATCTTTAGTATACAATAAATTTGAAGGGACATTCATTTTTTACCTCTTAATTTTAGTTAATAAATTTAAAATATAATTTGTATCATAATTTCCGCTTTTAAATGTTTCGTCGTCAACAATAATTTTATATAAAGGAATAGTAGTTTTAATGCCTTCTATTAAGAACTCGTCTAACGCTCTCTTGGCTCTTGAAATAGCTTCATTTCTATTTTCTCCAAAAATAATCATTTTAGCGGCAAGCGAATCGTAGTAAGGAGGAAAGAAATAATCCTGATAGATATGAGAATCAATTCTTACTCCAGGTCCTCCGGGAAAATGCAAATACGTAATTTTTCCTGGAGAAGGTCTAAAATTATTTTCATAATCCTCCGCGTTAATTCTAAATTCTATAGCATGTCTTTTAGGAACGCTATGCCTTAAAGAAATCTTTTCTCCGGCGGCAACTAATATTTGCCATTTCACCAAATCGACATCATAAACTAATTCGGTTACAGGATGTTCGACTTGAATTCTTGTATTCATCTCAATAAAGTAAAAATTTTTATCTTTATCAACTAAAAACTCTACGGTTCCAGCTCCTTCATAGTTGATTGATTTTGCCGCTAAAATTGCGGCTTCTCCCATTTTTTCTCTTAATTTTTCATCTACGATTGGCGAAGGAGCTTCTTCTATAAGCTTTTGATGTCTTCTTTGAATTGCGCAATCTCTTTCTCCGAAATGAATAATATTTCCATACTGATCCCCCATAACTTGAATCTCTATATGACGAGGATTTTCAATAAATTTTTCAATATAAACTTCCATATTTCCAAACGCAAGTTCCGCTTCGTTTCGAGCCACTTGAAAAGCATTATTAAATTCATCTATTTCTCTTACAATTCTCATCCCTTTGCCGCCGCCTCCAGCTACAGCTTTAATCATTATTGGAAAACCGATTTCTTGAGCAATTTTTCGAGCTTCTTTTAAATCATTCACAGGACCATCGCTGCCGGGTACAACTGGAGTTCCTATTTTTTTGACAGTTTCTTTCGCCAAAGCTTTATCCCCCATTGACTTTATCATACTTGACGAAGGACCGATAAATTTTATCCCATGTTCTTTGCAAATCTCGGAAAATTCGGCATTTTCAGCTAAAAATCCATAACCTGGATGAATTGCTTCAGCTCCAGAAATTAACGCAGCAGAGATCAAGTTTGGAATTCGCAGATAACTTTCTTTTGAAGCAGGCGGTCCGATGCATATTGCTTCATCGGCTAAAGCGACGTGAAGCGATTTTTCATCCGCAGTGGAATAAACAGCTACAGTTTTAATTCCTAATTCTTTGCAAGCTCTTATAACTCTAATTGCTATTTCGCCGCGATTTGCTATTAAAATTTTCTTAAACAAAAAACACCCATCATTTTTTTTACATTAGCTCGATTAAAAATAAAGGTTGCCCGAACTCCACAGGTTTGCCGTTTTCTACAAGTATTTTTACAATCTTTCCTTTAACATCCGATTCTATCTCATTCATAATTTTCATAGCTTCTATTATGCAAAGCGTTTTGCCAGGCTCGACAATGTCGCCTACTTGAACAAAAGGAGGAGCGTCTGGATTTGGCGCTCTATAAAAAGTTCCAACAATTGGAGCTTTAATCTCCTTCAAATTTGCAACATCTTCTTTTTTCTGTTCGCCTTGATTCTGAACTTTTGGCTCCGAGACATAAGCGTTTGACGAAGCTTGCAGGCTTGGTTGAACATAAACTGGAGCCGGCGATAATATATTATTTGTTGCAGCGCTTGTTCGAGAAAGTTTAATTTTTATATTATCTTCGGAAATCTCAAGCTCAGTAAGCGAACTTTCATCAAAAACTTTTACAATTTTTTTTAAATAATTAATATCCATAGAGCTTCATTTTATTTATTTTAATTTCGAAATATAAAAAATTATGAGAACCAAAAAAAGTTTAATACGCTATAGCTAAATATATGTCTGCTTCTTTAGACGCAGAAGATGTTGGAAAATTATTTTTTATTTCTTTTAACAGCTCTTTAGCTTTTTCTTTATCGCCTATTCTTAAATAATTTGCAGCGGAATATAATAAGTAATCGGAATTAAAAGGATTTTCTTTTGTAATTTTGGACGCTTTTAAATAAAGTTTTGCCGCCTCTTTATATTCTTTTTTAGCCTCTAAAACAGAAGCTTGTCCTGCTAAACTGACAGATTTATATAAATCTATCGATCCAGAATAGTTCTTATAAAAGATATATGCGGAATCTAAATTTCCAAGATTATTATAACAATTAGCCAGTAAAATTTTTGCTTTTTCTCCTTGCTCGTAGTTATCATATTTGTGAACTATCTCCAACAATCCTTTAACTTCTCCAAGTCCATAAATTGCTTCTTTATAGAGCCCTTGTTCATATAGAGAATAAACCTTAGAAATTAGATTAGCCGCTTCTGCATTTTTTTCTTTGCTCTCAGAACTGAAATAAATATAAGAAAAAACTAAAACTGCAATTACCCCAATTGCTATAAGCAATTGTTTTTGGTAATGAGCAATAAAAGACATAGTTTTAAAGTATAATTCCACTAGTTTGTCTTGTCTAATTTCTTTTTTAGTTAATTTTTTTTTGTTCTCGAACACTTTTTATCTCCTTGTTTAATTATTTAATTTTCATTTTCTTTTGCGCGCCCAAGAGGACTCGAACCTCTAACTTTCGGAACCGGAATCCGACGTTCTATCCAATTGAACTATGGGCGCAAAGTTTTTTTTTCTCAAACCTTTTAATTTAATTTTTTTTAAGAAAAGAATAAAGCTGTAATTTTTATTTTATAAATAAATCTTTTAAATAAAAAGTTAAAAAAAAAATTGCAAATAAGAGGTTTAATAGTTATACTTAAATTATTTGTAATTTGATCTATAATTTTTTGATCTAAATATAAAGTAGAAATCTATTAAATGAAGAACTTAGCGGAAGGAAAAATATTAAATAAAAAAAATTTAAAAAGAAAAAAGGCTTTGATATTTTCAAAGCCTTTTACTTAAGTGGGCAGAGACGGAATCGAACCGCCGACACAAGGATTTTCAGTCCTTTGCTCTACCGACTGAGCTATCTGCCCATATTCATAATTTAAGCAAAATAAAATTACAAAAAATTTTTATTCTTTGCAAGATTTTTTTTATAAAAAGAAGCAACATAATTTATTTGCTTATAATATTTTTATACAAATCAATATACAATTTTGCAGAATTATTCCAGGAAAAATCTTTTTTCATTCCGCGCTTAATTATTTTCAACCATAAAGCCTTATTGTTTTTATATAGATCAACCGCTTTTATTATTGATTTTAATAAAGTTTCAGGTTTATATTCTTTAAATGAAAAGCCATAACCATTTTCAGGATCTTCTTCAATATCTATAATTGTATCATTCAAACCGCCCGTTTTTCTTACGATAGGGACAGCTCCATACTTTAACGCATACATTTGATTCAATCCGCAAGGCTCGTATCTAGAAGGCATAAGAAAAATATCTCCGCCAGCATGTAAATAATGCGACAGATCTTCATTGTAACCTATATAACAGCCAAATTTATTTTTATATTTGTTTTGCTTTTCTATAAAAAATTTATGATATTTTTTTTCTCCTACTCCCAGCAAAAATAATTTAATATCTAATTTCATTAATTCGTCGAAGATTTCTGAAATTAAATCGAAACCTTTAGCGTCTATTATTCTAGAAATTTTATAAATATAAGGTTCGTCTGGATTAAAATCGAAACCAAACTTTTCGGCTAGATTTTTTTTATTTTCTAGTTTTAATTCATAACTTTTATAATTGTAATTTCTTAATATTATTTCGTCTTTTTCTGGATTCCAAGTCTCTTCATCGATGCCATTTAATATTCCATATAAACAGTCTTTTCTTTTTAATAAAACTTTTTTTAATCCCGCGCTTCTTTCTTTATCTTCAATTATTTCTTTAGCGTAAGTTGGACTTACGGTATTTATTGCGTCAGCGTATAATATGCCAGTCTTTAAGAAATTTATTTTATCATATATTACTACTCCATCCTCAAATTTATAACTTTCTGGCAGCCCTAATTTATAAAACTCCTCTAATGGAAATTCCCCTTGATATGCCAGGTTATGAATTGTCAACAAAGTTTTTGAATTTTTTAACGATTCTTCTTTTTCCAATTTTAAATACAATGGTACTAAAGAGCTTTGCCAATCATTTAAATGTATTATATCAGGCTGCCAACCCAATAATTTTACGGCTTCAATTACTGAACGAGCAAATAGAATAAATCTTTCATTATTATCCTCGTAATCTTTTCCAGTAATTGGATCCGAATATAATCCTTTTCGATTAGAAAAATACTCGTGATTTTCTACAAGATAAGCTTGAACTTTATATTTATTGCCAACTACAAAAGAAGTTCTTATATTATATCTCGCTTCTTTATCGCCAATTTTAGCGACGAGATTTTTTAAACGAAGAACCTCGTGAATTTTAAATTTTCTTTCGTCAATTGCCCCATATTTTGGCAATATAATTCTTACGTCATGCCCTTTTTCTATTAAACTTAATGGCAATGAATATGAAACATCGGCTAATCCTCCCGTTTTTGCAAGCGGAGCCGCTTCAGGAGTAACAAATAAAATTTTTAATTTTTTCACAATTTAAAAAAATTTTTATGCCAAATTTACAATATTTTTTTGAATATTCCAATTATTCGTTTCTCTTAAATCGCAATAAGATTACAACTTTTAGAAAGAGTTTGAGATTTAGTTATTGTTTTAAAAAAAACTAAGCTCTTTTTTTTAGATTCAACTTTAACTTTGTAAAACTTTTTTTTAATATTTTTTTATATTTAAAAAATTTTTTTGAGAATATAATGGAATACAATTTTTTAGTTGAAAAATCTAAAATCGCTCTCAAAAAAGCTCGTCCTACATATTCAAATTTTTATGTTGGGGCGGCGCTGCTCGCCGAAAATGGAGATATAATTTTAGGTTGCAATATCGAAACCGCCTCGTATGGCTTGACAATTTGCGCCGAAAGATGTGCAATTTTCAAAGCTATTTCCGAAGGTTATACAAAATTTAAAGCTATAGCAATTGCAAGCTCAAGCGATGATTTTTGCCCTCCTTGCGGAGCTTGTAGGGAAGTTATAATGGATCTTTGCGGAAACATTGACGTTGTACTTTCAAACTCAAAAAATGAAATTAAAATTTTCAAGATGAACGAGTTGTTGCCTTTTAATTTTGGAAGCGATTTTTTTAAAAAATAAAGAGGAAAAAAATGATTTTAAACTCGCCTCATCCAACTCCGAAAGAAACAGGATGGATAGAAGTAATATGCGGCTGCATGTTTAGCGGCAAAACCGAGGAATTAATTCGCCGATTAAGAAGAGCTCAAATTGCAAAATTAAACGTAAAAATTTTTAAGCCAAAAATTGATTCAAGATACTCTAACGACAAAATAGTTTCTCATAGCGAGCAATCTTTGCCTTCAATAAACGTAGACACTCCCGATGAAATTTACAATCAATCAAAAGACGCTCAAGTTATAGGCATAGACGAAGCTCAATTTTTTAACAATGATTTAGTTGAAGTATGTCAAAAGTTAGCAAACGAAGGCAAAAGAGTTATTGTCGCCGGGCTTGATCAAGATTATATGGGAATGCCATTTGAACCAATCCCGCAATTGTTATCTATAGCCGAATATATCACAAAAACTTTAGCAATATGTTCAGTTTGCGGCAATCCAGCAAACAGAACTCAAAGATTGATTTCGTCAAAAGAAAGAGTTATTGTTGGAGCTTCCAATATTTATGAAGCTCGTTGTAGAAAATGTCATTATATTCCAGAATAATTTTATTTGAATAAAGGAGTTATTATGGATTTCGTCATATCATTGTTAAGAGGCATAATTGGCATCGCTTTAATTCTTTTTATCGCTTTGCTTATGTCAAATAATAAAAAAAAGATTAATTGGAAATTAGTCGGTTCAGGATTATTAATTCAACTTATTTTCGCAATATTTATTTTAAAAGGAAATGAATTAGGAAACTTTTTTTCTCCTTTAGGCTGGCCAAAAATTTTTTTTAGCTGGATCAGCTCCTTTTTCGTTATAATTTTAAATTTTACTACTGAAGGAGCGAAATTTGTATTTGGAAGTTTAGCGATAAGTCCAGGACAGGAAGGCAGCCTTGGTTTCTTTTTTGTATTTCAAGTTTTGCCAACGATAATCTTTTTCGCAAGCTTAATGTCGATTTTATATTATCTCGGAATTATGCAAAGAATTGTTCAAGGAATGGCTTGGATTATGGCAAAGTTAATGGGAACAAGCGGCGCCGAAAGTTTGTCTTGTTCCGCTAACATTTTTGTTGGTCAAACTGAAGCTCCTTTGATGATTAGACCATACTTAAAAGATATGACCAATAGCGAATTGCTGACGATAATGACTGGCGGAATGGCTACTATAGCAGGCGGAGTAATGGCGGCATATATTCAGATGCTCGGGGATTCATACGCTCAAAGCTTAGGACTTCCATTGAATGACGCTAGATTGCTTTTTGCAACGCATTTGTTAGGAGCAAGCGTAATGGCGGCTCCCGCGGCCATCGTTATCTCAAAAATAATTTTTCCTGAAACTGAAGAGCCTGTTACGAAAGGCAGCGTAAAAGTAAAAATTGAAAGAAATCAAGCAAATGTAATCGAAGCTGCTGCGGCCGGAGCAAGCGACGGCGTCAGTCTTGCAATTAATGTCGCCGGAATGCTAATCGCTTTTATCGCTCTTATAGCTTTAATTAATTATTTGCTTGTTTATATAGGAGATATTTCTGGATTAAATTCAATCATAAGATCAAGCTACAATTCCGAACTTAGCTTGCAATTTTTATTTGGTTTAATTTTGCAAGCGATTGCTATTGGCATTGGCGTTCCTATTCAAGACGCTATGAATTTTGGAAGTCTTGTCGGCATTAAAATTTCCCTTAACGAGTTTGTGGCTTATCTAGAAATGAGTAAGTTGATATCGGAAAAAGTCTTAGTTAATCCAAAATCAATTCTTATGGCCACATATGCTTTATGCGGTTTCGCAAATTTCAGCTCAATAGCGATACAAATTGGCGGTTTAAGCCCTCTAGCGCCAAATAGAAGAAGCGATCTCGCAAAACTTGGACTTAAAGCGGTATTTGCAGGAACATTAGCTACATTATTGACAGCAACATTAGCTGGAATTCTATTTTAAAATAAATTGGTATAATTATGTTAGATTTTGATTTCAAGTATTTGCAAACAATAAGAGCAATTAAAAAAAAAATTAAACGCGCCGATATAGCATTAATTCTCGGAAGCGGTTTAGGAGATTATTATAAAAATTTAAACATCGTCGAAAGTCTTTCTACAAGCGATCTCCCTGATTATCCAAAATCTACAGTTGAAGGACATGCAGGGAAAATTCATTTGGCGGAAAATTTTGGAAAGATGATTTTGATTTATCAAGGTAGAATTCATTTTTACGAAGGTTATAAAATTTACGAATGCGTTCTTCCAATATTTATTTCTAAAAAATTAGGTTGCGATAAAATACTTTTAACCAACGCCGCCGGCGGCATTGCGGATTACCTATCTCCCGGAGATTTAATGTTAATCACTTCATTTAATTCCATTTTTATAAAAAAAGAAATGTCGACGCTGCTCGGTTTAGCGAATTTAGAGTTAAGAAATAAATTATTAAATTTTCCTTCCAAAGAATTAAACAATATTATAAAACAAGTCGCTTTAGAGAATAAAATAGATTTAAAAGAAGGAACATACTTTTATGTAAAAGGTCCTAGTTACGAAACCCCAGCGGAAATTAGAATGATGCAAAAAGTTGGAGCCGCCGCAGTTGGAATGTCGACTGCCCACGAAGCTTTCTTTGCATTAAAATTAGGAATGGAATGCTCCGCTATTTCTTGCATTACAAATTATGCTGCAGGACTTTCCTTTTTTAAACTTTCGCACGAAGAAGTTACCATAACCGCAAATTTAGCAAAAGACAAATTTCAAAAACTTTTAGACAAAACTTTACAAAAATTATAAATTATAAAAGCGCCTCTCAAATTCGGCGCTTTTTTCTAAAATCATAAGTAGATCAAATTTCGAGATATTTTACTTATTTATAATAAATCTCTTCGTTTATTTTTTTTACATTATCTAATACTTTTTCAGGTTTTAAATATTTTGACAGAAATTTGTAAATATTTGTTCTAATCTCTTTAGCTTTCTTTAGATCTATTCTATCGAAAGCATGACCGCCGGGATAATTTTCATAAACTTGATATTCAAATTTTTTATTAGCAGCCTTTAGAGCGTTGATTAAATGATAAACTTCAATATAATTAACGTCTTCGTCGTTTGTATTCGTATGAATCAAAATCGGAATTTTTGCTTTCTCAACATTATAAACTGGAGAGCGTCGCTTATATTCCTCGATATCTTCTTCTGCCGTTTTTCCGATATGGTATTCTGCGTCAAAGTATCGTTCGTAAGAATCTCCCTTATATCCCATTCTCGCAATTAAATCGCTAACAGGAACTCCAGCAAAACAACATTTAAATAAATCTGGATAATTAAAACTTGCCATAAGAGCAATTAATCCACCATGACTCCATCCAATGATTCCAATTCTATCTTCGTCAACAAAACTATAATTCTCAATCATATATTTTGCTGTCTCAACAGCGTCTTCAATCTCCCTGCCGCCATAATCTATGCTTTTATAAAATTCTTCTCCATATCCCGTCGATCCCCGATACTCTGGAGCGGCAACAATATAACCTTGATATAAAAGTTCTTTTAATATATGAAAATAATATGAGCTAAAATTTCCGTGAACTCCCCCGTGTACAAAAATAATAAGCGGATATCTTTTATTGATATCAATATCTTTTTTAAAAAAGATATAACTCCAAAATTTTAACGGATTATTCGCGCCTTGCTCTGTTGGATTTTTGACTTTCCATTTTGGAGGACCAGTTAAAATAAGTTTATCAAAAAATATTTTATCGCCTAATTGCAATTTAAGGTAAACGTCGTCAGTTTTTTTTTCAAGAATATCGATTCGATACTTTAATTTTTCATTTTCTTTTTTTAGTTCTAATATTCTTTTTTCATATTCGTTTGCTTGAGCAAAAAAAATATTAGATATAAAAGTCAAAAATAGGATCATGCAAGATTTCTTCATTTTGGCAACTCGTTTTATTTATAAAATTAAAAATTACTCGACTTTATAAATAACAAAATATATTAAAAAGAAAAACTTAAATATGAATATGATTAGTATAATAATTTCTATAATTATTTAAAATTTTGACCTACAATTTCTTTTAAGGTTGTATGAATTTAAATTTGAAAGTAATTTACTTTTGTCATCTTTAAGTTATATTTGTCATATATGCCAATTATAAATATATTTTTTTTAAATATGACATTCCCAATTTTTTTTCACTTGTAAAATAACAGTATTCATATTAAATTAGCGCTCGTAAAATTTGAGCGCTAACAATAAAATAAAATGTAAAACAAAAAGGAGGTAAAACAAATGTCAAATTTCAAAATTCAACCTCTAGCCGATCGAGTAATTGTAAAACCAGGCAAACCAGAGGAAAAAACAAAAGGAGGCATTATTTTGCCGGATACCGCTAAAGAAAAGCCTATTGAAGGAACCGTAGTAGCAGTTGGTCCAGGCAAATATAGCGAAACAGACGGAAAAGTTATACCAATGACAGTAAAGGTAGGCGATAAAGTATTATATGGAAAATATTCTGGAACAGAAGTTACAGTAGATGGCGAAGAATATTTAATCATGAGAGAAAATGATATCTTTGGAATAATTAAATAAAAAAAAAAACAAAAACGTAAAAAATAATTTCAAATAAGAAATAAAAAGGAGGAATAAAATGGCAGCAAAACTAATAACCTACGATGCAGACGCAAGAGCAGGACTTAAAAGAGGCGTTGACAAATTAGCAAACGCTGTAAAGGTTACATTAGGTCCAAAAGGTAGAAATGTAGTAATCGAAAAAAAATTTGGAGCACCAACAGTAACTAAAGACGGCGTTACCGTAGCAAAAGAAATTGAATTGGAAGATCCAATTGAAAATATGGGCGCTCAAATGGTTAAAGAAGTCGCATCTAAAACAAGCGACGTTGCAGGAGATGGAACAACTACAGCTACACTTTTAGCTCAAGCTATATATCGCGAGGGATTGAAAAATGTTACAGCTGGCGCTAATCCAATGGATTTAAAGAGAGGAATTGACCTGGCTGTTGAGAAAATTGTAGAACAGTTGAAAAAAATGAGCAAAAAAGTTGAAACCAAAGAACAAATTTCTCAAGTCGCTACTATTTCGGCTAACAATGATAAAACTATTGGAGAACTTATCTCCGACGCAATGGAAAAAGTTGGAAAAGATGGCGTTATAACAGTAGAAGAAGCCAAAGGAACTGAAACTACAGTCGAAGTTGTTGAAGGAATGCAATTTGACAGAGGCTATTTGTCTCCTTACTTTGTAACAAATTCAGAAACTATGGAAGCAGTTTTAGAAGATCCCTACATTTTGATTTATGACAAAAAGATTTCTGGAATGAAAGATTTCTTGCCAATCCTTGAAAAAGTTGTACAACATGGAAAATCATTATTAGTTATTGCCGAAGATGTTGAAGGAGAAGCTCTTGCTACTTTGGTTGTAAATAAATTAAGAGGAATGTTAAAAGTTTGCGCCGTTAAAGCGCCTGGTTTTGGCGATAGAAGAAAAGCTATGTTAGAAGATATTGCAATTTTAACTGGCGGAACTGTTATTTCTGAAGAGCAAGGTTATAAATTAGAAAACGCTACGATTGAATATTTAGGCAGAGCTAAGAAAGTAACTGTCGATAAAGACAATACCACTATCGTTGAAGGTTATGGCAAAGAATCGATGATTAAACAAAGAATAAATGAAATAAAAGCTCAAATTGAAAAAACAACTTCCGATTACGATAGAGAAAAATTACAAGAAAGATTGGCTAAATTAAGCGGCGGAGTAGCAGTATTAAAGATAGGAGCCGCTACAGAAGTTGAAATGAAAGAAAAGAAAGCTCGCGTTGAAGACGCTTTGCATGCTACAAGGGCTGCTGTCGAAGAAGGCATCGTCCCAGGCGGCGGAGTCGCATATATCAGAGCAATTGAATCTTTGAAAGATTTAAAAGGAGCCAATGAAGATCAAAACACTGGCATACAAATAATCTATAAAGCTTTGCAAGAACCTCTAAAACAAATCGTCAACAACTGCGGATTAGACGGTTCTGTTGTATTGAATAAAGTTATGGAAGGCAAAGACGATTTTGGATTTAATGCCGCTACTGAAAAGTATGAAAATATGTACTCAGCTGGCGTAATTGATCCAACAAAAGTCTCTAGAACAGCTCTTGAAAATGCAGCTTCAGTTGCTTCTCTGTTAATTACAACAGAAGCCGTAGTTTTTGAAAAGAAAGAAGAAGAAAAGAAATCGGCTGCCGTTCCTAATATGGGCGGAATGGACGGAATGTATTAATAAAAAAGCGGGATTTTTCCCGCTTTTTTTATTTAACATTCAATTTTTTTTTGAAATATTCAATTGTTATTTTCAATCCATCAGTTCGCGATACTTTAGGTTCCCAACCTAAAATTTTTCGAGCTTTAGTAATATCAGGTTGTCTTACTTTTGGATCGTCCTCTGGCAAAGGTTGATATATTATTTTGCTTTTACTTCCTGTTAATGTAACGACTTCTTCTGCAAATTGCTTAATCGTAATTTCATCAGGATTTCCTATATTGACAGGATATATTTCATTTGACATTAACAATTTAAAAATGCCGTCTATTAAGTCAGAGACATAACAAAAACTTCGCGTCTGAGAACCATCGCCAAAAACCGTAATGTCTTCGCCTCTAAGAGCTTGCCCCACAAAAGCGGGCAAAGCTCTTCCATCATCTAATCTCATTCTCGGACCGTATGTGTTGAAAATTCTAACAATTCTCGTTTCAACTCCATGATAACGATAATAAGCCATAGTCATTGCTTCGGCAAATCGCTTTGCTTCGTCGTATACGCCTCTGGGACCGATTGGATTTACATTTCCCCAATATTCTTCATTTTGCGGATGTACGGTGGGATCACCATATACCTCGCTTGTTGAAGCCAAAAGGAAACGAGCTTTTTTATCTTTCGCTAGGCCAAGGGCTTTATGAGTGCCTAAAGCGCCAACTTTTAATGTTTGTATCGGCAATTTCAAATAATCAATAGGACTTGCAGGCGAAGCAAAGTGAAGCACATAGTCGACTTTGCCTGGAACATGAATATAATTCGTAACGTCATGTTTAATAAAAACAAAATTTTCGTTACCAAATAAATGTTCAATATTCTCTAAATTTCCGGTCAGCAAATTGTCAATACATATTACTCTTATTCCTTCATCTAAAAGCCTATCGCATAAGTGAGAACCGAGAAAACCGGCTCCTCCGGTTACTACTGCAGTTTTTTTTTCCATTTATTCTCCTTCATTATAACCCGACAAATTTATTTCTATCAATATTTAACGATATTTCTCTTGAGGCGCCGAAAGCTCCTAAAAATCCCAATAAGGGTCCAATAAGCAAAATTAGCAAACTATAATATTCGCCCGAACTTAATAGCGATAAATTAACGCTTGTTTTTTGTTCAAATATTTTTTTTAAACCAACAAAAGTTAAATAAAAAAAAGCGCTTGCAAAAAAGCCTATCATTAGCCCGCTTAAGGCAACAACGCCTCTTATAAATAATATGCGAGCTCCGACTAATTTCATTGTTTCAAAAACTAAAGCTCTTGATTTGATAATCATTTTGAATACGCTTTTTACAATAAAAATCGAAAGGAATATTAAAACGAAAGCTATGCTTATAACATAATATTTTGTTTTATCTAAAATTTTTAGAATAATATTTAAGTACTCCTCTTCAAAAGCTATTTCTTCGACTTCGGGATATTTTTTAAGATCGTTTATTATTGAATTTAATTCTTCTTTTTTCAAATTATCGATTTTAAGCGATACAAGAATTGAAGCAGGCAATGGATTATACTTTAAGAATTTTTTAAAGTCCTCTCCAGTTTGACTTAAAAATATTTTTTCAGCTTCTTCTTTGTTTATATACTTTAAAGATTTAATATTATACTTCGACAAAATTTTTTGCCTTAATTGATTTATTTGATTTTCCAAAACATTTTCTTTAAGATAAATTTGCAAAGTGAAATTATTTTTTAAATTTTGCTCAATATATTTGCCTATATCAAAAATTAATAAGGCCGAAATAGAAAACACTATTGAAAGAAAAATTGACGCAAAAGAAAAAAAAGCTCCAGCTTTCCCCCTTTTAATTGAATTAAAAGCTTCTATTAACAAAAATATCATTTTTGAACTCCTTTAAAAGTTTGACTCGTCAAACCATTTGACAATTCGCCATTTTTTTTGCTCGTCTTTTCTAAGCGTAAAATTCACTTTACCATCAATATGAGCTATATCCATTGGATTAAAAGTAATAGTAAGATTAAAGCTTCTTAAAATGGAAGTCGAATCGATAGATATCATAATTATTTCATTCCAGATTAATTTAATATCTTGAGTATTTTTAAAAAGCATATTAGTTATTTTCATTTCTTCCTGTTTTCCCCAAGCAACGTCAAAATTTGCAGAATAATCACGATAAACAAAAATAAAATTTTCGTCTAACAAAGCTCCATATACTGTAGTATCCTTAAAATTATAAGCGTATTGAAAATTTTTAAATAGCCCGTCGATATCCTTCTGTTCTGTTAAGGCTGCCGCATTATCTTTCGATTCCTCGTCAAGCTCTGGAGCAAATGGATTGCAAGAATTAATAATCGACCATACTAGAAAAATCAATAATATTTTGCTTTTAATTCGCTCCAAGTTGTCATCTCGTTTATTTTATAGTCGTTCCATTCGTAAATAGCGTAATATGAACGAGCGTTAAGTTCTATCAAAAATTTTGAGGCTCCTTCATATCTTTCAATCGATCCTTGTAAAAGATCTTCAATGATAATAATATAATTTCCCATTATCTCCCAATTAGCTCCTTCGTTTTTCTGAGAAGTTGCTTCAAACCTGAACTCTATTTTTTTGTCTAAATTGTTTCCTATAAAACTTTGAAACCACTGATATTCTTTTTGCAATGACCAAAAGTTAAATATTGAAGAACCAATTAAATTGCTTGAAGGAATAAAAGTAAAACTTTTGTTTGAAAAATTAGTATCGATAAAACAGATCATATAAGCTTCGACGCTTTTATTCTTAAAGGCGGAATTCAAATTTTGGAAAATTTTATCGACTTCGTAAGCGGGCTCGTAATCTTTTTTGGAAATTATCGGGTTTTCCGATTCCCTAACTTCAAACATATCGCAAGAACCAAAAATAAAAAGCGGCAATGTCAAAAAATATTTTGCAATTGGAATTGTAAAATTAGAAAATATTTTATAAAATTTTTTTTGAAAAAATAATAAGTCTTTCAGAGGAATTTTCGTCAAAATCGCTCCCTTCGTAAGTTCCTTTAATATTAATTATTTTTAATCCTAATTTATTAAACATATTTTTAATTTCAAATGTATCGTAAATTTTTACCGATTCTATGTATCTTTTCGTTTTTCCATTTATGCAAATGGCGATTTCTTTTATAGCTCTATTATTAATTATAGTTCTGGTTATCGAAAATTTTTTATTATTAACAAATTTCTCTTCATATGGCGTTAAATTTTTCTTTATAAAATTAGAATTAAAATAATCAAAAACAAATAATCCATCAATTTTGACTAAAGAAGCAATATTTTTCAAAACTTCAAAATTATCTTTATCTCTTAAAAAATACCCAAAACTGGTAAATAAATTTGTCGCCAGATCAAATTTAAATTTTATGGGCGATCTTAATACATCGGCGCAAAAAAAATGCAAATTGTTTATATTTGATTTTTCTTTTAATTTTGCGGCTATTTGCAAAAATCTATAACTTAAGTCGAAAGCGAAAGTCTGAATTCCATTTTGAGCGAATATAAGAGCGTGTCTTCCAAAGCCGCAGGCTATATCGATGACATTTTTTATTTCGAAATTATTTTCGTCGCAAAATTTTAATATCAAATCGACTAATTTTTTTGCTTCTTTAAAATCTCTATTTGCGTAAAGTTCTAAATATTCATCCGCCGCGAACCAATCTTTATACCAATCGTTCATATCAAAATTCGTTTCTATTCACTAGAGCTTTTGCAAGAGTAGCCTGATCTATATATTCAAGAGTTCCACCCAAAGGAATGCCGCGAGCTATTCGAGTTATTTTTATATTTGGATAATTCTCTTTTATTCTTTCAGACAAATAAATCGACGTAGCATCCCCTTCGGC
>Ga0068706_1000421_pt1 | contig 21078 bp, 20 predicted proteins | sample YNPMSBMetaG_FD_65632 | JGI IMG/M metagenome (GOLD analysis project Ga0068706, IMG submission 65632) | Anoxygenic and chlorotrophic microbial mat microbial communities from Yellowstone National Park, USA - YNP MS-B MetaG | ecosystem: Environmental > Aquatic > Thermal springs > Hot (42-90C) >...
AATAATTAAGGCAGTTAAAGGCAAAAATGATGAAGTTGATTTTTATTTGGTTAAAACAGTAGTTGATGATAATGAAGCTGAAAATCCTGATTTTAAATTTAATCCTCACAGACAAATATTTTTATCAGATGCAAAAAAGATTAAAGAGAATATAGGGGTAGGAGAAGAATTATTAATACCTTTACCAAAAAATGAAAATTTTAGCAGAATTGCTGCTCAAACTGCTAAACAATTAATTGTTCAAAAACTAAGAGAAGCAGAAAAAAAATCTCTTTACTTTGAATTTAAAGAAAAAGAAAATAAAATTGTGACAGGAGTTATAGAAAGAAGAGATAATAATGGTAATGTTTATGTTAATTTGGGGAAAACTTTAGGAATTATGTTCAGAAACGAGACTATTCCAGGAGAAATTTACAAAAGCGGTCAAAGAATGAGATTTTATGTTTATGCTGTTGAAAATACGCCAAAAGGTGTTCAAGTGTTTTTATCAAGATCTCACCCTTATTTAGTTGCAGCAATTTTTTCTATGGAAGTGGCTGAAATTAATGATGGAGTTATTGAAATTAAAGCAGTTGCTAGAGAACCAGGGGTAAGGAGCAAAATTGCCGTTAGTTCAAAAGTGGCTGGTTTTGATGCTGTTGGAGCTTGTATTGGAGTAAAAGGGGCGAGAGTTATATCTATTATGAATGAATTAAACAATGAAAAAATAGATATTGTTTTATGGGATGAAGATCCTTTGAAATTTGTAGCTAATGCTTTATCTCCGGCTAAAGTTTTGGAAACAAAAATGATGGAGAAAAGAACTATTTTGGCTTTAGTACCAGAAGAAGAAATTCCGCTGGCTATAGGTAAAAACGGTCAAAACATTAAATTAGCAGCTAAGCTCACAGGCTGGCAGATTGATGTAAGATCAGCTTCAAATCCAGAAGAAAAAATAGAAGATGGAACAGCCATGCCTGATGAGGAAAATAAAAACCAAGATGAGTTATCAGAATCTTAAGCTCAGCGATAAAGCTCCAAAAGAAATTTTAGTAGTCGTTGAAATTTCAAAGGGTAGTGATGTTAAATATGAACTAGATAAAGAAAGTGGAGTTTTAATGGTTGATAGATTCTTGTATACTTCTATGGTTTATCCTTTCAATTACGGTTTTATACCTCAAACTTTAGCTGAAGATGGAGATCCCGTTGATGTTTTGGTTTTATCTGAGAAATCAATTTTACCTCAAGCAGTTTTAAAAGCTAAACCAATAGGTGTTTTGATTATGGAAGATGAAGCAGGTCAAGATGAAAAAATTGTAGCTGTTCCTTTGGCTAAAATTGATCCTGTTTATTCAAGATATGATAATATAAATCAACTTGAGGATTCGACTAAAAATAAGATAAAACATTTTTTTGAATATTATAAAACTTTAGAGCCTGGAAAGTGGGTAAAGATTAAAAAATGGTTAAATAAAAATGATGCTGAGAAAATGATTCTTAAAGCTATCAAAAGGTTTGAATTTAATAAAAATCATAAAAAATGATTTATTTAAAGTTATGCCTCAATTCGTTATAAAAAGTTCTAAAGAAAAAGAGCCTTATAATAAAGAAAAAGTTATTAATTCTTTAAAAAGAATAAATTTATCAGAAGATAAAATTGATGAAATTTTGTTTGAAATTGACAAGAAATTACCAGAAACTATATCCACTAAAAAACTTTTTGAGTTTATTTTTAATTATTTAAAAAAATTTCAGGAGAATCATTATTATAAATTTAATCTAAAACAAGCAATTTTTAAACTAGGGCCTACAGGATATCCTTTTGAAAAGTTTATTGCTCATTTGTTTAAGCTTTATGGTTATCAGGCTTCTCATAATATATTTTTAAATGGTAAATGTTTATCGTATGAAATTGATGTTTTAATTGAAAACAAAGATGTTGTTTATGTAGGTGAGTGTAAATATCACCAAGTAAATTGGGCAAGAAATGATTTAAAAGTTGCTTTATATTGCTACGCTCGTTTTTTAGACTTAAAAGAAGCAAATTATTTAAATAAAAATTTTTTACCACTTATTATAACTAATACAAGATTTACAACTGAGGCTATAAAATTTTGTAATTGTTACAATATTTCTTTTATATCTTGGAAAGAACCTGAAAATAATAATTTGGTTAGTTTAATTGAAAATAAATTAGGCTATCCATTGACTGTTTTTGATTTTTTGCCTTTAAGAGCTTTACAGTTTTTTTTCCAATATGATATAGTTTTAGTTTCTGATGTTTTAAATAAAGATAAAGGTTATCTTAAAAAAATTTCTGGTTTATCGGAAAACGAGATTGATAAGCTTATAAGAAGTAGTTCTCTTTTATATAATAAAAGTTTTTGATAAAATTTAAGATATTGACTGAAATGGTGGGGGTAGCTCAGTAGGTTAGAGCGCCTGCCTGTGGAGCAGGAGGTCGCGGGTTCAAATCCCGTCCCTCACCCTATAATTTTTTTTAGTTCTTTGATGGATAAGGAAGATTTTCCTAAGACAAAACCTTGAAAATCTAAGTTTTTATATTCTTCTTTTAATAAAGAATTGTAGGATCCTCCATATAAAATTGGGAAATTAAATCTATCTTTATACCATTTTAGAAATTCATCTAAAAATTTTGTTGAAGGAGTTATTCCTTTTTCAGAACTTATTGCCCACCAAGGTTCATAAACTAATAAAATTTTTTTATAATTTTGGGGTTTAATAACCTTAAGATAGTTTTCTAAATTTTTTTGAGTTTCTTTTCTAACAGAAGAAAAATCTTTAGATGGTTTGTAAGAATTTTCACTAAAAAAAATTAATAATTTTAGGTTTTTATCCTGAAGACCTTTTAACTTATTTTTAACTATTTCTGTGTTTTCTCCTAATTTAAATCTTTCAGAATGACCTATCAATACAAAATAAGCTTTATTTACTAATTCAAAATCATATACAACTTCCCCAGTTTGTGGCTTGTCAGTAAGGATTGATAAATTTTGGAGGCCTATTTTAAATTTTGATTTATGTAAAATTTTATAAATGCTTAAGTAGAAATATGGATTAATTGCAAGCCAAAAATATGTATTTAATTTTTTTAACTTTTTTATTGATATTAAATATTCTTTTACACTTTTTAGATAGCTTTTAAAATTTAAAACATAAATCATTGTCTTTTAAAATTTTTGATTGTTGATTTGCTTTTATTCTATTATAACTAATAATTTAAATTTTAAAAAAAGTTTAAGTTATTAAAAATTATTGATTGTTTAAAGAAATTTGCTTAAAAATGTGATTTTAATACAAAATGGTCAAAGCTATTACTTCCTTTGTTCCATTTCTTTTTAAAGTTTCTGCACATTCTTTAAGTGTTGCTCCGGTTGTTTTAATATCATCAACTAAAATTACTTTTAAGGGTGGTTTATTTTTTACATCAAAAGCTTGTTTTAGATTAGACAATCTTTGTTTATAATTTAATTGGCTTTGATCGAGGGTGTCTTTTAATTTAATTAAACTGTTGGATAAAGGTAGGTTAGTTATAAGAGAAAGAGAATATGCCAAAACTTCAGCTTGATTAAAACCTCTTTTTAGTAAAGATTTTTTTGTCAAAGGGACTGGTACTAAATAAAAATCTTTTAAATTAGAATAAAAACTTGAATTTTTTAATTGTTTAGCTATAAAATAGGCTAGATCATTAAATATTTCGTAAGATTGATTTTTTGCTGTTAAAACTATATTTCTAATTTTTTCGTTTTCATAATTTGAAAAACTTATCAGAAATTTTATAGTAGAGTTTTTATGGCAAGTTTTAAGTTCTTTGGAAATTAATTTAGAACATTTAAAACAAAGCACTTTTAAATAAAAGTGATTGTCTTTAAGACAATTTGTGCAAATGTAGCTATTTTCGTTTTTGTTTAAACACAATAAACAAAATTTAGGTGATAAAACTATTTTTATTAAATGATATAATTTAAATATGGCTTTATTTAGTTTTAGTAAGAAAGTCTTAGGAATTGACATTGGTTCTGTTAATACTAAAATTGTTGAAGTTGTTAAAAATAAAAATGATTTTGAAGTGGTAAACTTTGGTATTATTCCTATTGTTAATTTTAAAGAAATAGTTTCTTATTCTTATATTTTAGAAGAAAATTTAGCTGCTATTATAAGCGAGTTTTTAAAGAAAGCTAAAGTTAGTACGCGAGAAGTTATTTTTAATGTTCCTGCCCCTTATGCTTTTGTAGTAAATTTTTTTATTCCTGAAATTCCGGAAAAAAGCATTCCTCAGGTTGTTAAATTCGAGGCTCAAAAACAAATACCACTTTCTATTGAAGAAGTTGATATTGACTATAGATATGTTAAGTTTGAAAACGAAAATCAGGTTAATCAATGGTTAGTTTGTTTAGTCGCTACTCCAAAAGACTATATAAAAAAAATTCAAACAATTTCCTATTTGTCTAAGCTTAAATTTGTAGGTTATTCACCAGAATATTTTAATTTTGAGACGTATTTCGTGAATAAAGGAGGAAGTTATGTAGTTGTGGATTTGGGCCATGCTTATAGTTTGCTTTGTTTAATAAAAGACCAAAAACTTATTTATGCGACAAAACTTAGAGTTAGAGGATATGATTTCTTAGACTCAGTTATTAGGGTAACAGGGTTAAACGAAGAAGGAGCTTTGGATTTGCTTTATAAAAAGGGTTTTTATTTTTTACCTGAAGAGAGAGAACTTTATGGGTTGGCTAATAATTTTTTAGATAACCTTTCAAGAACAATTTTAGAAGAAGTACAGAAACTTGAGAATAGTTTTTTCTTAAAGGTTGACAAAGTTTATTGGACAGGAGGTTTAAGTATTTTAACAGGATTTAAGGAAGCTATGTTTAAAAGATTTAATAGACATAAACAGGAGATACTTACTCCTTTTGAAATTTTTAAAGGAAGCAAGTTTCAAAATTTAGGGGAGAAGTCAACTATTTTTCTTCATAGCTTGGGGATAATTTACAATAAAATATAGTTTAAAATATAAAATAAGTTTTTTTTAAAAAGAAGATTTTTTTAAAAAATTAAAGATTTTTATAATATAATTTAAAAATAAACAATTTATAAATGGATAAAATAAAGGATTATTTACCCATAGGCCTTTTACTTCCTTTTATGATGATTTTAGCATTTGAGGGTATGTTAATTTATGGAGGCGGTTTTTATAAACAAAGTTTATCTAATAAAATTTCGAATTTAGAAACAAGTTTAAATTCAAGAGAAGAGGAAAATTTAAATAAGCTTACTAAAAACGAGACTTATTTTGTTTTCTCTCAGGCAGTTAATATAGTTGAAATTTTAAAGGAAAGAAAAGATATAATTAAGATTGTGAATAGATTTAACAGTTTAATGCCTAAATTTTTAAGACTTGATAATTTTACTTTCAATTCTTCTTTAAATACTATTTCTTTCTCTGGATCAGTTCAAGGATGGGATAATTTTTTTAAATTTAAGAATTATTTAACAAGCGAAAACAAGTATTTTAGTGGGAAAATTGAATCAGGGCCAAATTATAATGAGGGAACTGTTAATTTTTCAGCGGTTATTAGTTTAAAACCAGATTTTTATCAATGAATGTTTTAATTAAACTTTTGCCAGTCATTTTAATTTCAATTATATTTTATCTTTTTATTTATAATATTTATCCACTTTTTAAAGATATTATTGCTTTGGAAAAAAAATTTAATCAATTAAGAGATAGAGAAAAGGAGATTGAGTCTTTAGAGAATTTTGTTAAAGAATTAGAAAAAAATCAAAATATAAAATCTCTTTTAGATATAAAAGACAATTTAGATGAATGGCTTCCAAAAGATCCCAAAACAGATCATTTAATTTATACTTTTTTTAATATTTATAAAGAAACAGGATTGGGATCAGAAAATCTTAATTTTCAAGTTTCTAATCAAGATATTTCTTTTAATAGAAATGTTTTACCAGTTAAACCTATTTCTATGTTTTTTAATTTTGATTCAATAGATAAAGCTTTTAGATTTATAAAAATTATTGAAAATAATGTTAGGATAATGCTTGTTAAAGATATTTCTTTATCAAAAAATGGAGAAGCAAGATTATCTGTCGAAGCTTATTATATGCCAGTTAAATAAAAATTAAAATTTAAAATATGAAAAGGCTAATTTTAGCAATTGTCAATATGTTGGTATTATTTTTGCTTGTTATTTTTATAATAATTGCTTTATGGAGATTTAATATTTTGAAATTAGAAAGCGAAACAACAGAAAAAATAAAAATTTCTAAAGAGAAAGAGGAATTTATAAAGAAATATCCGTACTCTGAGATGTTAAAATTTTTAAGCAATTTGCCTAATCAGAAAATTGAATTGCCCAAAATTCAAAATGAGGAGATAGGCAGAAGTTCTCTTTTTTGATAAAATTTAAATTTAATGAAAGAAGAAATAATAATTCAAGAATTTAAAAATAAATATCCAGAAATAGAAGATTGGATACTAGATGCAAAATTTGCAGGAGTGGATTTTGAAGAGTATTTTTTTGGTAAAGGTTTAATCTCGCCTGAAGAATTTTTGGAACTTAAAAGAAAAGTCTATAATTTACCTGTTAAAATTTTTCAAATAGACGAGGTTATACCTAGGGATATTTTAAGTAAGGTTTCAGAAGCTATGGCTAGGAACTATAAGATATTGCCATTTGATTATCAAGAGAATGTGTTGTTTTTAGGAGTGGTTAATCCAGAAATTCCAGATTTTAATGTAAGAGTCATTGATACTTTAAGAAACATTTTAAATGTTGAAATTAGATTATTTTTAATCTCTATTAAAGATTTTTACATTCATCTGGAAGACTATATTAATTTCAATGAAGAGGTAAAAAAATTAGTTGGTGATTGGAGAAAAAGCACTGGCAAACAAATACAGGAGGAGTTTTTTTATTTGTCCCAAGGAGTGACTAGCGCAGAAGAAGGGCCAGTAATTAATCTTTTTGAAGTTTTGGTTAGAAAAGCTGTTGCCTTAAGAGCTTCAGACATTCATTTAGAGCCTTTGCCAGATAAATCAAGAATAAGATTAAGGCTTTTTGGAGATTTAAAAACTTTCGCTTATTTTCCAAAAGATCTTCATTCTTCATTGGTTAATAGAGTTAAAATTTTAACTAATTTAAGATTAGATGAGACTAGGATAACTCAAGATGGAAGATTTAGAGCTATGGTTCAGGGCAGGGAAATAGATTTTAGAGTTGGTATTTTCCCAACTGTTAACGGTGAAAAAGTGGCAATTAGAATTTTAGATCCACTTGTTGGTTTAAAAAAGGTCCAGGAATTAGGTTTATCTGACTATCATTTTGAATTAGTTTCAAGAAATTTACGAAAGTCTTTTGGTATGATTTTAGTAACTGGACCAACTGGCTCTGGTAAAACTACAACACTTTATGCTTTGGTTCAAGAAATTAACAAAGAAAAAATTAATATAGTTAGCTTAGAAGATCCTGTTGAATATAAAATATTAGGAATAAATCAATCTCAAGTTAGACCAGAGATAGATTATACTTTTGCTAAAGGTTTAAGAGAAATTTTAAGACAAGATCCGGATGTAATTTTAGTGGGAGAGATAAGAGACGAAGAAACTGCAGAACTTGCAACACATGCTTCTTTGACTGGTCATTTGGTTTTTTCTACTTTGCATACAAATACTGCTTCTGGAGCTATTCCTAGATTAATAGATATGGGGGTAAAACCCTATTTTATACCTTCAACTGTTAATTTAGTAATTGCACAAAGATTGGTAAGAAATTTATGCCCAGATTGTTTACAGGAAAAAGAGATTCCTTCTGATCTTTTAAAAGAAGCAGAAGAAGTTTTAAGAGATGCTCCGGCTGAATATCAAAAAATTCAGATTAAGTCATTTATGAGCCTTGGTTGTCAAAGATGCAATTTTAAAGGATATATAGGTAGAATAGGAATTTTTGAAATGTTTGAAATGAATAAAGAGGTGGCAGAGTTAATATTTCAACACAAAGGAGAAGCTGAAATTCTAGAAGTTATTAAAAAACAAAATTTTATTTCTTTAAGACTTGATGGTATAATAAAATCTTCAAGGGGACTTATATCATTAGAAGAAGTTTTTAAGGTTGCTTAGTAAATTAGATTTCAAAAATGGATGATCGTTTAAAAGAATTACTTTATTTTATTGATAACCAACAAGCCTCAGATTTGCATATTATTCCAGGAAATTTTCCAATTATGAGAAAAGATGGCGAGTTGTTTCCTTTAACCCAGTTTGATGTTTTGACTGTTGAAGATGCTAAAGTAATGCTTTTTTCTTTGCTCAATGAAGATGGTCAAAAAAAACTCTTAAAATATAAAGATTTAGATTTTTCTTTTTCTTTAGATGAAAAAAGAAGATTTAGGTGCAATGTTTATTTACAAATACAAGGATGGGCAGGAGCATTTCGTTTTATTCCTAATGAAATAAAGGGCATTGAAGAATTAAATTTACCCCCAATTTTAAATGAATTTATAGATAAAAGACAGGGGTTTATTTTAATTACTGGTCCGGCTGGAGTTGGCAAATCAACTACGTTAGCATCTTTGATTGATACTATTAATCATCAAAGATCTGCTCATATAATTACAATTGAAGAACCAATAGAATATCTTTTCATTTCTGATAAATCTATCATTTCTCAAAGAGAAATTCCAATACATTCTCCTGATTGGCATAGAGCTTTAAAGGCTACTTTAAGAGAAGATCCAGATGTTATTATGATAGGTGAATTGAGAGATGCTGAATCTATTTCTATTGCATTGACAGCTGCTGAAACAGGACATTTAGTTTTAGCAACGCTACATACTAATTCGGCTTCTCAAACAATAGATAGGATAGTTGATGTTTTGCCAGAGAATCAAAAAAACCAAGCAAGACTTCAGCTGGCTTCTACTTTGATAGGTGTTGTTTCTCAAAGATTAGTGCCAAGAATTAGAGGAGGAAGAGTTCCTGCTTGCGAAGTATTAGTTGCTAATAATGCAGTTAGAAATTTAATAAGAGAAAATAAAGTATATCAAATAGATAGTGTTATTGATACAAGTTTATCCGAAGGCATGATTTCGCTTGAACGTTCATTGGTTAATTTGGTGCATGTAGGCGAAATTTCTTTGGAAAAAGCAATAGAATTTAGTTTAAACCAAACAAAGCTTAGATACTTGCTTGAGGAGTAATGCCTAAATTTCAATTTAAAGCTTATACTCAGGAGGGAATTTTAAAAGAAGGATTAGTTGAGGCTAAAGATAAAGAAGAAGCCTTAAAATTATTACAAAGTCAAAATCTTTTCGTAACTTTTTTAAAAACTCAAACTAGAAAGCCACTTTTTTGGCAAAAACCTAAATTAAAAGATATTTATTTGTTTACGAGACAACTTTCTTATTTACTGAAAGCAAAAACATCATTAGATGATGCTATAAGAGCCTTATCTGAAACAACAGGTAATTATTACTTCAAGTATGTTTTAATAGAAATTTATAATGACTTAATAGGTGGCTTAAAGTTTTCTGAGTCTTTAAATAAGTTTCCTGATTTGTTTAATTCTTATTATGTTGGTTTAATAAAAGTAGGTGAATCAATTGGAAGTTTAGATGAAGTTTTGGTTTATTTATCTGAGCATATTGAAAATCAAATAAAATTTCGCTCCAGAGCTATCCAAGCTTTAACTTATCCTATGATAGTTTTAGTTTTATCTCTGGGTGTTATGGTTATTTTATTTTATATGGTAATCCCTCAGATTACCAAAATTTTTATTGAAAATAGTATTCCTATACCAAAAATAACTAGAATTTTTCAAGCAATTTCAGATGGTATAGTAAAGTATGGATTTTTTTTATTGGTTATTTTTGTTTTTTTTGTTTATTATCTTTTTGAATATTTTAAAACCAGAGAGGGAAAGGTTTTTATATTTAAAATTATAGAAAATATCCCAGTGATTTCTGATTTAATTAGAAACATTTTTGTGATGCAATTTTTAGAATCTTTTTATTATCTGTTAACTGGAGGGGTTTCAATTATTGAATCGCTTGAGATTATAAGAGATAGCATAGGTCATCCTCTTTATGAGTCAGCAATTGATCAAATTATTGAAGATGTTAGGAAAGGTAAAACAGTTGGAGATTCTCTTGAAATGTTTCCTAATTTATTTCCTAAAATTGTAGTTGAATCTTTTAAAACTTCTGAAAAAACAGGAAAAACAACTGAAGTAGCTTTTACTATTTTGAAATTTTTTGATGAAACAACTCAAGCTCAATTAGGAAGCATAGGAGAAATTATTCAACCATTTCTTATAATTTTATTAGGAGCAGGTTTGGGAATGCTTGAGGCATCGCTTCTTATTCCCTTGCTTTCTTTAACAAAATACGTTCAAAATTTTTAAAAAAATGTATATTTTCTTCTTTGTTTTTGGTTTATTTTGGGGATCATTTTTAAATAATATAGCATTAAGATTGGAAAATAATGAAGATTTTTTGTTTTCGAGATCTAAATGCCCTAATTGTAAGAAAAAATTAAGCTGGAAAGAGCTCATTCCTGTTTTAAGCTTTATTATTCAAAAAGGTAGATGTCTAAACTGTGGTTTTAAAATACCCTTAAGATATTTGGTTGTAGAAATTTTAACTGGAGTTTGGGTTTATTTACTGTCAAAATCTATTATTTTTAACATAAATTTTTTATCTTTAGTTGAATTTTTATTTTATTTTATTTTTTTAAGTATTATTTTTGTTCTGGCTCTTTATGATTTAAAAACTTTTTTAATTGATGATAGATTTATAATTTTTGGATTATTTGTTTTTATTTTATTTTTTTTATTTAAAACTTATTTTAATTTACCTCAAAGAGACTTTACTTATCTTTTAAACTATGTTTTTAATTTTTATGGAAAGATTGAACCTTTAATTTCTGCTTTACTTTTAAGTTCTCTTTTTTTATTGCTTTATATTATAACAAAAGGAGAGGGTTTGGGTTTTGGGGATGTTAAAGTGGTTTTTTTAATTGGATTATTTTTGAGAGCAGGAGATGCATTGTTTTCTATATTGGTTTCTTCTTTTTTAGGTTCTATTTATGGTTTTTATTTGATTTTAAAAAATAAAAAATTTAAACAGCCTATTCCTTTTGTGCCATTTTTCTTTTTAGGTATTATGATTACTATTGTTTTTGGATATAAATTAAGCAAATTTTATTTTGATTTTTTTAAACTTTAAAATAAAATTAAATAGATATGTTTGAAGAACAAATTGAAAAAATAGCTGAGCTAGCAAGAATCAAATTAGACAAGCAGGAAAAGAAAGAATTGGCTAAAAGTTTAAATGAAATTATTGAATATGTAAATAAGATAAATGATTTAAATTTAGATGATTTTTCTCCTTTATTTAGCTTGTTAGAAAATTTACCTTTAAGAGAAGATAAAAATCTGCAAATACAAAATTCAGAAGAAATTGAATTAATAATGAAGAATTTTCCAGAGTTAGAAGATAGATATTTAAAAGTTCCTAAAATTTTGGATAAATAACCTATTGCTATTTTTTATTTTTTAATTTTCTTTGAAATTTAAATAAAAATTAGTAAAATTATTTTAAGGTATTGAAATAATTTTTTTTTAGCTATTTTTTATTTGTCTAAAATTCTAAATTTAAATTTTTGATAATTTAAAATTTACATTTTAAGATGATAATTAAAAAACCGCCAATTGTTTCAATTTTAGGTCATATAGATCATGGTAAGACTACTTTATTAGACTATATAAGAAAATCAAATATAGCCTTAAAAGAAGCTGGAGGTATAACACAAAGTATTGGGGCCTATGAGATAGATTATAAAGGAGAAAAAATAACTTTTATTGATACTCCAGGTCATCAAGCTTTTTATACATTAAGAGAAAGGGGAATTAATATTTCAGATATTAGTATTTTAGTAATAGCAGCGGATGAAGGTGTTAAAGAGCAAACTAAAGAGATCGTAAATTATTTAAAGAATTCAAAAATACCCTTTATTGTGGCTTTGAATAAAATAGATAAAAAAGAAGCTGACCCTCAAAAGGTGATATCTCAACTAATAGAACTTGAAATAATGCCCGAGAAATGGGGCGGCGATGTTCCACTGGTTGAAATTTCTGCTTATACAGGCCAAGGTGTAGATGATCTTCTAGAGACAATTATAATCTTAAGAGATATTTATGATTTAAAAGTAGAAATAAATAAAAAAGGAGAAGGCTATATATTAGAGGCTTTTAAGGATCCAAAAAGAGGTATCTTAGCTTCTGTAATTATAACTGAGGGTGAAGTAAAAAGTGGAGATATTTTGGTAACAAAAAGTGCTTTTTGTAAAATTAAAATTTTTGAAGATGATTTAGGGAATAAATTGGATAAAGCCTATCCTTCTAAGCCTGTCTTAATTGGTAATTTTAATAATTTACCTTTAGTAGGTGAAAGTTTTAAATTATCAGAAGAGAAAGATATTTTAAAAATTCAAGAGCGTTTAAAAGAAGAAGAAAATTATCTTATTAAAAAATTTATATTTTCAGATGATCAATCTCAGGCGGATTATTTATTAATTATCAAAGCCGATAATATAGGAAGTTTAGAAGCTTTAGTGTCAGTATTTAAAAAAATATCTGAAAAAAATAATCTTAACTTAAAAGTTGTAAAAGCTGATATAGGCCCTGTGACTTTTGAGGATATAAAACTGGCAAAAGATTTAGATGCTTTTTTGATAAGTTTTAATTTAAGGAATTCAAAACAAATTTTAGAGGAGATCAAAAATTTAAATTTAGATAAAAAATTTTTTGAATCAAAGATTATTTATCAAATAGAAGAAGATTTCGTTAATTTTATAAATAAAAAACAAGAGCCTGAGAGTTTGAAAGGGGAGCTTGAAGTTCTTGCAGTTTTTAGCCAAACTAAAAATAAAAAAACAATTGGAGGAAGAGTTATAAAAGGAAAATTAAATTTAAATCAAAAAGTTGCTATATATAGAGACCAGGAGGTGGTTGGATATGGCAAAATTATTAGTTTAGAAAAAAATAAAAATCCAACAAAAGAAATAAACGAACAAGAATTGGGAGGATTAATTATAGAAACTCATACAGAAATTAAAGAAGCTGATATAATAAGAAGTGTTTAAGATAAGTCAATAATTAAATTTGAAAATGAACGAGAAAGAAGCAAAAGAAAGAATTGAAAAATTAAAAAAGATTATTAATGAGGCTCGTTATGCTTATCATGTTTTAAATAAAGATCTTTATCCTCCGGAAGTATTAGATTCTTTAAAAAAAGAACTTTTTGATTTAGAACAAAAATTCCCTAAATTTATTACTCCTGATTCTCCAACCCAAAGAATAGCAGGTCAGCCACTTAAGGAATTTAAAAAAGTAAGGCATAAGGTACCCATGCTTTCTTTCAATGATGCCTTTTCTTTACAAGATTTAAAAAATTGGGAAGAAAGAAATTTAAGAATTATTTACCCATATAGATCTAAATCTAAAAGTATAGAGAATATATTTGAGTATTTTTGTGAACTTAAAATTGACGGTTTGGCAATAAAGTTAGTTTATGAAAATGGTTTTTTATCTTTGGCAGCTACAAGAGGTGATGGTTATTTAGGAGAAGATGTAACTTTAAATGTTAAAACTATTGAAGCAATACCACTGTCTTTACTTGAAATTGATAAAATAATTGAAAATTTAAAGAAAGAAAATTTAGAGGAAACAATAAAATATTTCAAAAATGGATATCCAAAAGAAATTGAAGTTCGTGGAGAAGTTTTTATGCATTTAAGTGATTTTGAAAAATTAAATGGGGAAAGGAAAAGAAATAATGAGACTCTTTTTGCTAATCCTCGTAATGCAGCTAGTGGTTCTTTAAGACAACTTGATCCTCAAATTACGGCTTTAAGAAAATTAGATTCTTTTTGCTATGCGTTAATTACAGATTTAGGTCAAACTACTCACGAACAGGAACATAGAATTTTAAAAGCTTTGGGTTTTAAGACAAATCCTAATACTAAGGTGGCTTTTAATTTAAAAGAAGTTGTTGAGTTTAGGGAATATTGGCAAAAACATAGAAATGAGCTAACTTATGAAATTGATGGCATAGTGGTTACCATAAATAATAATGAATTGTATAGGAATTTGGGGATAGTAGGTAAAGCTCCAAGAGGAGCAATAGCTTTCAAATTCTCACCAAAAGAAAATGTAAGCATAGTAGAAGATGTTATTTTTCAGGTTGGCAGAACAGGAATTTTAACTCCAGTGGCTATTCTTAAACCAGTGGAAATCGGCGGGGTTGTTGTCTCCAAAGCTTCTCTTCATAATGAAGATGAAATTAAAAGATTAGATGTAAAAATAGGGGATACTGTAGTTGTTATAAGATCAGGAGATGTTATCCCGCAAGTTGAAAGGGTTGTTAAAGAGTTAAGGTCTGGAAGAGAAAAGGATATAATTTTTCCTTCAAATTGTCCTAATTGTCAGGGGAAAGTTATAAAAGATGGAGTTTATTATAGATGTTCTAATCCAAATTGTTTTGCTTTAAAGAAGGAAAAAATTAGACATTTTGTTTCAAAAGAAGCTTTTGATATCAGAGGTTTAGGAGATAAGATTATTGAAAAATTGATGGAAAATAAGTTAATTGAGGATGCTGCTGATTTATTTTATTTAAAAGAAGGAGATTTAAGAAATATTTATGGCTTTGACATCTTATCAGAGAGGAATTTATTGACATCTATTTCAAGTAGGAAAAAAATTAATTTAGCAAGATTTATTTATTCTTTGGGGATTTTACAAATAGGGGTAGAAAATGCTAAAATACTTTCAGATTTTATTTCTGCTAAATTTAAGATTAAAAAACCTACTGATTTAATTAAGGCAACTTCTAATTTAAGATCTGCAGATTATGCAAATATTTATGGATTTGGTGAAAAAATAGCAGAATCAATTAATGCCTGGTTTAAAGATAAAAATAATTTAAATTTTTTAGAAAAGTTAGAAAGAGCAGGAGTGGAAATTGTCGAAGAAAAAAAGGGCGGTAAATTCCAAAATGAAGTTTTTGCTTTCACCGGAGAATTATCTAAGTATTCAAGACCAGAAGCTAAAAGGATAGTAGAGGAAATGGGTGCTCAGACAGCTGATTCTGTTTCTTCTAAGGTTACTATCTTAGTAGTTGGTAAAAATCCTGGGTCCAAACTGGAGAAAGCAAAAAAATTAGGGATTAAGATTATGACAGAAGACGAGTTTTATAAACAAATAAGTTAATTATTCACTTCTTAATTAATTTCAATTACTTCATACTCGTTTTCATTTTTTGCTCCAATATTTAATTCTATTGCTATTTTTATTTGCGGTATTTGCCAGGGATTAAATTTATAAAGAGAATTTCCTTTAAAAGATTGGATAATTTTTATTCCTTCTACGTCAATAGCAATTCTGTCACTAGAAGCTAATATTAAATCAGGAGTTTTGATCTCTCCTTCTTGTGGTCCTTTACTTATAAAACATTTTCTAGCATCCATAATTATTAAATTTGGAGTAAAAAGAGTATTTAGTTTTACTATTTTCTCTGTTTTCTTTTTTTATAAATTTATCAAGAGGACCTATAGCTTCTATGGCTTTATATAAAGCATCTTTAAGGTTTTCTTTTACCAAAACCTTTGATACTTTTCCTCTAAAATCTATTTTAACTAAAAATTTTAAAATATAAAAATTTGGACTTTTTATGGATTTTGTGCTAATATTAAAGAGTCGAAATTAAAAAATTCATTAAAATGAAAGAATATAGTATAAAAAGAAAAAATATTTTATTTTTGAAAATAGGGGTTGTGATTTTATCTCTTTTCGGATTTTTAAATTTTTCTTTATCTTCTTCTTTGAGTCAAAGCGATGCTTTAAATCTTATTAAGATTTTATTAAATCTTACCTCAACTAAAGTTTCTATTTCACAAGTTCAACAGGAACAATATTTGCCCGTTTCTAATACCTCAACTGTTATTCATCCTTTAACTCCTCCAAGTTTATACAAAGACATTTCTCCTGCTTTTAATTTTGGAATTTTTCATTGGGATATGCTTGAGATTTTATCTATTTCTAGAGATGTAAATAAAGTAAATACAACTGATACAGATGTAGTTGCTGTTTTGTCCGTAAAAAGAAAATTTATAGATCCACGATATCAGAATTGTCCTGATACACCATCTTTTTATGATCAAAATATGCTATATGATCAAAAAATGCCCTCTGTTGGATATCTTTGTGCTCGTCCTATAGAAAAGACAGAACAATTAAATATAAAGATTTTAAAAGACACAATTTTTCTTCGTTCTTGGACAAAAGAAAGATTTACTTTGAAAGATTTTAAGGTTGGAGATAAAATTGAGGTTTACGGTTTTCAGACAGGAGAAAAAGAAATAGAAGCATTAATAATTAGATTATTAACTGATAAACCTCAAATCTCAAAATATCAACCTGTTCCATCAACCCCTGAGCCTTATAATCCACCTTCTACTTCAAATCTCCCTAATTTTGTAATTACAGCTTTTGATGTTAGAAATAATTCGTTGTATCCTAATTCTTCATATGATGTTTATTTGAAAATCAAAAATACAGGAGGCGATTATAAATCATCAACAAGCGGAGAGGTGGTTAAAGCCGCTATTTTTGTAAATGATATTTTTTTAAATGAGATACCACTTTTTTCTGAAATAAAAAGTGGAGAAGAAAAAGAAATAAAACGAAGCTTTATTAAAAGAAGAATGAATGAATCTTTTTGTAGGGCTTCAAATAATTTAACAACGAGTACAACCGGTTTCCCTGTTCTTACTATTGATACACTTAAGGTTGTAATAAATTATAGCTTAAAGACTAAACCTGTAATTCCCGAGACAGATTATCAAGATAACGAGGTTAGGATGGATTTCCCTAAAAATATTATTTGTGGAGAGTATTATTCTGAATCTTTAAATTTGCCAGATTTTATTATAACAAAAGCTGCTGTTTCTAATAATCCAGATAATCCTTCTTTTAATTTTGATGTTTCTGTGTCTATTTTAAACAATAGCCAAAATAATTATATTTCTCCTAGTGTAAATAGAGGAGTTAAAATAACAATTTGGGCAGGAGAGTCGGGTAAAAATACATTTCCTATATTTGTAGATTTGATAGATACAGGAATAAGAGAGATTAATGCTAAAGATACAGTGACTTATTCAAAAAGTTTATTAAAAAAGCCGGCTGGTTCTTCTTTATGCAGTTTAAATAGCGATAAGATAAATTTGCAATTTAGAGTTAATCCAAACGAAAAGAGAAATGATTATGTTTTTCAAGAATCTAATTTTCTTAATAATACATATGTTTTAACTGTACCCAAATCTTTGCTTTGTCAGGGTAATACAGGCGTTTATTAAAATTTAAAATTTTTTATGTCTAAAATCTGATAAAAAATTTTATTCTTTAAAGATTTTTACCTATTTAATTTTTAAAAGGTCGTTATTATAATCGATTTTAAATTATCAAAAATGAAATATCCCTATTCTTTGTCCACTCTTAACTATTCTTATGATGCTTTAGAGCCTTATATTGATAAAATGACAATGGAAATTCATCATACTAAGCATCATCAAGCTTATATTAATAATTTAAACTCTGCTTTAGAAAAATATTCAGAGTTTCATGATTTAGAACTTGAAGAGATTTTAAAAAAATTGAACCAGCTTCCTGAAGAAATAAAAACTGCAGTAAGAAATAATGGTGGAGGCCATTATAATCATTCTTTGTTTTGGGAGATAATGAAGCCAAATGGCGGAGGTGAACCAAAAGGAAAATTAAAAGAAGAAATTGAAAAAAATTTTGGAAGCTTTGAAGAATTTAAAAAATTGTTTTCGGAAATAGCAATTAAACATTTTGGTTCTGGTTGGTGTTGGTTAGTTTTAAGCTCTGATAAAAAGTTGAAAGTTTATTCTCTTTTAAATCAAGATACTCCATTAATGAATGGCGATATTCCTATTATGGGAATTGATGTTTGGGAACATGCTTATTACTTGAAATATCAAAATAGAAGAGTTGAATATATCGAAGCATGGTGGAATGTTGTTAATTGGGATAAAATTGAAGAAAATCTGTCAAAATATTTATAATTTGAGAATTAAACTTTCAAATAAGCGTAATTAATAGAAGTGAATAATCAGCCTAATAATAATGGTTTTTCTTATTGTGGGTGCTATATTTTATTTATATCAGAGACAAAAAACTTTGAAAACCATCCAGCTTCTTGAATTTTCTGCCCCGCCATCTCAAGAAGTTATCCCTAAGAAATATTTTAATATTTTCAGGCTTAGCCATTTTACATCTTATTGGATTTATTTTTACTTTAGGAATTTTCAGCGATATAGCCATTCGTGATCTAGGCCTTTTAATGTTAGCTGTAGGTATATTTTTAGAAGAATTTAGAAAAATCAAAAAAGAAGGAAAATCTTAAATTTTTAAATCAAAATCAAAAACTTGTTTTTAAAAAATCTTAGTTAGATAAATTTTTCAATGGAGATTATTAAAGAAGTTTTATTAAAAAATAAATCACCTAAGCAAATTGTTTTAAAAAATACTTTTTGGCTTTCTCTGGGACAATTTTTTATTCGTTTATTCAAGTTTCTTTTAGTTGTTTTTTCAGCAAGAATTTTAGGACCAGAAGGCTGGGGTTCTTTTCAGTATGTTTTATCTATTGCTTCTATATTTTTTATTGTTAGCGATTGGGGTATTAGCAATTTACTTATAAGAGATTATCAACAAAAAGGGGATTTCAAAGAAAGAATTCATACTGGGAGTTTAATTAGAGAAATTTTGGTTTTTTTATCTTTAATTATTGCTTTAATTGCATCTCTAATTTTCGAAAACCAAAATTTTAGAAAAACATTTATTATTCTTGCCTTCTTTTTATTTTTGAGCAATCTGCGAGATTATATAACAAGTTTTTTCCAAGCTATTCAGAAAATGGAAAAACAATTTGTTGTTAATTTTATTGAAAGCTTATTGACTTTAATTTTTGGTATTATTTTTCTTTTAACTTTAAAAAATATGGTTTCTCTTTCCCTGACTTATTTTTTAGGCATGTTCTTTTCCTTGATTTTCTGTCTTCTTCTGGCCAAAAATTTTTTGATTTACCTAAAGCCCAAAATAAACTATGAATTTATTAAATATTATCTTATCAATGGTTTACCTTTAGCACTTTTTGGTATGTTAGGTTTTATATTTTTTACCACTGATCAAATAATTTTAGGTAAACTAAAAGGAGTGGAGATGGTTGGTTATTATTCGATTGCCACACGAATTATCTTAATTTTAACAACTTTCCCATCTTTATTTTTAACTTCACTTTTCCCTCAATTAGCTTTAAGTGTAAGCAATAAAGAAAGACTGAGAAATATTTTCAAAAAATCAATTCCTTTTATTTTGTTAATAAGTTTTTCTATTTTTGTTTTTGTTTTAATTTTTGCTGATTTCCTTCCTTTGCTTTTCGGCCAAAAATATATTCCTTCGATTCAACCACTTAAACTTTTATCTTTAATTTTACTTTTCCTTCCTTTAACTAATTTATTTGACAATTTTCTTTTTTCAATTAATAGACAATGGCAAGATTTTTTCATCACTCTATTTTGTGCTCTTTTAAATGTTGTTTTAAATTTCATCTTAATTCCCCAATATTCAATTTTCGGTGCCATTTATGCAACTTTAATTTCTCAATTTGTGAATTTAATTTTGACCTCTTTGCTTTCTTATAAATATTTTTTACGATTAAATAAATGATTGGCTTATAATTAAATTATGAAACTTGAACATTATTCAGCTAAAAAATTAAAAGAAGAAATTTTGAAAATTTTAAGTAAATATTTAGATCTCTCTCAATATAAAGTTTTCTTTTTTGGTTCAAGAGTTAAAGGAAATGCAGATGAAAGGGCTGATATAGATATTGGTATCGAAGGCCCAGAAATTCCAGCTTATATAAAACTTGAGATTGAAGAAGAATTAGAAAATTTACCAATTTTATATAAAATTGATTTTGTCGATTTTAATAATGTTGATGAAGATTTTAAGAAAATAGCTAAAAAATATGGTGAATATATAAATTAAACAATGTTTGAAGAATTATTTAAAAATTTTGAAAAAGCTCTGAAAAGATTTGAATAAATTTTACAAAAAGAAAAAAATGAAGTTGTTCGAGATTCAGCCATAAAAAGATTTGAAATTTGTTTCGATTTAGCCTGGAAAACACTAAAAGCTTATTTATCTGAATATCAAAAAGTAGAATGTCATTCTCCCAAATCTTGTTTTAAATTAGCTTATCAAGAAAAAATTATTGATTATGAAGATTATTGGATAAAGATTGTTGATTTTCGAAATCAAGCAGCAAATCTTTATAATGAAGCTCTGGCTGATAAAATTTATGGGGATCTGCCGAAAGTTTTAGAGTATCTAAAAATTTTATATGATACTCTAAAATCTGAAAAATAAAATTTTTATTAACTTATGACGAGATTTTTTCAAACTTGAATTTCAAAATTCTCGGTTTAAAATATAAGTTAATCTAAAAAATTTTTAAGTTATGTTAAAATTATTTTAAATATGAAAAAAATTGGCATCATTGGTTTGGGAATAACAGGTAAAGTTTTATTTGATTGGTTTAAAAAAAAGAAAATTGATGTTAAAGGCTATGATAAGTTTAAGAATATTGGAAGCAGTGAAGAATTAAAAGATAGAGAAATTATTTTTTTATGCCTACCAACTCCTTATAATAAAAAATCAGGTTATGATTTTTCTGCTTTAATTGAGAATATAGAATTTTTTAAAGAACCAAAAATTTTTGTTATTCATTCTACGGTTTTACCTGGGACAACAGAAAATTTTCAGAAAAAATATAAAAAACATATATTTTTGTTTAATCCAGAATTTTTAAGAGAAGCTGACCCTTGGGGTACATTTATTAAAACTGATTTACAAATTATTGGTTATACTCAAAAATCGAAAAAATTTGCAGAAGATATTTTAAAACTTTTACCCAAAGCAAAAA
>Ga0068706_1000437_pt1 | contig 20633 bp, 19 predicted proteins | sample YNPMSBMetaG_FD_65632 | JGI IMG/M metagenome (GOLD analysis project Ga0068706, IMG submission 65632) | Anoxygenic and chlorotrophic microbial mat microbial communities from Yellowstone National Park, USA - YNP MS-B MetaG | ecosystem: Environmental > Aquatic > Thermal springs > Hot (42-90C) >...
TTTGATTCCAGCTATCAGTACCTGAGCCATGAACGGCACAGAATAGCGATAGACTCCCCACACTATACGTTTTACGATGTGGAGCTGTTTCCTCCGAAACGGGCTACCTATTGCCGCATCGTGCTAAAACATAACAGGGTCTCGCCGTCGGCGTCTACGTTGAAGATCGCACATATCGGTCTGTACAATGGCTACGAACGGTTTGGAGTAGATGCCGCCAACAACGAATATATCGGTATCCGGCCTAGTACGCCCATCAGTCGCTTGCGTTTATTGGTCAATCTCAATCAGTCCAGTATCGATGCGGATGGCATGGTACGATACCGTTTGGACATCACAGATGTGCGGCTGGGCTACAACCAGCTAGCGCAGAAGGGAGACCTGTATATTCCCGACATCACTGCCGAGGAAGGGGTTCTTCGCAGGATATCTGTGATTGTGCAAGGCTCCAACCTGGAGAACTGTTCTCTGTTATTGCGTCGGAACGCGCATGATCCCAGCCCAGAGACGATCCGCATGAACAGTGATGGTATCGAATGCTCCTTCCTGTTTGTGGAGAACGAACAGCGCATGCGGGGCATCTCCAGTACCGGTGATACTGTGGTGCGTCGGGTGGTATGTCCTCCAGCGCTGATTACGGAGATGTTTACCGGAACCGCTCCCGACGGCACTGTGCGACTGAAGTATGCACCGCTGGTCGATACCACTTACGTGCGCAACGTATTGGAAGCCGGCATGGAATATAACCCCAACGCAATGCCGACCGACCCCGCCTACTGGAAGAAAATATACAGCAGCCGCTTGGGTTCCGGCGCTCGGATGGTGACCACAGCCACCAGAGACTGGTTGCTCTACCTGTTATATCCGACAGAGTACTCCAGAGACTTCGTCGAAACGGGGGTCATTCGTTCCGAGTGGATAGGTGTCGTTGGCAAGAACCGGCGTGGCGGCATAGTTGGCATGCTTCTTCGCAGCCGGCTTGTACATTTCGATACCGGCACCACCGTTACGTCCTACTGGCAGCCAGGAGACTTCTCGGTGGCCCGCGTTTCTCTCGAATACGCGCCATCCCAACCGTTACCGGTGACGTTTGGATCCGGAGACAGGTACAACTACGTCGCCATTCGCGTCAGGGGTCTGAAACTACGGGTTGATCAGAACTCCCCTGACCCTGTGTATCACGTGAGCGCAACGATAAACGGAATAGAGGCAAACTGCATATGGGCAATGGCAGACAGCCCTGTGGGCATCTACACGATAGGCTACGTCATCATTAGCATTCCGGACAACGTGTCCGCCATACACAGCCTTCGTATCTCCCTGCCGGTAGTTCATACAGACACGCACGTGGTGGCCGTAGATAGGAAGCTGAGACTGAGCCGAGAACTTGACGGGTATCCACCAGTTCGCGTCACCGTTACCATGCCTGATAGGATATTCGTACCCGATACGTCGTACCTGGTACCTACCGGTGTGTACAGTATCGAGCGCGAGCGGGTGAGAGACGCCACGGTCGATCGGGTGACGGAGTATGAGCGACAGGTATCGATAGGCAGAATAGACCGCTCTCTGTTTACCCGCACCGATGCGCTGAAGGCGCTCCAGTTCTATCCGGTAGCCCTGGAGGGCGAACGTTACTCTCTGCAGCTGGAGGTCGCCAAGCTGGACGATGAGGGTACGGTCGTCTTCAGCGAGATTCCAACCACGGGCTATACGCTCCTGCCGGATCTCGGGCTCATTGAACTGTTCTACGATCTACAGCCTGGGGAGACCGTATATGCCAGCTATAAGTTTGTACTGCAGGACGATGCCACCGCAGCCCGGTTTGTGGACATTAACAGCGGGATGAGTTTTACCAGAAACATTACAGACTATGTAAACGGCAAACGTCGCAAATTTACACGGCTGGAAACAGATAGGTCACACCCCGAATACCACCCCGTCATCGAGTACATCCATTCCGGTCGTATACTGACCTTCAGTACAGATATGAGTCACCTGCGCGGAATAAACGCACAGTTGCATGTGAGTTATCGGGCAATGGTGATAGAGCCGAAACTGCACATTGAGTTGCATCTGAACGATCAGGGCGAGCCTCCGGTAGTTACCCGAGTCTATGTCTATAAGGAGGAGATCCTATGAAGCCAGAGCTGGTCTTCCCTGGCAGTGTGTTGACCGATGAGCTGGCAAGGGATGTTCCTGAGTATGTGTCGAATACCCTGGAGCAGTACACTGACTATGTCCGGAGCGCTGCCGATCAGGTCACCGGTATGCTGGATGGACTGCGGTCGTCGCTGAGCAGTACGACAGAGGACATTGCGAAGCTCGAGAGCGCCATCAATTCCTTCCTGCTGTCAACCAGTACCTCCAATGTCTTCACCATCACAGAGGAACTGTCCAGCCCCGAAAGCACTCAATCCTCTACGTTGTACCTGGACACCACCGTGGCGGGCCTAACCCTCCAACCTGGGGAGATGGAGAATATCAACTCCAGAATTGTAGATGTCAAGGAGTCTGGCAACGGCATTCCCGGCAACAATCTGGTGGTGGAGTCGATCTCCAGGCCGGCTAGTGGCGACGAAAACCCCTCCGTCAAGCTAGTTGGGGAGTCGGATAACCATGCGGTGATGCTGCAGTGTCTCGACGGGTCGGAAGATACCTGGTTCGAGTGGGAGTCTGTGGTCATACCGCCCCAACAGCCTGCCGTGCAGGTGGGAAGAGCGTGGATATACGGCGGCAGTAACCGGATAGACGTCAGGCAGGTCACGAGCGATCTCGACTGGAAAGTAGACGTTTTCCACCCCGGTTCGGAGAAACCGGTGCAGGATGTACCACTGGTAACGTTCGCTCCGGCACCCACTGATAATATGCTTGCCAGGGTCACTCTGGTTTTTGGCGTGGACGAGGTTAGGGACAACGTGTTCCTGGATATAGTGCCGTACACCATCGCGGGTCTGCCGCCTATACTGGAATCCATCGAAACCAGTACAGACGGTACAACCTGGAGCAGACTGGACATCCGACCGGGGCTGAGGATCCGGGAGACGTACAGCCTATACAAGGCAGTGCGTATCGCACTGAACCGGTTCGCCTGGGTTCGCGTTACCCTGAGGGCCGGAGGATGGTATTCCCCACGGAAGGGACTGGGCCATCCCTTCGGCGCCGTGCTGGTTCACGAGAGGTTTCAACAGAAGGTGCTGGGTTTCAAACTCAAGGATGAACGTAGACAATGGTGGCAGCGTGTGAGTATCGGCAAACGCGGCGTCGGCACCATTGTCACCAAGGAAAACGACGTGCTGAAGATCGTAGGGGCAGTAGCCGGCGCTGCCTATGCGGCAGCAGGTGGACTTGCCGGAACGTTTATAGCTAGCGCGGTCAGTTCGCTGGTGGGCAGTGTAGCTGCCGCTCTGGTCGCTCCTGTCACTATCGTGCTTGGAGCAGTAATTGGATCCTGGCTGGCGAGTAATATCTTCTCCGAGAAGAAGGAGCGCTGGATTGCCAAGGAAGAGACAGGTGTCGATGTGTTCGATGGGTGGAGATCGGCTATCGGTATCCGCGAGATCCGGATGGTGCGGGCTACCTACGCTTCCAGCGGCTACTGGGTGTCGCGGCCTTACCTGTTCCCCTCCGCCGTGAAATCCATTCGGTTACTAGCCAGCGATAGTGTACCCGATGGTGGGGAGATCTCCTACCATATCTCTACAGATGGCACAACATGGCTACCTGTGCAGAATGGGGAGGAGTTGTCTCTGGATAAGCCGACATCCAGCGTCATGGTGCGGATAGACATGAACTCCACAGACAAGTATGCCAGCCCGGTGGTGTTTGGATTTGGACTGGAGGGTAGGGTATGAATATATTCGACATCCAGAAGCAGAAGATATGGTATGAAACGCTGGTGGACTATGTCCACGCCACAGGAATACCTCCGGCAGATATACATGTTCGGCAGCGGATTGCGTCTACGTTGCAGAACGGGCCAGGCGCTCCAACATTCGAGCTCCCTGCATTCTATCAGTGGAGTCCCATTGACATCAGCATGATCTACGAGCGTATGTTGTGGGATTTGGATGTTTATATCCGTGCAGTGGAAAACATCGACGACTCGATGGTGTCTGTACTGGAGCGCTCGATACAAATGCTACAACTACAGCAGGCCAGGTTGGAGAAGAAGCTGAAGGTGCTGAGCTCGCGGCTTCAAACGCAGGCACAATGGACGTTCTACGATACCTTCGATACGATGAAAATGATCGATATGAGCAACACCTCAGCCCTGATCGACACGGTTGCCGGCAACGTGACACTGCCCATCAAGATAGATCTGGCTGTCAGCAGCCGGACGTTGGTGAGCCGTGCAGAGACCACACCGGACAACTATGTGCATATCGTCGAGATAGAAACGGACGGCTCTGAGGCAGTGGATGTCACGGTAGACCACCCTTCTAGGGTAGAGGTGTACCTCATGGAGGGTACGTGGGTTCTGGCAGCTACGGGCGATGTCACCAGTAGGGGCAAGATCTACCACGGTGCAGGGAATAAGATACGTGTTATTGCCCGGAGTATCCATGGAGAGCCCAACCTGAAGGTACGTCCGCTACGCAGGCGCTACGTGGAGAGGGCAACAGTACAGTCTAAGCCGTTTGATCTGTCCAAGGTACCTGGATACCCCGGTTCTTCCACATATATCACTGTAGAGTTGTCCGCCAATATACCGGCATCTACTGAGGTACAGAAGGAGCTTCTGCTCTATTATTCAGACGACACCAAACACGAGACTCCGGTATCGGTCCCTATGCCTTTTGGCATCGGACGTTCCGCAAGAGAGTTGGAAGTACGCAACTACTCCATGACAAGCGATGGAGTGTATCGTCTGAATACGGAATCGATGAGTGGGAGAGCACCCTACTCTTCGGTGTATGTGGGAGAGGGTGGATACCTGGTATATGCCAAACACCACTACGTAGGTCCCAGTGAACTTACGATGAGCCAAATGGCCGGTGAGATGCGAGGAACCCCTCCGGCGCCGTCGACATTTGAGGCGGAGCAGATGATCGGGTTCTGTAGACCACAGGAGCTGCCTGTGGTTCGCAAATACGTCCACGGTGGCTCCTATTACTATCAGCCCGATGAGGTTCCCGGCGAGGATCGTACGGAACCAGGTTTTGTGTACCTTATCAATGCGAAACTTCCCTCAAATGAGGTACTACAGCTGCACGGGCTGCTTATCGGAGGCGATGCTGTCCAATACAGCAGATCGTCATCTACGCTGCCATCTCTAGAGCCCGGCTGGGCCGTGCGATACTCCACCAGTGTCTACAGCGATTCCGATATATCGGCTACACTGTCCCTGGTAGTAGTGGCTCCAAATAGGCGCAATCCGGTAGATGTGGGGATGTGGGTGAACGGTACTCCGCAGATATCCATATTCGGCAATAATATCTCCTTCATCCATAGGAAGGTCAGCTCCTACCTACACGCCGGCTGGAATCGGCTAGATGTAGTGCTGTACATCGATCATCTGAGCCTCAGAATCCCCGGTATCCTGGGCCTTAGCGGCGGAGTGCTGGTAGGGTGGTCTATTCCAAGCGGTCTAACAACTCGGGCGGTACCGGATAAGCTACGTAAGGTGAATGCATTCCATTTGCGAACCGCCGTTCCTATGGGTAGAATGGATATATGGGCACCTTCTCCCGATAACAACTACATCGAGATAGCCAGGCCATATCCAGTCAGAGCGCTGGGTAGTATACGCGCACAACCGATGCCGTACAAAATCGCCACACGCATGGCGTACGGTATTGCACCGAAACATGCAGCGTACCGATTGACGCTGCTCACCGCAAATCCTTCCGTTACCCCTGTTGTTGACGATTGCAGGATAGAGGTGTATGACATTGAGTGACGTCAATATCCGTGCAAGGATCGCTTTACGACCTGAAATCAAACAGTATTCGCTGAGTGCCGGCACCAACGAGCTGCCACTGACGGCAGATATGTCGATGCTGGCGGCTTCCAGCCAGCTCTTCCACTGCCGATTCTGTCTCTCTATCGTGTTGGAAGACCCCGTGAGCCTTATGCTCAAACTTGGAAACAGCAACTTGCTCTCGAGCAACGTGTCTGTGAGTCCTTCAGCCGGTGGCTTCGTGCAGGTAGAGGCGGATGGCAATCGGCTGGAACCGTACTGTGGGCAGAGAAATGTATCGCTCGGGCTGGAGGTAACCTCCAGCACCAACCAGGTGATAACTACTCATGGGGTCTGGCTGGATGTCTATGGCATGGGACCCGCGCTAACAGTCCCCACTACCGGTATACACGGTGTGCCGGGCGTTCAGGTATCGCGGTGCCGGTATCGAGGTGCCAGGTTCAGCGAGCCCTTCTCGCTACTACTGGAAACCGGAATACGAGAGATGGTAGCCCTGGAGGGACGATGGTCGGTTAGGGTAACCATCCCCAATCTGGTGCTGAGTAACATGGCAGCAGAGGAGTTTGTGTCGATACTGTCTTCCTATTACCTGTGGAGGAGGTTGCAGGAATCATGAAGATAATCCGTTCGCATATACTCAATGAACAGATTTACGAGGAGAAGATAGCGCCAGGGTCGCGGGCCAGCAGTAACGCCTTGAACCGGCTGATCAACCAGTTCGCCGAAGACTTGAACCAGCTTCGGGATGCCGCCAGCAGATACATTGATGCTAGGGCGTTGTTGGATGAGGCTATCGTCGCATCCAGTGCCGTGCAGCAGCAGCGGCTGAATGGGTTGATGGATATGTTGAATACACTGACGGCGGGATACAGCGAGCCGATGGTGGATTTCCACTGGTCTCCTGCGTATGCCAGCGGCTGGTTTCTGGGTGTATCCGAAGCGGAGCATAGCAGCCTGTTTGGACAGATAACTCTTCCCATCAGTATGTCCACCTCTGTCATTAAACCCGGCGGCGTTAGCGTCGGCTGGTCCAGCGTTCAGGGGTACAACCCTAGCGACCTGGAGGTTTCCACCAATGCCTCCATTGGAGGGGTCGACGACCGTGGCGATATGAAGAATATTACGGATGGGGACATGACCACAGCGTGGATTACCAGGCTGCCGTCAGGAACGAGAACCGTCGTGGTCGATTGCCAAGTTGCCATGACGGCAGGAGATACCGTTGCAAACTGCGCAAGCTGTGTACTGTTTCCTGCAGGCAATATGAACCTGGTAGGCGCCTACGTGCGTCAATCGAACGGGCAGTGGACATCGCTCGACCTCAGTATCCTGCCGCGCTCTGCAGGCAGTTTCGTTTCCACCGTGGGGGCGTTCCGGTTGTGGTGGGATCCGATACTGACAGGGCCAGTAGGTGCGGTGCGCTTCTTGTTCTCGCCGATAAACCCCAATATAACTAACCTGTTCGGGCTGGTGGATGTGGACGTGCGCTCGGTGCGGTTTGAACGTTCCGGTAGGTTTACCGCGTCGTTCCTGCAGTTGGGCAACAGGGTCGTTCGCGCCGTCACTCTTCTCGGTCTGAATGCAGGTTACTGTACATACGGGATAGAGTCCGCCAACAGAATCGGTGTTTCCATGAGTGCCGGCTCATCCTTCGTCTCTCCGGTACTCAACGGCATGAGAATATTAGTGCAGTAGGCGTTATATTTCTATGGTATGAGCAACCAGAAACGGGACAGCGACGTTAAGTGGCTCTTCATGCCCAACGCTCTCAGAGAATACATGAAACCACTGATACGACGAGAGGTATGGGACAGCGGTCCTCCCGCCGTTCCGGATAAGATCGATACGCCCCGGCGTATCCTGTTGTCGCACACGGGGACCATCATCGGTACTGCACCATCGTCGATGAAACAACTGGATCTGTATCGCGTAATCCCTTATCTGCAGTCAACCCTATACCCCGACAGACAATCTCGACACCATATCCTGATTACCGTCAGTGGTCTTGTGGTGGAGATGCAGTCCGGTACGTTCGATGCCATGTTGCACTATATGGCACCTACGGTACCCAGCAGACCCTACGGTATGGGAGTCTATCGTGTTGATGTGGTTCTGGAAGGGGACATCCTTCGATCTTGGCCGAACAAGGAGCAAGAGTCCGCGTTGGCTTCGGTGCTGGCCCTATACGCTCTGATATCCCCACACCGGTGGCTCAGGTTGCCCATCTATATCGATCCAGCACTGAAGCCGGACAAATACGCCGTGGAGGATAGCCTTGCATCCAGCATCGCTAAGCTGCGCGAGATGGTTGCTAGTAAGTTGGAGAGATACCGAAACTACACGGAGATAGGAAATGAACAGATTATCGGTACGATTTAAGTTTTCACATCCGATGTGGGACAAGTGGACGTTAACTCCACTCGCGGCCTGTCTTCGCTGGTCCGCGGAGTTCGAGCGACGTGTGCGTGGCTGGGATGCCCCGAGAATCATCGTTAACGGAGGAGACGGAGAGGACACGCTTCTGGACCTAGATGATGTGCTGCAGGTATCGGAGATGGAGCACCGGTTGGCGGCACAGACCGCCATGCTGAAGCTGCACCTGCCCGACAACCAGTACTGGCCGCCGGCAGAGGTACTGCCCCCCATCCCGCGTTCTCACCGCAAGATTGTGGCTGTAAATGATGAGATATACGGGATACTGAGGGGCATTCCGGAATGGTGCGAGCGCCACGGGTACGAGTACCGCAAGTGGTCGGACATCGATGTCGGTTGGCTCGGCGCGGATTGGGTGATAGGAACGGCACACCACTACATGTTTCCTCTGGGCGTATACGGAACGCCATGCGCGATCATCGACGTAGCGCCTGTTGCGCCGGTATGGCAATTTCCAGCGGTTGCTCGCTATAACATTAATGTAGAGGATCCGGAGAAGGAGTTCATGCAGGTAGCAGCCGCTATCGTCCCAGGAATGGAAACCCATTTCCGGGAGCGGTATCAATTGCGAGGGAGCGAATCAGATGCAAGAGTTCTATAGAGATATCGAGATGGCGTTGGCGGTGCCTGGTATCGCTAACGCTGCCGTAGAAATACACAGGGAAGACAAGCTGACAAAAGAACTGGCCCAGGACTCTATGCGCAAGCTGGCTTGGGTGCTGGTGGAGGTACTATCAGTAGGGAACGTCATCCTCCTGGTGGCAGAATTGCAGCGTGCCATTCAGATGGAGGCGGCCAGGTTATTGATGGACGAAGCGGAAGCGCAGAACAAGGTGCTCTATCTGCTAATCCGCCCCGGATCCGGTACGGTGGAGTACTCGATGGGTCCAGAGGGCGATGATAGTGATCGGGGAGATGCTCCGGAGGACATGTACGAAATAGATAATGCCGATTATGATGATGAAGAGTACGAAGACGGGGGATAAGGCTGGTAGCGGTACCAGTAGAGTGAGGGTATTGATATGAATAACATTAGCAAGGTACAATACATTTGTCCAAATCCTACCTGTGAGAGTAGGAAATACTCGACCAAGTCGAGACACCCCCTTGCCGGGAGGTTCTTGCGGTTGGAGGAGGTTGAGCTGGACAGCGGTGGTAAGGAGATAGCGAAGCGGGTAGTTTATCAGTGCCGGGTTTGCGGGCACATTTTCTCCCCTGTGTGAGATACCCAAATGGCTTCTCAGTCTATAGGATACCGCTTCGAACGGGAGATCCGCGCCAGCGCCAACAGGCAGCCCGGGGTTATGCTATACAAGGTGAAGAACACACCGGGCAAGCGTAATCCGTCGGGTATTGGGCACATTGACTACGTAGGCCATATCTGGGGAAGTCCAGTGGCCCTGGAGCTGAAGGCGACGGCTGGAGAACGGTTCCGGTTGTCGTCTATGAGGGATTCGCAGCGTTCTGAGTTGATGAACCACTGGAGGTATGGGGCGTTGTCCTTCCTTCTGATCAGGTTTTGGCTGGAGGGTAAGCCGGCGGTGATGACAATCCCCTATCCGCTGCTGGAGTCCTTCTGCGATGGGGGCATCGGTTCGCTGTCCCTACCACAGCTGGCTAACGAATGGCAGGGACTATTACTTCCCCGGTTAGCAGCTCCCACCACCCAGGTAAGGAGTGTCCTGTGGGACCTAGGTTGGTTAGAGCAGATCTATATCAACTATAACCATACGCTATCAGGAGGAAGGCATGAGCTCCGCCCCAAGTCGAAGTGATGGCGTTTATGAAGCCTTGGTAGAGAGGTCGCGCAACGGCGACCTTGAAGCGCAAGAGAGGCTGATTGCGGTTAGCGAGCGCGTTCGGCTGGATATAATCTCCAGGTATGCTACACGATCCAGGTATTTCATTGACTGGGATACCCGTGAGGATATGAAGCAGGAGATGCTTCTGGCGCTACTCCGCTGCATCCAATCATACGACCCTTCCAGAAACGTCACCTTCGTCACGTACTACTATGCCAGTGCCTGCCGCGCCTGCGCCGATGTACTCAGCAAGCGTAAGATGTACGATTCTATCGACGAGGAAGACCCTACAACGGGTAGGCCTCTGCTGGAGACAGTACCCAGCTACAACAGCCTATCCGAAATGAAGGTCGTCGACCTGATGGATGCGATAGAGCGAGAAGCAAGGTCCAGAGGCGAAGAGTACGTGTGTTTCGTTCATCTGCTGGCAGAAGGGATGGATCCCAAGGAGGCCTGTCGCGTTGCCGGACTGAACTATACGACGGCGATGCACTGGAGGAACAGGCTGTACAAGAGGCTGATGTACAACAAGATAGCTTGCCGCTAGCTCTTATTTGACACGGTGGCGGTACTAATTAGTATGAGAAGACTGTTGTTGGAGGTACTGCTACCGTGTTCATTCCCTATGAGATGCGAGGCCGTCTGTACCCCGGCCATTTGAGTGCGCGTTGCGTAGACTATTCTCCCTGCGAGTTGTGTACCGGCTGTCGGAACTACGACGGCGCCAGCATGGTGTGCCGTATCTGCGAGAGCGGACATAAGGAGAAGCTGATCTGCAAACACTCCGAACGGCAATGGCAGGTAATCCGCAAGATCAGCACTGCGCTCAAGCGCCCCATGGTAGACCTCAACCTGAAGCCCGGTACTGGGCAGGTTGTGGAGATCCCCACGGATGACCCCGCAACCAATCTTGGAGAGGAGTTGAAGGAGCTTATCCGCGAAACCCCCTCCCGCTCGGGTGTGCAGCCCAATTTACTACAGCAGAGAATAGAGAAGGCCGAAGAGAGCTGATGTATAATGGACGATGCAGGGCAGGTTAACGATGAGATCAACACGCTGGTTTATCTATACAGACAAGGCGATACCGATGCAGCACAGAAGCTGCTGGATAGATTCCACCCTCTGATGGTTTCCTACTTCCGATTTGCCACAAGTGGTGCTCTCAACCGCAGCGACGCGATTATGGTTGGGTTTGCGACGGTGTATGGGCTGCCGCCATCTTCCGGTGCTGCCGAACGTGGAGCCAGTATCATTGCCTCTAGGCTACGGTATGTGGACAGAGAGGACCTGTGGCAGGAGGCGGTATACTCTCTGCTCCGGGCAGCCAAAACCAGCTCCAATGTGCAATACGGGTTCCGGAGAAACTATGTGCGACAGCTGGCATACTACATGTCACAGCGGTATAATCTCACGCCGTTCACCTCCATTATAGCACCACACAGAAACGATAGTGTCGGGGAGTATAACCATATGGATGGTGTTGGGGACACCATCCATAAAAACTGCAAGGTACTGTGGGATAGCATGGCAATTCTTGGTGATTTATGGGTGTCAGGCCTAGACTGCTCATGGCCATTTGACACACTCACAGAGCACGAGCGCCTGATACTCAAGCTGAAATATGTGGATGGGCTAGGAGACGACGATATCGCAGCGATCTTCTCCGACACTCCGGAGAACATCCGCAAGAAGAGGCTGTCTATCGTGCGTCATCTTCGTGCTGTCATCAACGAGACGCAGAGCAGGTAGTTATCTCTCTGTACATCTCCTGGATACGGCTCTGATGTCTCCTGGTTGGGTGGAAGCCTATTGTTTCCGATAGCAGGCACTTGGCTATGGGTGAGGCCAGGATCAAACCCTTAACCGTTTCCACGCTGTATCCTTGAGGATGACGAATGACGGACTCTACCAGGGACGGAACCTCGCTACGAGGACAGATCGTTCCTGAATACTGGATCATCATCCACGCTAATGCAGTACGTTCCGTAGCCTGCAGATGCTTGCCCGTAGTTCTTCGATCAACCTCTTCCAGAGCGGCTTGTAGCGTGGCTTCAACCTCCGGTTTTTTCTCTGGCATTGTTTTCTATCCTCCTTGCCGTTAAGAATGTCGGTTATTCTCTGAAGGGTTTCGTGTGTGTGTTTGAGACGCTGTAGCTGCCACTGCACGTTCAATTCCTCGTAGGAGTAGATTTTCGAACTCCTCACGTCCCACCTCCAGTAGCAGATCATCCGGTGCAACTCGACTCCTATCAACACTGTCACCCTGCTTGATAGGAAGATCTATCGGTAGTGCCATTGTACCATATGCGCGGAATGCACTGCAAATCCTTGCTTGTGCCCTGCATATCGCTGGATTGGGTTCCTTGTCGAACAGGATAAATGGTTGTAGGTTACGTTCCCTGCAGATCTGTACCACCTGCTTGTGCGCCCTGTCTACACCCGGTATGGAGATGGTATCCAGCCCGGCCAGATAGTGCAGTAATCCAGCCTTGATCTCTCCCTCCACGATAATCGCCATGGTCGCGTCTTCCGACAGGAACGGATACGCCTCCGAGCCCCAACCCGGAGGGGATGCGTACCTGGTCGGATCGTCGCTGTGGATGGCTCGGCTACTGAAATGAATTACCTTCCCATCGACGATGTACGGTATGACCATGCGGTGTGGTTTTAGGGCAGAGCACGGTTCCATATGCTGCCCTCGCCACCAGCCTAGACCGGATATCACTATCTCGCTTGTCGATGTCTCTTGCAAGATATGCCTCCATAAAACAGTAGAGGAACATAAGCGCATGCTATGGCACACCCGTTTACCAGTTAGCCCTTGCATATGCAGATTCCTGCTTTTGATGTAAGAAACTGTTTCGTTGTCAATTAATCCCAGATAGGGATACGTGTCCAGTATATACTGCAGGATACGCAATCCGAGGCGTTTGTTCGCCTCGACATCGTTATTATCGGCTTCTCTGAGGCTGTACGAAATACTGATTTTCTGTGGCTCCCTTCTGGGATCGTATCCCATCTCCTTCAGGGCTGCCATGATGCTGTTGAAGGAACAGCCGGCGAAGCATTTCAGGAGCAATCGTCCAGAAGGAGATACCTTGATAGAGAGGGATGGGTTGGAGTCTGCATGGGCGGGGCATCGGGTAAGCACATTACCGTTAACGCCTCGTTTCACCGGATAGCCGACAGCAATGAGGAAATTGATCAGTTTGGTTGCCTCATCCATCGTCCAGATACTCCAGTTCGAAGTTCAGCACTGTGATGGCTTCCCATACGGCGTATTTGCTGGTTATCTGTACTCCTTCGCAGGGAAGATCCAGCCGTTTTGTCTTAACGTATCGCTCGTTAATCCCATATAGGACCGGTACCAGGACGGTGGAGTCCACCATCCTGCCGGTCCATATCACCAGACACGGTTGTTTGCCGATGGAGAACGCATACCGTAGCGTCTTATCCAGGTCGGATGTCTTCACCGTATAGCTACTACCTCGGGTGGTTTTTACCTCAACTACCCAGTGTTTGGTATGGATATCCCCTCTCCTGTTACCGGAGCCGCTACCTGGTGTAAGCGTGCCGTTCCAGCGTCGAGACAATATCTGCTCAGGGGCGTGCCATTCGGATCTATTCATCGGCGAATAGCTCCTCCAAATCCCACCTGTCGTTGGTGCTATCGGGATACCGATAGGCACGGTTCCCTTCTCGTACCACAGGTATCTGTGGCGTTTGTGGAGCCGTGGTAGCACCTACCATCTTGCTACCGTCGAATGCCAGTCGGCGTATGGTTGGCAGTACCTGTTCGTAAATGTCCATATGCCATTTGAGCCGTTCCACAATCCATTCCACAGGGGACGCTACCCGTTTGGCTTCCGTGCGTTTGGCGTCTTGCGTTTTCGCCTCGCTGGCCTCGTAGGCAGCGGCGGATATCTCCGTGAGGATGGATTTGGCAGAAGCTAGGAGCTCGAGCGCGTTTAACTGCAGCCAGTGTATCCGATAGGTAAGCGCCATAGCGACATCTGGATTGGCCATGCCGGCACTGCAGATGTCCGACCACTCGTTGACAAATTGGCTATGCTCTTGTAGATAGACCGACAGCTGCGGCTGCAGCATCTTATCGATGGCGTTCTGGATGAGCTGCTCGTATTTGCTGCGTATCTCCTGTGGCGTGTTCAGGTTGCTGTAGAAATCCGATACCTTCATGTGTCTCCTCCTATACAACCGGACATGCGTTGACACATTGCTCTTCATAGGTCGATACCGACCTGTTCTTGGCTGCCAGATAGGCCTGGTAGCTGATGGCCTCGAATGGGCTCTGCGGACGGGTGCGCTCGAAGTAGAGGGTAATGCCCTTCAGGCGCGGCATGTAGTTCTTCAGCAACTCCTTCAACCTGTCCGCAGTGACTACCTCGGGATTGGCGTTAATGGTAATGCTTACGGCATTATCCGCGTACTCCCGTTGCACCATCTCTTGCACCTTCAGGAAGTCCTCGACACTCAGCTGGAGTTGGCTCTCGATGAGAGAGATGGCTAACTCCCTGGCTTCTTCCATGCCGATGCCCTTCGTGTTGACGAAGTGATCAGCCACGCGCTGTACCATGGCGTCTTCGCAGGCGAACTCGACCACCGTGGTGTTAGGTTCGTTGATAGCCGGTTCGACGTGCAGATACTCTCCCGACTCCAGAATCCTCTGGAGCTCTTCGCTGGTGTTCTGGTAGCGGATCCTGCGGATGTAGAACGGCGCGTAGAGCGGCTGTATGCCGGAAGTGACGCCTGGAATGGTGCTAATGGTACCGGTAGGCGCTAAGGTTGTCTTCTTCACCGGCTCCGGGATACGCAGCTGGTAAGCGTAGTATCGCGCCGCTTCCTCCACGACCTCGCGGAACTTGGCGAGCTGTTTGGCGACGGACTTGCTACCGTGCGTATCCGCCGCTTCGCTGAAACGAATGCCTTGCTTCACCAGCCACTCGTGGAATCCCAAGAAGCCCACACCGATGCGCCGGTTTCGAACCACATTCTCTCTTGTCAACGGATCTGGGAGGTTGGCAAATGTGGCTCTTATCAGGAAGCGGGTCATCAACCGGAAGCACTCTGTGGGGTCTTCCGCAAACGCCAGATTGACATGACCCAAGCAGCACACGTCAAACGACTTCATGTCGGGATAGCGCATCATCGGGATCTCGCCGCAGTTATGCGAAACCAGTCCGTTGGAGATATACTTGTGAATACCCGGTACCTGACAGTCGTAGACCTCGAATTCTCCCTCGACGGCGATGGTTTTCACCTGCTCCGTCCAAACGGGAGCCTTGAGCGTCGGCTTCTTGCCAGAAGCAACTACCTGCAGGTACTTGCCTAGCTGATGGTACGCCTTCCTGTCGATATGTATCCACCAGCTCTTGGTGCCGCGATTGTAGTGTATCCACGAGGGGATACCCATCATGTTCAACCATATCTTCTGTTGCTGCGCCTCTGCATCGTCGAGTATACGCAGACCGTTATGCAGCTCCATAATGATTTCGCCGTCGGCGTTTGTCGTGCTGGATTTCTCAACGCGCTGTGCCAGCTGCCTGTAATGGCTCTCCAGTACGGGGCTCCATTCTCCACGTAAGACCACATGGTCGCCCCACTGCAGCTCCTCTACGGTTTTCCAGACCTCGCCTTCGGCAGTGCTTACCAGCAGCTTATGGTCTGCGGTGGCCCGCAAGACCGTGCCTTGCTCGGTCTCTACACGAAACACCGGCTTGATACCTGTTGAGAAGAATCCGTCACTCCGATAAGCCTTGCCACTGTAATAGGTAACGAACGGTTTGCCTATCAACTCACGGACAGTAGCCATGCCCTCTTCGGTGAGTATCAGAGTGTCGTCGGTGACGCATGGGTTGGTGGAGAAGAACTGAGCACCGACGGGCTCGTCGGCTTCGCAAGTGGATGCGTTGATCATTCCAGGCTCTCCGTTCTCCATCATGCCGTCTACCACGTGGGACAACACATCATTTGCCCATTTGTGGTGCGGGTGCCGTTTGAACCGTAGCGCCCGGAAGAACTCGTCGTCGACCACGACGGAGATATTGGTGGTCCAGTGCAGACGGTAGTCGCTCTTGCAGTGGATGAACTCGAAGATGTCCTCATCCAGCCAGTGTTTCATGGCCATTCTGGCGCTGCGTCTGGTGCCGCCAGCGATGACAGCCTGGGCGATGTAGTGGTCCAACGTCATCATGTCCAGCCCGGACAGCTTCTGTCCAACCCTGTCGGCAAGCAGCTGCGCCACCTTGTTCAGCATCACAACTAACGCCGTCGGGCCAGACGCCTTGCCGCCGAACTTCTTGATCTTGGCGCCGTGTTCCCGGACACGGGAAACATCGACCATGAAACGAACCAAGCCCTTGCCGGAGAAGGCCAGTTTCAACACCATCTCCAGCGCCTCTGCCCAGCCTTCACGGCTATCCTCGACCTGAAGGTATCGCACCGGCACGCCGTCCTCAGGGTCGGTGATGAACCCACCATTCGCTCCCGGAAACTGGTGCGAGTAGCGCTTGCTGAGCAGGTCGCAGAACTTCTCTTCCGACAACCCGTAGGACTTGTCCACAGGGAACTCGTAGTCCGGATGGTCGGGCCGACATACGGCATGGATCTCGACCGCCGTGTCCGGTATCCAGTGCCCCTGCGGATGGTTCGGGTTGGAGTGGATGAACCGATCGGAGTAGTTGGCGCCGACACCACCGCCCTCCATGAGACGCATGAAGGTATAGGTGAAATGCTTATGGAACTCTTCGGTGAAATCCGCCACGAAGCAGTTGTTGATGAACTGTCGGTCATCACCGATACCGGTTGCCCACAGATGCCTTCCGGCAGGAAGGATCTGCATGGTGACCATCAGCTCATAGAGTTTCTGCGGCTCTCCCGGCTCGATGAACCGGTCCTCCACAAGGCTGCAGTTGCCGTTGACCACCCGCGCACAGATGTCGTACCAGTCTTCCTGACTGCCGTCCATCTTCTCACGAGCGTACTTGTCCCTGACGTTGTACAAGCCCAACGGGCCGAACAGGTCTTCTGCCAGTTTCCTATCCCGAGCAGACTTGATGTGTTCCTGTGTGATGTAGGTTCTCATGTCGCTGAATCCTCCAGGCAAATATTAGTTTGGATACTCTAATTGGTCTGGGAATACGATGCCGATGGCGCTATCCAGCTCGTCGCTGGAATAGCTGGCTGCAGTCGGTTTGCCACATACCGCGCGGTAGTAGACCCTGCGGGGCACGTGTAGCTCCGACTCGAATTGCTTCTGTATCTGGTTGGAGAGGAACCGTTTGATGTAGGGCACGAACTTGCCGCTGCGGGTGCGGTCGTATCGTCGGAGTAGTATCACAAACGCTACCTTCGCGTAGATGACGCAATCGTCCAGCTCTACCAATCTGCTACAGTACCGTCTGTGATACTCATGTGCAGCCTTGATGATGAGCGGATCGAATATCTTGAGTAACTGTTCTTCGTAGGAACCTCCGTGTTGCCTTGCGAGGTCTACGACCATCTCTATCTGCTCATAGTTCAATGTGCGTCACCGCCTCCAGAAGAAGGTGCCGGGCGCCGGGGACGAACGCCCGGCACTGTAACTGAACCGAATAATCCGAGAGGGTGTTGGGTTCGTCCTGTATATACGTTATATGGGGCAACGAGGGGAAAATTGCCTGTGCTATACCAGGCGGCGGAGGGAGAGCAACGCTTTTGCCAGAGCAGACCGTGCCTTACAGACCAGACCGACCGTGCCGGCGACTCGACAGACGTTGGTTTTCAGTAGCAGCAGCAGCGCGACATCTAGACCGAGTTTAGCGGCTGTGCGTACCAGCTGTCTTCTGGTTCCTGACGGGAGAGAATCGTAATAGCGTTTAGCGTTTCGTAGCGCTGCATGAAGATGTGGTAATCGAGTTGGTCTGGATGCGTCTCTCGTTCCGCCTCCCAGTACTCGGCAACGCTGAACGCCTTGTGCTGCTCCGCTGGGCTTAGACCCTCCAGGAGTATCGGTGCAGCGTGCACGGTCGGGTTCACCTGCGCTTGAGACATCGCCCACAGCGCTGTCAAGAACTGTTCTAGAGTTAGGCTCCTGCATGGCATGTACCTCAGAGCAACGGCGGTGAGTAGTCTATCCAGATATCCAGGCCGTTTGGGTTGCTCGCGTCTGATGAGCCTGTAGTCCTTGTCAATGATTTGAACACACAGTGCCGACAGTCCCAGAACGAGCTGCAGGGGTTGTTGCCATCGTATCGAGATAGCCAGTGGTGATAGATAGAGGTCGTTTTCCAGCACACCGACTAAGACAACGCTGCCGCGTGCTGGTACGGATAGGAACTGCTTCGGGGGAGGGGAAGCCAGTACCGGTGTCGGCCAGGGACTGCGTAGCACTACCCGAATATTGTCGTCCCGAATATAGACTTGCATCGGCATACCCAAACGCGGACCGCTCTTGGTATTCACTACCCCGGTGTTGGATGTACGAAATAGGATGTGTCTCTCTCCAAGAGGAACCGCAGAGAGGTCCATTTCGCATTGTGCGTTACTGTCCGTACCGATGGCGAAATGTCCCTGCGGTAGGTACGCAGCATGCGCGATGAAATCACCGGAGACGGTGATTCGGCAGGAGTGCCTGATCAGGTTTTTGAGTGTCTCCAGATGGTTCCGAAACTCCTCGTAGTTCTCTGCCGGCTCCATGGTGAGTGGTATCAACGAGGAACGACATCCGGTGGACAGGAAATACTCCATGGCGTCAACTGTAGATAATAGGTACGGAACATCTTCCGATTCCGGAATGATGCGTATCCTGGCAGATAGCAGCTGCTCCAACTGGTGTCGGGCGGTGTCTATCTTCTCGAACACTTCTACCTCGCTTAAGGACTGCGCCATCTCCGACAGGCGTCGCAAGGCGATACCGTTCGCCAGCTGTTTCGCCAGCACCTTCAGTAGCAGCTTGTAGGAGGTATTCCTGTCTATACTGCATACGCCGTTCGTTGCGCACTCTACGAAACGATCGTACTTCAGTGTTGTCGGGTCGATATGCTGCGCATAGTCCAATGGCAGGCTCCTGGCGTTCTCACGGATCACATCGGCCAACTCGAAGTTGAAGCGCCATCGACGTGGTAATACCTCTACCCACGTGTCGGAAATACGGGCAATACCTCTGCCTATCAGGAAATTGATCCATGTGTGGATCGTACGTTCCAGATGCCTGTTACGTGCAGCCATCGGGTGTAGGGTGGCTTCATATGGCGCATAGACGTGTATATGCCCACACCGTACGCCTAAACGCACCCGATAAGTCGTATCGCACATGCTACTACTCGCGTCCTCCTTCCACTAACGCTTGCAGTCCACGATCGATGATCTCTTCAGCTGTGTATTCCGAGACGGGGTACTTCTCCATCTGCGCTCGTACGAACTCCGCCCATCGTTCTTCGATAGTTTTCCGTTTGTCAGAGAAGATGGATTGAACTCCGGCCCGTTGTTCTGCTTCCCTGTCTCGAATGCGATCGATGAGTAGTATAGCACATTTATCTCGTAGAAGTTTCTGTGCTTGCCTGGACAGATCGTACACTCTGTCCCTGGTCTGCATGGTGTATCTTATCCTCAGTTTGACAACGGCTTCACGGATAGCCTCTTCGTTGCCAACTATCTGTTCTATCTGGGACTCGTCCTCGATGTCATAGGAGATATGTCTGCGACCGGGTACGGTTACCAGCTTGTGCTGCAGTTGGTTACCGGATAGGTCGGCAAGCACGTACCCCTTCGGCTCGTCGGATGTGGGGAATGAGGTGTTCTCCAGCGAGCCGCAGTAGATCTCGTTGGGGGTCATTACGGTGTACTCATGATAGTGTCCCCATGCGATATAATGCCATTCCGACGGGTTGTAGTAGCCCGGATGGACATACCAGGTCATGTCCATGTAACCGGTCATCTGGGCAACCACGTCTTGGAGTCCGTGGATGACCAAGATGTTGTAATCTGCGCCTGGTTTCGGTGTCACTATCGGCGAGTCCGGTTTTTCCAGGTAGCTGGAAGGGCTGTGGGATGATGGTATGGTGCCCAAACACACCTTCTTGTCGCCGATGTAGAACGTGATTACCTCCGGACGGAACACATGCACGCTCAGACTGGGCACCGCTTCACGGAGTATCAGCAGCACGTGCGCCCTGTCGTCCGGGGTCTTGGGCGTGTCGTGGTTGCCGCCGATAGCGACGATAGTGGTCTCGTTTTGTAGAGAGGCAGCGAGCCGTTTCGTGATCTGTATTGCCTTCTGGATACTGTGCCGTGGAATCAGCGGCGAATCGAACATATCGCCGGCTATGATGACCATGTCCGGCTTCTGTTCGATGATAGCGTTGACGGCGTGGTCGAACGCTGCCAGCATGTCCTGCTCGCGGAGGTTCATACCACGCCGCTCCACGCTATATTGCTTCAGACCGAGGTGTAGGTCGGCCAGATGTGCGATCTTCACC
>Ga0068706_1000441_pt1 | contig 20535 bp, 17 predicted proteins | sample YNPMSBMetaG_FD_65632 | JGI IMG/M metagenome (GOLD analysis project Ga0068706, IMG submission 65632) | Anoxygenic and chlorotrophic microbial mat microbial communities from Yellowstone National Park, USA - YNP MS-B MetaG | ecosystem: Environmental > Aquatic > Thermal springs > Hot (42-90C) >...
TTTGTCGCCAACTATGATCGCTTTAAGCAAAAATTTGAATTTGAAGGATGTTTGAGCTTGCCGTTTGAATTTGAAATAAAACAAACGTTAAGAAAATCCGCTGAAGAAATCTTAGGTTATCAGTTTGTCTTTGATAAAAATTATCCAATGAATAGAGTTGATTTGAAAATGAATGTTAACGTATATCACAAGAAAAACAAAGGCGTTCAAATCAAAGAAGGAATTTGCAAGTAATATGAAAACAAAAATTATATTCGTCGCTTTAGCAACGCTTTTATTTCAATCGATTTTCGTTTATTCGCAAGAAGCAAATAAAATCGAGGCTTTTTCCTGCGAAAAAGGAATATTTTTAATTTTAAAAAAGAAATCAAAGTACAAATTTGCGATTGAAAGGAAAGAGGTTGAATTGCAAGACTCTGATTTTGAAAAAATAGCGGAACATATTTTTCCTGATAAATTTGATCAATTGGAAAAAAATTACGATAAATTTAAAACGCTATTTCCAGATATAGTAAATCTAGAAAAAAGCAGGCTAAGTTTTTTGTATAAGAATTACTTTAGATTTGAAAATGTCGATTCGTTAAAATTTTTTCAAAATTCCCCAGCCGCATTATTTTCGTTGGGCTTTTTGTATTACGATTTTACTGCGGAGACAAATAAAAAATATATTTATCGAGTAAAAGAAATTGACGAAAAAACGCAAGCGGTTTTTTCTACTTATGAATCAAACGAAGTCGTATATCTTGACAAAAGAGAATTTCCAAAAGTTAATTTTATAAATTATCAACCTTGCGCTGATAACTTAACTTTAATTTTTAAGATGCAAAGAATTGATTGGCTGGCAAAAGTTTTAGTATTTAGAAAAAAAGAACCATATGATTACGCTTATAAACAAATTTATCCAATAATAAAATATTTTATAGATAACGATAGCGTTAAAATTGAGATAGTCGACACGTCTGCAAAGAAATATAATTTTTATAGATACATAATAACGCCGATAGATATATTCGGAATGCGAGGCGATTCATCAGAGAGCGTTTTTTGTCATTTTTACGATTACGATTACGAGCCGCCAATAAAAGAGCTTGAAGCCGAAGCGTTAAAAGATCAAGTTGGAATAAAGCTTAAATGGCGAGTAGATAAAACAGAGATGACGAGCTTAATTGCGATTTACAAAAGCGAAAACTATGATTATAACTTTTCATTATGTTATACCGTTCCATCTGATGTTGAAGAATTTATCGATTATAATGTCGAACCCGGAAAAATCTATTGGTATTATTTGCAACTTAAAAGCGTTTTTGAAGAATATTCGCCGGAATCTCATAGAGTTTTTGCATATGTAAAAAATTACGAGCGACCTATACCGCCGCAGAATTTAACCGCTAAAAGAAATAAAAAATCTGTCGTGTTAACTTGGAATGAAACTCAAAAATATATAAAAGGTTACTACGTTTATAGAAAAGCCGAATTTCAAAAAGAATTTGTTCTTATTTCTAATTTAATTCCCGTAAAAACTTTCATCGAAGTAGAATATGTCGATTCTTTAAACATTGGAGAAAAAGATACTTACGCATATTATGTCGTCAAAATAAATCAAAGCGATTTATTAAGCATGCCGTCTGACACGGTTTGGGCTAAGCCGATATTTGAAACTTTTTTGCCAAATCCAATTAATTTTACTGCCGAGCATATCGACGATAAAATATTTGTCTACTGGGAGGATTTGAGAAAAATTTATAAAAATATAAAAGAATATAAGCTATATAAAAAAGTTATAAGTTATAATAAGTCGTATAGCGAAAACTCAAAATTCGAGTTGATTGGAACGTTTCAAACAAACGGATATTTTGACATTAATTTTAACTCAGGCGATTTTATTGAGTATTTAATTCAATCGGTAGATTGGAATGATAAAGTTTCTTCTGGAGCAATAGCGGCAGTAAAAGTGGAAGTTCCAAAGTCATACGCTCCTTTCGGGTTGATTTCGTATTTGGAAAAAGAAAAAGTCGCTTTAAAGTGGAAAGGAGTAATGCAAAAAGATTTGATAAAATATAAAATATATCGCGGCGAAGATGACCAAGAGCCGATAGTTATAGCAGAGGTCGAACCAAAAGAAGAAAATAAATTTTATGATGAAAATGCCGAAGTTGGCAAAAAATATGTTTATTATGTGACTTCGGTTAATAAATATAATCAAGAAAGCGGCAAAAGCGAAAAAGTTATTATAAGGCGATAATTTATGAAAACAAAAATCTTTATCGTATCGCTATTTATTTTATTAGCTGGCGAAGTAATTAGCCAGACTAAGATTGACAGCATTTCAATCGCTCAAAAAAAATCGTTCTTTAAAATGAAAGGCTTTGCTGATATTTATGGAGCTTTTTATAGCGTCGATGGCATAGAAGCAAGATTGCCTTCTTTATATTCGCGATTGAATATTAGACCCACTTTAATTTTTTGGGACGTTTTAGAAGTTCCAATCGAGTTTTTATATACTAACGATAAAAGCGAATTCAGGCAAGAACAAAATTACTTCGGAGCTGGATTGGACTGGGGTTGGGGAAAAGTAAAGTATGGAGACTTTGCATGGAATTATTCTGATTTAACTTGGAACGGGCAAAAAATACGAGGAGGAGGAATTGATATTAATCCAATTCAATTTAGAGCTGGATTCGCATATGGAATAGCTCAAAGGGCCGTTAACGCAGGCGCCGATAGGGGAGCTTTTGAAAGATTTTTTATGGTTTCAAAAATCGGAGTTGGCAATTACAAAGAATCTTTTTTTGATTTAATAGTTCTAAAGACTAAGGACAATATCCATTCGCTTAAATTGCCTGAAAAATATTTTCAGATAATTTCGCCCGATGGAAAAGAAGTTTTGCCGATTGGCTCAAGACAAACTTTGAAATGGATTACTTATGGATATAAAGGCAGAGTGACAATAGAACTATCCCGCGATGGCGGTTCCACTTTTGAAGTCATTGAGAAAAATTATCCTAACGCGGGATTTTATGATTGGATAGTTTCGGGACCAGCTTCTAAAGAATGCGTATTAAAAATTTCAGCCGACGAGGATCCTTCAATTTTTGATTTGAGCGATAATTTATTTGAAATTTCTCTTGGCGGAAGCTTGATTCCAAGCGAATTAAAAACCAATGTAAAAAACTATATGGCTAATTTGCCGCGAGAGAATTTGGTTATTTCAGTAAAATGGAAAAGCGAAATTATCGAAAAAAAGTTGTATTGGAACGCCGAAGCCGCTGGCAGCGCTTACACAAGAGATTTGTTTTCGATGAGATTAGATATTGATTCCGCTCAAAAAACTTCTTACTGGGGAGAAATTTTCACCGACGATGTGAAAGAAAAGTATGATTTTGCATTTAAAGTCGCAAAAAGAATATTAAAAATCTTTACTCCGCGATTAAGCTCCGTATTTGATTATTCATACCAAACAGATTTAACATTAAATACAAATATTGTTAATGCAAAAGTCGATTATAAAAGAATAGGTCCGGGTTTTTATTCCTTAGGCGCTCCTTATCTTATGAACGATATACAAGAAATTGGCGGGAATTTTTCCATTAAATTAAAAAAAGTTGATTTTGGAGGATCGTATCAATGGCAAAAAGATAATTTGTTATCTCAAAAAAAATATTCAACCTTTAAGAATGTTATATCGGCTTTTTCAAACTTTACTCCTATGAAAAATTATTTTGTTAATCTTTACGGCGGATATTTTAAAATTGACAACGATACGCAAGAAGATACATTCAAGGTTATTTACAATGGTTTGTTTTTTAATTTAAATCAAACTCTTTCTTTTCCAAAAGAGGAATATTTGAAAGGGGTAAGTTTAAGTTATTCGTATCAAAATTCTTCAAACGACGCTTTTTTTGCTTCTACTAATTATAATTTGCATAGCATAGTAGCTGGAGTTAACGCTTTATTTTTTGAAGATCTGTCGGTATTGAGTAATATAGGTCTAACATTTTCTTCATTTAAGCCGGGCGGAAATTATGTTTATCAAAATTATTCGTTAGGGGCTCAATACTTTTTATTTGAAAGAGAGTTGAGCATCGGAGCGCTTAATACTTTTTCAATCGCAAAAGAAGCTACGACAAATAGATTAACCTTTTCCGCATCATATGAATTTAGCAAGAGAGATATAGCAAGCGCAAATTTTTCAATGTTGTTTTTCAATTCCGCAAAAAAGGAAATTAATAACTTTACCGAAACTATATTTGGATTAAACTATAGAAGAAGATTCAATTGAAAATGAAAAAGAATGCCTTTATTATTTCGGCTATATTTGTTTCTTTAATAGGATTATATTTAACACTAAATTATGCTTGGCTTTGCGACGATATTTTTATATCGTTTATTTACGCGAAAAATTTTTTGGAAGGCAACGGGTTAGTTTATAATCCTGGCGAGCGCGTCGAAGGATTTACGCATCCTTTATGGGTGTTTTTTTTAATCATATTTAAATATATTGGAATTGATTTTGAAGTTACTCCAAAGATTTTAGGAATTTTATCATTTATTGGGATAATATTTCTTTTATTTGCAATTTCATATAAAAGGGAAAAACTCAATAATTTTGAAAATTATTTTTTTCCTCTTGCCGCTATTTTTTGCATTTCTAATTACGATTTTATTATTTGGACTACAGGCGGATTAGAAACAATGTTTTACGCTTTTTTAGTTTTTCTAATATTTTACGTTTTAAATTTTTCTGAATATGAAGAAAATAAAAAGACCATTATTCTAGGGAGTCTTTCTGGATTGTTGCTTTTAACTCGTCCAGACGGGGCTGTATTTATATTAGCTTTGCTTTTTTCTATAGCGATTAAAGATTTTTTTTTTGAAATTAATTACGCAAAAATTGCAAAAAAAGTTTTTTCAATAGGAGCGCTTGCATTCGCAATTTTCTTGCCTTATTTTATTTTTAGAATTTTGTATTACGGCGATATTTATCCTAATACTTATTATGCTAAAGACGGCGATAAGTTTGATATATTTTATATTATAAGATTCGGCTTAGTTTATATTTATTATTATTTTTATGTCTATATTGATTCCTTTTTAATTTTTGCGGCAAACGTTTATCTAATATTTAAAAACTTGAAAACAAAGGATAGATTAAAAAATTATTTTAAAGATTCAAATAATTTTTCTTTCTTCAGCGCTATTGTTTTTATTTTATTTTACTTGATATTATTTGTCGCCAGATATGGCGGCGATTTTATGTTTGCGAGATTTATAATACCAATTGTTCCTTTATTATATTTCAGCGGCGAATTTATAATAGCAAGTTATTTAAACTCCAAACTTAAATATTTTTACGGACTTCTATTTTCATTTTTAATTCTTTTTAGTTCTTATTTCTTAAGAGGCGAATTTTTCGAAGCCGGAGAACAAGAAACTAAATATATTCCATTAGTTGGAGAAGTAGAAACTACAAAAAACCCTTTCATATTAATAGATTTTGTAGCTGATGAGAATGATGTTTATTCTAAAAAAGAAAATTATCAAATCGATTCAAATGTTGCTCTAAATTTTTCTGTTATAGAACTTTATAAGTTTATAGGTTCAGCCTGCAAAAGTTTATTTGAAAACGAGGATTTTTATTTGATTTTAGTTGGAATGCAAAATTCTTTTGCTTTTTATTCCAATATAAAAAATAAAATAGAAGTATTCGGTCTGACTGATAGAAATATTGCTAAATCTAAATCCATATTTGCAAGGCCAGGTCATAGAAAAGTTGCAGATTATAATTACTTATTTCAAAAAAAGGTTTTATTTTCTGCTGGAAAAATGATAATTAATATTTTTAACGATACAATTAATGAAAATAATTTGAACAAGTTCGAAAGTTTCAGCAAATGCGTATTTCAAACAAGTATAAAACACCGTAAATTTGGAGAAATAAATTTAGACGTCTTTTTTTACATTACAATTTACCAAGAAGATGTTTTAAATAAATTAAAAGAAAAAACAAACGGCGCTTTTCAATATCCAAAATTCGATGAAAATTTAGAAATATATATGAAAGAAGAATTGCCACATTTAAGTTTTTCAGAAGCTATGGTAGACTACGAATTCTTCAAAAAATTATATTTTAACGCTAATAACAACCCGGAATTAGAAAAAAGGTTGCTGGAGAAGATAAGAGAATTGAAATAATTGATTTATCAATATATTATATATAAGATTTTTAATTTTTGAAATTTTAAACTAAATTTATTGGAATCAATTATACATTTATTAAGTCGACATTATCGAATAATATGTTAACTATGCGCATATGAAAATATAAAATAAAACCCTCAGATAAAACTTTAGTTGAATAAAGCTAAAGAAAAGAATTTTGTTTATCGTTTAAAAAGAAACTTTAGAAAGTTAATATAATTCCCGCATTAAAGAAATATTATTTCAATCAATTTATGCAATTATAAACTTTAAATTTGCTTTCATAGATAATAGTCTTAAGAATCTTTGAGCGATTTTTTAAGGAAATATTTCATATATTTAAAATAAAAATAGATTAAAATGAGCGATTACTGGCTTCTTTTAGGAGCTCGACATTTCAAAGATAAAACTAAATCGCCCGGGGGCGTAGTAACTTTATTTGAAGATTTTATTGATAGGGCGAGCGAAAATAATATAAATTTTAAAATCATAGACTTAAATAAAAGAAATTACTCAAATTTATTTGTCGCTTATATATCAATTTTGTTTAACGCTTTGAAAAAAATACCAAATTCAAATTTTGTTTTTTTGCATGGCGCGTCTAACGACTATTTATTTATTGCTCCTATTGTTTTAATTATATCAAAATTATTTAAAAAAAAATTTGCTTTAAGAAAATTCGCCGGAAATTTTGATCTTATTTATAAAAATTCAAATTTTATTAAAAAAACTATAATTCGCTTTGTAGTAAAAAACTCGGACGCCGCCTTTTGGGAAACAAAAAGATTAGTGGAATTTTGGAAACAATTTAACGCAAGATCATACTGGTTTCCAAACGTTCGAATAAAAAACGAGTTGACAAGAGATTTAAATAAGCCTTTTGAAAAAAAATTTATATACTTGGGGCAAATTAGCAAAGAAAAAGGGGTTCATATTTTGTTAAATGCGAAATCTTATTTAGATGAAACTTATAATATTAGCTTTTACGGTCAAATTAAAGAGCCGCTTTCTATTAATGATTTTGATAATAAAATATGTTTTTATAAAGGTTTTGTTTCAGCCAATCAAGTTCCATTTATTCTTAGTCAATTTGACGTCTTGCTTTTGCCGAGCGGCAGGGAAGAAGAAGGTTATCCAGGCGTAATTATAGAAGCTTATATGAGCGGAGTTCCAGCAATTGCTACAAAAATCGGCGGAATACCTGAGATAGTTAAAGATTTAGAAACTGGATTGTTGGCAATTTCTGGGAACGAGATTGATTTCTTTAATAAAATAAAAATGATAGATGAAGATTTGCATTCGATTTTAAGAAAAAACGCTTACGATTATTCTCAAAATTTCGATTCGACTATAGTATTTTTGCAGATTAAAAAAATAATCTCAAATATTCTTTTATAATCAAAATAGAGGCTGTTATGAAAAAAAGCTTCGTTATAATTTTCTTATTATTGTTTTTTAATTTGCTTTTCGCTCAAAAAGAGCCGTTCTCGCTTGAAACTATTTATAAAGTAAAAAGTTTATCCGCTCCGCTAATCTCTCCTGACGGCAAATATTTTGTTTACCAAACGACTGAATTTTTTTTTCCCGAAGCTAAATCTAAAAGAACATTAAAACTTTACGATTTGCTTAACAAAAATGAGAAAGCAATCGACTTAGAAAATAAAAATTTCTTTATGCCTCGATGGAGCGGAAACTCAAAAAGCTTATATTTGCTTTCTTATAAAAAAGGAAATGTCGAATTCAATCGTTATAATATTGAAAAAAATTTGATTGAAAAAATTTTTGAAACTTATGGAACAGTCAACGATTATCTTATTAGCTCGGATGAAAAGTTTATAATTTTTTCAAAAAAGATTTTTCCAGAATGCGGAATTGACGAACAATGTTTGAAACTTAGAGATTCGCTGCTTGATAATGGGCCTATTCAAGCATATCTATCCGACGAATTGCTTTTCAGACATTGGGATTCATATACTGAAGGCAGAGTTTCTCAATTGTTTATATATGATATTAATTCAAAAAAATTAAATAATGTTTACGAATGTCCATATGATATTCCAGAAACTACTTTGGGCGGAGACTTAGGTTTTTCCGTATCATCAGACGGAAGTTTGTTGGCTTTTACTTCAAAAATGCTTGATAATCCTGCCGAGTCCACCAATAACGACGTTTATATCTATAATTTTACAAAGAACGAATTGATCAATCTGACAGAGAAAAACAAAGCCTGGGATGGTTATCCTCTAATTTCGCCCGACGGAAATTACATCGCTTATAAATTTCACGATAGATCAGGTTTTGAATCTGATCGTTATACTTTAGCGATTTTTGATTTAAAGAAAAATGTATTATTATACTCGTCCGCGGAAATTGACAATAACGTTAAAGACATTATATGGAGCGCTAATTCTAAATCAATATATTTTTCAGTAGAAGAGAAAGGATATACTTCGATTTATAAATATAATGTTGAAAAGAAAAAAATTGAAAAGCTTTTAAATAAGTCTTTAATATTATCCTTTTCATTATCGCCCGATGAGACTTTTATTTTATATACGGCGTCAAGAGTCGACATTCCAGTTGAAATCTACAAATATGATTTTAAAACTAAAAAAGAGGAACGACTAACAAAAGTCAATTTAGAATTAACTGAAAAAGTAGACTTCAGACCAGCAGAAGAATTATGGATTAAGTCTAACGATGGAACATTGATTCATACATTTATTGTAAAACCTTATAACTTTGATCCTCGACAAAAATACCCTCTTATATTAAATGTTCACGGCGGACCTCAAATGATGTGGCGAAATTCTTATCGAGCAGATTGGCAAATATATCCAGGGCATGGCTACATTGTAGCGTTTCCAAATCCAAGAGGTTCCACAGGATATGGACAGAAATTTACTGATGAAATCTCTGGCGATTGGGGAGGCAAAGTTTACAATGATTTAATGGCTGTCGTAGACTCCTTAGAAAAATTGCCTTTTGTCGATAAAGAAAGAATTGGCGCTATGGGATGGTCTTTTGGCGGTTATATGATGAATTGGTTTCAAGCTAAAACGAAAAGATTTAAATGTTTAGTTTCAATGATGGGGATTTTTGATTTGCCTTCGTTTTATGGAACAACCGAAGAATTATGGTTTCCAGAGTGGGATTTAAAAGGCGCTCCATGGAATTCTGAAGATTATAAAAAATTTAATCCAGCTGAATATTTTGAAAATTTTTCTACCCCGACATTGATTATTACTGGAAAGAAAGATTATAGAGTTTCATATACGCAGAGCGTACATTATTTTACTTATTTACAAAAAAAAAGAATACCTTCCAGATTAATTATATTTAAAGAAGAAGGACATTGGCCTAATCATATCAAAGCTATGCCTTTATACTATAACGCTCACCTTGAATGGTTTCATAAATACTTAGGCGGCAAGCCAGCTCCTTTTGATTCTAAAGTTATGTCGCGCAATTTGCATTTAATTAAAACGAATGAAATATATTAAAAAAAGTTTAAAGCCGCAAAAGCTATTGTAGACATTTAGCTTTTCGGCTTTATTTGATAAAATTTACTTGTAGTTTGTTAATACAATACGTTTAATTTCAAAGTTAAAGACGTTTTACAATCGTATATAATTTAAATAAAAGTTATCAAATTCAACATTCAAGCTATTTAATCAAAAGCAAATTTTTTTAACTTCAATTTTGCTTTATATTTTGTTGCTAATAAAAAATTAAAGGCTAAAATTATTTTTTTCAAAAAAAGATAATTGAACTTAAGAAAATACGCATCTGTTTTAAAGTAAAAAAATTATTATATGAAACTAATAATTTTGCTTTCATTTATTTTTGTTGTAATATTATTGACATTGGCGGGTTATTTATTATCATACTTTTTAAGGCCGTATAACGATACGCCTTTAAAGAATCTTCCTTATGAATGCGGAGAAATTCCACAAGGGGAAGGCAGACTAAAATTTGAATCGAAATATTATATTGCTGCGATTGTTTTTATTATTTTTGAAATTGAGGCAGTTCTATTGTTGCCTTGGATATCGGAATACAAAAATTACGGAATTGAAGCTCTTCTTGCGGGATTAATTTTCTTATTGGTTCTATTTTTGGGAATAGTTTACGAGCTAAAAAAAGGCGACCTAAAATGGCATAAAGAGTAAAAGAAAGATTTTAATATGAATACAATCAATGAAAAAGATAATTTATTAAATAATAAAATAGAATATAATTCTAAAGATAAAAATTTTTATTTTGAACCCGGAGTAATTATTGCTAAAGCCGACGAGCTTTTTTCTTGGGCTCGAAAATCTTCTTTATGGCAATTGACTTTTGGATTAGCTTGTTGCGCTATTGAGATGATGTCTACAAGCGCTTCTAATTACGACTTCGATCGTTTCGGAGTTATACCAAGACCCTCGCCGCGGCAGGCGGACGTTATGATTGTAAGCGGAACGGTTACATTAAAAATGGCTAGCAGAATAAAAATACTCTACGAACAAATGAGCGAACCAAAATACGTCATATCAATGGGAAGTTGCGCCACTTGCGGAGGTCCTTATTGGCAACACGGTTATCATGTCCTAAAAGGCGTCGATAGAATAATTCCTGTCGATGTTTATGTTCCCGGTTGTCCGCCAAGACCCGAAGCTTTGCTTGATGGTCTTATTACTTTGCAAAAAAAAATCGAAAAAGAATATCTATTAAAAGAAAAAAATGACAATAAAAGAAATATTTGATTTGTTAAAGAATCGTTTTGAAAATATAAAAATTTATATCGAAAAATTTGAAGTAGGTGAAGAATATATTGTTGTTTCACCTGATGCATTAAAACAAATTTTACAAGAGATTCGCAACAACCCGCGGCTGCATTTTGATTATTTAATGTGTATATCTTCGGTAGACGACGCTAATGGCGAAATTAAAAAAGATGAGAATGGAAATAAAATAATAAAAGGAGGGACTCTATCTTTATATTATCACTTATATTCTACGACGCGCAATCATAAAATAGCAATTAAAACATCGGTAGATAGAGAAAATCCCGCAGTCCCTACCGCAATAGATTTATGGAAAAGCGCCGATTGGCATGAAAGAGAAGCTTTTGATATGATGGGAATAAAATTCGAAGGACATCCAAATTTAAAGAGAATATTAATGCCGTATGATTGGAACGCCGGTTTTCCTTTAAGAAAAGACTTCATTACGCCTGAATATTATAACGATTTAAAAATACCTTATTAAATTATGATGAATGAAGCTTATAATCTCGAATATAAGTCGTTAAAAAAAGAAGGCGATTCTGAAATAATGATACTTAATATGGGGCCCCAACACCCTTCGACTCATGGCGTTCTTAGATTGGAATTGAAAGTTAATGGAGAAATTATCGAAGAAGTAATTCCGCATATTGGATATTTGCATCGTTGTTTTGAAAAACATGCGGAAGCTTGTAATTATCAGCAAGTTATTCCATACGTCGATAGAATGGATTACCTATCTTCGATGTACAATGATTTTGGCTATGCTATAGCCGTAGAAAAATTGCTCGGCATAGAAATTCCAGAAAGAGTCGAATATATTCGCATTATAATGGGCGAATTTCAACGAATTGCTTCGCATTTAGTTGCGATTGGAACTTTTGGACTCGACGTCGGCAGTTTCACTCCTTTTTTATATTGTTTTCGAGATAGAGAGAAAATATTAACGCTTTTTGAAAAAACTTGCGGGGCGCGATTATTATATAATTATATATGGCCGGGTGGTGTCTCACACGATTTATATCCGGAATTTAAGAACGACGCTTTAAACTTTTTAAAAGAGTTTAAAAGAAATTTAAAAGATCTGGAAATATTGCTTGTTGAAAATAAAATATTCATAGAGAGAACGGCTGGCATAGGAGTTTTGCCAGAAAATATTGCTATAAATTACGCCGCAAGCGGTCCTATGATAAGAGGAAGCGGAATTCCATACGACATACGAAAAATCGAACCTTATGGAATTTACGACAGATTTGAATTTAACATACCTGTTGGCGAAGGCATGATGGGGAAAAAAGGGGATTGCTGGGATAGATTTTACGTAAGATACTTGGAAATTTTAGAATCTATAAAAATCATTGAGCAAGCATTAGATAGCTTGCCTGATGGAAATGTGTTTGAAAAACTTCCAAAGAAAATAAAGCCTAAAAAAGGGATTGTTTACTCTCGCGTTGAAAGCCCGCGCGGCGAATTAGGTTTTTTTATTATTAGCGATGGAAGCGACAAGCCTTTTAGAATAAAAGTTCGAGCTCCATCGTTTGTGAATTTATCAATTTTGCCTGAAATTGCCAAAGGTTGTTTTATCGCCGATTTAGTCGCCATTCTTGGCAGCATTGATATAGTTTTAGGCGAGGTCGATAGATGATGACTTTAAACATAGCTTTTGTTTCTAAATTATTGATTATTCCAATTTTTTTTGGCATTTTTGTTTCATTATTTGCTTTGTTTGCCGTCTATGCAGAAAGAAAAATTTCTGCTCGAGTTCAAAATAGAATTGGCCCTAATAGAGTAGGTCCTTATGGATTGCTGCAAACTATAGCCGATATTTTAAAACTCATTCAAAAAGAAGCTCCTTATCCTTTCGGTTCTGATAAAATTTTTTTCAATCTAGCTCCTATTTTATCTTTTGCGGCTTCCTTTGTTATATTTTCTGTTTTGCCTTTTAATTATTATTTGTGCGGTCTTGATTTAAATCTTGGTTTGATTTTTATAATTGCCATTGGCGGATTTAATGTTATTTCAATTTTATTTGCCGGTTGGAGCTCAAATAATAAATATTCCTTATTAGGTTCGATGCGTTCAGCCTCGCAAATGATTAGCTATGAAATACCTATAGCTTTAATTTTTGCCGCCGTTTTTATAGCTTTCAACTCTTTAAATACAATTGATATTACAAAAGCTCAAGAAAATTATTTTTTTAATTGGAATATTTTCGGAGGCGACAATCATTTATTAAAAAGAATTTTAATTATTCCTTTTTCCGCAATATCTGTTATAATTTTGTTCATTGCTTTTTTAGCCGAGGCTAATAGGACTCCTTTCGATATTCCAGAAGCTGAAAGCGAGCTAGTCGCTGGATTTCATACGGAATACTCGGGAATAAAATTTTCTTTTTTCTTTTTAGCCGAATATTCTAATATGTTTATAGCTGCAGCTTTAATATCGATAATATTTCTTGGCGGTTTTTCTTCTCCGTTTGGGTATATTGGCTCGCTTTTAAATTCGAATTTTATTATAAACATAGAACAATTTTTTTGGTTTACGATCAAATCTTTGTCGATTGTATTTTTACAAATGATGGTTCGTTGGACATTGCCAAGACTTCGCGCCGATCAATTAATGAATTTGTGCTGGAAATATTTAATTCCATATTCTCTTGTCGCGGTTTTTTACGCTTTAATTATTTCTTACATATGAAAAGAATAAATAACATATGAATTTATAAACAAAAATAAAAAATAAAAAATGTTTATATACGATTATATAAAAGAAAGTTACGAAGGCTTAATATCTTCTGTAAAAGCTTTATCAGTCGGTTTTAAACACTTATTTAATAAGCCGGTTACAATTCAATACCCAGAAGTAAAATTAAAACTTCCAGAAAAAAGCAGAAATAGAATAGCGGTGATTATTGACGATTGTATTGGATGCTATCAATGCGAAAGAGCGTGTCCTGTACAATGCATAGAAATTGAAACAGTTAAAGCTTTGCCCGGCGAAGATCTCGGCAAAACTTCCGATGGAAGAAAAAAAGCTTTATGGGTAACAAAATTTGATATAGATTTCGCAAAGTGTTGTTTTTGCGGCCTTTGCGTTTATCCTTGTCCAACAGAATGCATCAAAATGACAGAAGAATATGAATATTCTGTATATGATAGACGCAACTTAATATATAGTTTTTCAAAATTTTCTACTGAAGAAGCGGAACAAAAGAAAAAAAATTTCGAGCTTTATGGCTCTCAGAAAAAAGAAGAAATAAATAAAAATTAATTCTTTTGTATGAATTTTAACATTTACGATTTCAGCTTTTATTCTTTAAGTTTTTTTTCAGTTATTGGAGCTATAGGAGCTGTGTTAAGCAGGCGAATCTTTTACGCTCTTGCGTCGTTGCTTTTGACTTTAATTTCTATTGCTGGAATATTTATTCTTTTTGATTCTGAATTTTTATTTTTGATTCAAATATTAATTTATATTGGCGGCATTTTAACTTTAATAATTTTTGCGGCTATTTTTTTGAATCTATACAACGTTTATAACGACGAAAAAAAATCGTTTGGATATTGGTTCGGTTTTTTGATTGCCGCTATTTTTTCCAGTTTTATGATTTATTTAATTTACAACGAAAGTAAGTTTTTTAATATAGAAACCGAAAGAGTTGGAAATTTAATCTCGTCAAAAAAAATTAATGAAATCGGAAAAGAATTAATAGAGCGATATATAGCTCTTTTTCACTTATTTGCTATTTTTTTGCTCGCGGCCGTAATAGCTTCGGCTTCTTTAGCTAGAAAGGAAAAAAATTAGGACTTAAAAATGACTTCGATTTCTTTGCAACATTTTTTGATTTTATCTTTTATTTTATTTTCTTTGGGAACATACGCGGTAATTGTCAGAAAAAACATATTGGTCGCATTGATAGGAATTGAATTAATATTAAATGCCGCTAATTTAAACTTTTTTGCTTTTTCAAAATTCAAAAATTATCAATTTGGAGAATTGGCGATTATTTTTGTAATTATCATAGCCGCCGCCGAAGCCGCAGTAGCTCTTGCAATATTCATTAATCTTTATCGAAATTTCGCTTCCATAAATCCAGATAAAGCAAATACAATGAAAGAATAAACAAAGTATGGCAACTATAAATTTAATTTTTTTTTCAATTCCTTTATCCGCTATTGTAGGTTTTATTTTAACTTTTATAGTTCCAAAAAAAATTAAAAGAATTTATTTTATAGAAATCTTTTTTTCATTAATAACGCTGCTCTCTTCATTATATTTGCTAATTCTTGTTTTATCAAAAAACTTCAGTTCAATACATTTTTCGATAGACATCTTCAAACTAAATTCAAATTTTGATCTGATCTTCAATTATCAAGCTAATAAAACAGAGATATACTTAATATTTTTAACGGCTTTGATATCTTTTCTTGTAAGGTTATACTCAATCGAATATTTAAAAAATGAAGAAAGATTAAAAAATTATTTTGTAGTTCTTTCTCTTTTTGTTCTATCAATGTATGGAATAATTTTGTCAAAAAATTTGTTTTCCTTATACATTTTTTGGGAGCTTGTTGGATTTTGTTCTTATTATTTAATTGGATTTTGGCGACATAAAGAAGCGGCCGCAAACGCCGCAAAAAAAGCTTTTATTGTAAACAGAATAGGGGATATAGGTTTTTTTCTTTCAATTTTGATTTTTGCGTCGACATATAAAACTTTAGATTTAGGGAATATATCAAATGCAATTGGAAAAGAAATTTATCCTTTTAGCCAAAAAGAATTTCTTTTTATCGCCTTGCTGTTAGCCTCCTTAGGAGCTTTTGCTAAATCAGCTCAAATGCCGTTTTACGTTTGGCTTCCAGACGCGATGGAAGGTCCTACGCCTATAAGCGCTTTAATCCATGCGGCTACAATGGTTGCAGCCGGCGTTATTCTTATATCAAAATTATTCGCAATTTCTACGGCAGAATTTCTTTTAATAGTCGCATATATTGGAACTATAACCGCTTTAGCTGCATCTTTCATAGCTTTATCTCAGAACGATATAAAAAAAATTTTAGCTTATTCGACAATCAGTCAACTTGGATATATGTTTGCCGCGTTGGGTTTTGGAGCTTATTCTTTAGCTTTAGGACATTTAATCGCTCACGCTTTTTTTAAAGCCGGATTGTTTCTTTCAGCTGGATATATTATACATTTATTCGAAGGCGAACAAAACATAAAGAAAATTTTCATCGATAAAAAGAAAGAAAAGATTTTGTTTTTTTCCTTTTCAATTTTTTCGCTGTCGCTATGCGGCTTTCCTTTTTTTTCTTCTTTTCTTACAAAAGATTCGATATTAAATTTTTCTTTAATCTTTTCAATAGAAAATAATAATTATTTTTTCTCCGCTTCGCTTTTCCTTGCTTCTTTGTTGACATCTTTTTATACATTTAAATTATTTTTTCAAATATTTTTTAATAAAAAAGAACATAATTTTCTTAATCATGCTCGCCACATCTCGAGCGATAATAAAACTTTATATTTAGCGCCAATAGCAATTTTTGCCGTTTTAAGTTTATTTTACATTTTTTCGTCGACTCCTTTTGATGTTAATCGCAGTTTTGTTTTAAACGATATAACGTCCGAACTAAAGCTATTAGCTATTCATGATTTTTATTATCGACACATCGACAATACAAAAGGGGATTTTCTAAATGCTTTAGATTTAAATTCGTTAGAATTCAATCAAAAATATATTAGATATCATCTATTAACGACTTTGCTATCTTTGTTAATGTTTTCTATTGGAATTGTCTTTGCCGCAATATTATATATTAAAAATATCTTAAATCCAGAAAAAATTAAAAAAAAGCTGTTTTTCATTTATAAGCTTTCTGAAAAAAAATTATATTTTGACGAACTATACGACATTATATTCGTCGATTTAACAATTTATCTTTCTCGATTTGTCGCTTTTATAGATAAAAATATAATAGATAAAACGATCGAATTTGTTTCATACTCTACAAAAATTATTGCCCTTTTGGCAAAATATTTAGACAAATATTTAATAGACGGAACTCTACATTTAATTGCTTTCATATTTGAATTTTTGGGCTTGTTAATAAGAAAAATTCAAACGGGAAAAGTTCAAACTTACATAGCTTTATCAGTTTTAATCATGATAATCATATATATTTTTATAACAAATTAAAATTTGGAATAAAAAATGGCTGGTTTTCCGATTTTATCGACAATAATTTTTTTGCCTATTTTTGCTGTTTTAATAATTCTATTATTGCCTAAAAGACTTAAAACTTCGATAAAAACAATTTCTCTTGTAGCTTTCTTGCTTCAAACTATTTTAATACTTTTTATTATTTCGAAATTTGATTTTAATCTCTCTGGCGTAATTAAATTAGAAGAATTTCAATTCGTAGAAAAAGTAGATTGGATAACTGTTTCAAATTCTGCTCAACTTAATTTAAATTTTAAAATAGAGTATTTTTTAGGCGTCGATGGAATATCAATCGTAATGCTTTTGCTAAGCGGCATAATTTTTCCTATTTCTGTTGCAGCCTCGTGGAATATCGATAAAAGTCCCAAAGGATATTTTCTAATGTTAAATCTCTTAAATTCAGGCGTAATGGGAACGTTTGTCGCTTTAGATTTATTTTTATTTTTTATTTTTTGGGAAATAATGCTTTTGCCAATGTATTTTCTGATTGGCCTTTGGGGCGGCGAAAGAAAAGAATATGCGGCGATTAAATTTTTTCTTTATACGTTATTTGGCGGAATTTTATTATTGTTGACAATAATACTTCTTGCGTTAAGCTCGTCGATTATAGCAGACGGCATTTCATATAAGACTTTTAATTTAATATACTTAATGGATCAAAATAACTATATCAAAAACGGTTATTTATCTATTCTTAATTCAAACCACATAAGATTATTAGCTTTCGCAGCTTTATTTGTCGCTTTTGCAATCAAACTTCCTATATTTCCATTTCACACGTGGCTTCCAGACGCTCATGTCGAGGCTCCGACTCCAATAAGCGTTATATTAGCAGGCATTCTTTTAAAACTTGGCGGATATGGATTTATAAGAATTTTATATCCGCTATTCCCTGAATATTCTAAAGAATTTGCTTTTTATATTGCAATGTTAGGATCCATAAATGTAATTTACGGAGCATTATGCGCCCTCGCTCAAACTGACTTTAAAAAACTTATCGCTTATTCTTCAATATCGCATATGGGCTATGTTATGTTTGGATTAGCTTCTTTAGATCAAGTCGGCGTTTTAGGTTCTGTAATGCAGATGTTTAATCATGGAATAATAACTTCTATGCTTTTTTTAATTGTTGGAATAGTTTACGATAGAATACATACGCGAGAAATTGCAAAATTTGGCGGATTAGCTTTAAAAGCTCCAATCTATACTGGATTTGTTACAATAGCTTTTTTTGCCGCAATTGGTCTGCCCGGTTTATCGGCTTTCATTTCAGAAGCTTTTTGTTATTTAGGAGCTTTTAACAATTCGGATACTAGATTATTTGGAGCGATATCTTTATCTGGCGTAGCCTTAGCCGCTGGATATATGCTATGGACTTTGCAGAGAATTTTTTTTGGAAAACTAAAAGATAACCTCGAAGATTTTCAGGATCTAACTAATAGGGAAATTGCGATGTTAATTCCTTTAAGCTTCTTAGTGATATTATTTGGTATTTATCCTTCATTATTAATCCAGATGCTTAATAATTCTATAAACTTTTTTGTAATTTTTATTTCGAATTAAAATTAGCTCGATATATGTCGATTTTTAATTTTATTTATTTGCCTGAAATGCTAATTGTTGTTTCCATAATTTTTATTTTATTTTTTGATTTATTCTATGAAAGAGACAATAAATCATTAATATTAAAAAATTTATCCATAATAATTTTTTTAATTTCTATAATTGCTATTATTCCGACAATTAGCGAACAAGGATTTTATATTTTTCTTCATAAGATTAACGATTTACACAAAGCCGTTTTTAAGTTCGATTGGTTGTCTATTACGATAAAATATTTAATTTATGCTTCAACGATAATCGCTATAATAGCTCTTAGAAATTCAAACGAAATAAAAAAAGAAAAAACTGGCGAGTTTCTAATCATTCTATTCTCAATTTCGCTGTCTATGTCTTTATTAACTTCGACCATAGATTTGTTAGTTCTTTATGTAATTTTAGAAACAATTTCGCTGCTTTCGTACACTTTAAGCGGCTACCTTAAATTTGCCGCAAAAAGTTCAGAAGCTTCTTTCAAATATTTTCTTTATGGAGCTTTTTTTTCCGCTTGTTCGATTTATGGCATTTCGATAATATATGGATTTGTAGGATCCTTTAATTATTTCGATATTAAAAATTTTATAATTTCATTAACAAGCTCGAATTACATTCTATACTTTTCAATATTTTTAATTTTTGTATCTTTTGCGATTAAATTATCTATAGCTCCCTTTCATTTTTGGACGCCGGATGTTTACGAAGGCTCGCCTATATCCTTTGTTTCCTTTTTGACTTCCGCCGGCAAAGCTGTTTCGTTTGGAGCTTTATTAAATTTTATTTTAACAGTTTTCGAATACGATAAATTTGATCAAACTGCTCAATACATTAATTGGAAAAATATATTTATAGTTTTATCTATCTCTTCGATAACAATAGGAACATTTGCAGCTTTATGGCAAAAAAATATAAAACGATTATTAGCTTATTCTTCTATTGCTCACGTTGGTTATTTTCTCTTAGGGTTAGCGGCTGGCTCTAAACTTGGAATAATTTCATCTATAATATATTTAATTTTTTATACTATAACAAACGGAGCCGCTTTTTTTGCTCTTCTAAGAATTTCAGAAAATGCCGACTCTGAAGATTTAGAAAGTATTGCTGGTTATTCGAACTTTGATTCTTTTACTTCTACAAATCTTGCTCTTTACATTGCGTCATTAATAGGACTGCCTCCGACTTTAGGTTTTGCCGCAAAATTTTTAATTTTATGGTCATTGATAGAAAACGATATGTACATTTTAGCGGCAATTTCCGCTTTTTATTCTGTTCTGGCTCTATTTTTTTATTCGAGAATTTTAAAAGCTTTGTTTATTAAAAAAGTTCGTAATGAACTAATTTTAAAGAGGAATATCGATTTGATAGATAAAATATCTTTAATTTTATTAAGCGTTTTTACGATTGGGGGAATTTTTATGCTAGCTTATCTAATTAACTATTTAAATTCTATCATTTAAAGAATCGTCCTCTCTTAATAACATTTTTACATATTTAGCAATTTCTTTTGCTGTATTAGATTCGGAAGAATTTTCAATTCTTATTTTTGCAGCTTTGATTTTATTGGAGCCGCATTTAGGACATTCTACAATATCTATTTTATTAAAATCTTCATACAGTATGAACTTATGCCACTCACATTTTTCACAATATAGTTTTAGAGGCAAATTCATAATAAATACTATAAAAGTATGAAGTTTTTAGGCGGAGATAATTATGCTTCTTCTGTTTGGTATTTTTCTACTTTTTTTAATTTAA
>Ga0068706_1000443_pt1 | contig 20523 bp, 20 predicted proteins | sample YNPMSBMetaG_FD_65632 | JGI IMG/M metagenome (GOLD analysis project Ga0068706, IMG submission 65632) | Anoxygenic and chlorotrophic microbial mat microbial communities from Yellowstone National Park, USA - YNP MS-B MetaG | ecosystem: Environmental > Aquatic > Thermal springs > Hot (42-90C) >...
CAATCCAATATCTTCTTTCTGAAGTAACTCACCAATATAACTTGCTGCCTCTCTTTCATCTTTAAGTTCAAACACAACCCTATCATTAACAGTAAGGTCATTTATATGTTTACCTTTTATAGGATCTAGTATAGGATAAACCTTAATTGTAAAAATATCTTCTTCCTTACTTTTTTCTTCATCAACTTCTTCTTTTTTTTGAGTGGATGATGATTCTATTGGCTTAAAAAATATGAATGGGTCTATAAACTCTACCTCAATCTCAAGATTAAAACTTTTATTATAAAAAACAGGTGCCAAAACTTTACTCAGAAAAGATGCTAATTGAATCTTAAACTTATGCTCAGCCTCAGAATAAAGAGGTATCATTCTCTTTATCTCTCTTATAAAAAACTCACTTGACACTTCTTTATCAAAAAAAGCCCACATCTTCCCATCAAACTTATTTTCAGACTTATGTTCCATGATTATTTTTTTTAATTCTTCCCAACTCTTATTAAGGTCAATACTCTGAAAGTTCTTATAAGCAAATATACCTTTTTCAACTATTTTTGAGTTATTAGTGTCATAAGCCAAATAGAAAAAACCTTTCCTATCAATTACTTTTGATTCAAAGTTAGATTTAATAAGCAATATACTCTTTGATATCGAGTTTAATATCTTTTTTATGCCCTCAGGATCACCATTAGTAAAGTCGTACAGCAACTCAACAATCTCTGGAGGGCAATTCATGGTTGTTGATATCTCTATTATAACCTTCTCTCTATCATTCATTTTCTTTATCCTCAGAAAGTAATTGCCTTATTGCTGCTGCTGCCTTTTTGGGGTCGTACTGAAATTTTTCACCATTAATAATCATCTCATTAGTATTAGACTTTTCAATTATAGTCTCATCTAAAGGCTTAAACTCAATTTCTTCATCATCAACTGTATATGTAAAATGGTCTTCTGACCCCTTAGAATCTTCTTTAACTTCATTTTCTTCTTTTTCTAGTTTTTCTTCTCTTTCTTCTAAATTATCCTCAGTTTCTTTTGTCTCTTCACTGAGAGTTCCATCATTATCATTTAAACCAATATTTTTTTCTGTGTTTGTAATATCAATTCCCCATCTCTCAAAAATAAATATTAAAACAAATCCCAAAAATGCCATTAATGTGGAAAACAATAAAATACGCTGAATTATCTTACTAAAAGATGCACCACCAATTATTCCACCAAATAAAATAATAAATGCAGTAAAACCAGCAAGAAAAATAGGTAAAAAATATTTTTGCATACTAATGTCCTTTAATACTAAAACATATATAAATATAATTTATTTTTTATTTAATTTGAATTACAACAATTTAAATTTTAAATAAAAATTTAAAAAATCTCTTTATACTATTCAAAAAATGATTAAAATAAAAATAAATGAACTAAAAGCAGGTACATTCTATATAAGCCCTTTTGAAATCACATTTGAGCATAAGATAATAGGACTTATTGGCAAAAATGGTAGTGGAAAAACTACTTTACTAAAAAGTCTTGGTGGTATAATAAAATACAATGGTAAAATAACCTATAATGATAAAGACTTAAAAGAAGAGAGAATAGAGTATATACCACCAATGATAGAGGTTAATTATCCAATAAAAGTAATACATTTTTTACAAGCAGCACTGGATAGGTTAAAACTAAAGGCTGAAGATAGACTAATTATAGAAAAAACCTGTAAAAAACTAAAAATATTAGGTCTATTAGACAAAGATATGTCTAAACTATCATCTGGAGAAATAGTAAAAGTACTGATTTCTAAGTCAATAATAACTAATAAAAAAATAATATTATGGGATGAACCAACATCTTTTTTAGATATAGAATATAAAATATTTCTCATAAGATTGATAAAAAAATACTTATATAATAAGACTTTTATAATAGCAAGTCATGACTTTAATTGGTTAAATAAGATTATAGAAGGATTCATAGGATTAAAAGACAACAAAATTATTTTTCATTCAAGAAAAATAGAAAACTCCGATATAAAATATTTATTTTTTAATAGTTAATTTATTTTTTAAATTTTCTTTTATATTTTATAAAGAAAACTTTAATATTTATAAGGACTTATAATTGGAACATAGAGATATTTTTCTAGATGTATTAAACAAGGCTATGAAAGAATTGACAGGATTAGACTTCAAATTAGAGTATAGAGGAGAAGAAGAAAAGTTTACCGCAAAGAAAGAAATAACAAGTCAGATAAGTTTATTTGGTCCAGAGCATGAAGGAATGATAATAATAAATATTGACAAGTCTGATATAAACTTTTTATACAGTAAAATAGAAAATGAGCCTATGGAAGAAGATGAGTTTTTAATAGAAGACTTTCTTGGGGAACTTACAAACATAATAACAGGAAAGTTTATTGAGTTTCTTGAAATAGATATAAATCCATCAGTTCCTTTTATACACTTCGGAAAGATAGAATATTCAACAATGAGAAAAAATAAGTTTGATGTAATTTCATTAAGTGAAAAAAACGATATTAACTTTTTTGTTTATATATACTTAACAGAACTTGAAAAGGACTTTTAATATTTTATGAGACCATCATGGGATGAATATTTCATAAACATAGCAAAAGTAGTTTCATCAAGGTCATCATGCCTACGAAAAAAGGTAGGTGCTGTCATAGTAGACCAATTCAATAAGATAAAAGCAACAGGATATAATGGGACACCACATGGCATAGAGAGTTGCCTTGAAAGAGGTTTCTGTTACAGAGAGGCAAACAACATAAAAAGTGGGACAATGTATGAAACATGTAGGTCAATTCATGCAGAACAAAATGCAATAATACAGGCTGGAGAAGAAAAGTCAAGGAATGGAACGATGTATCTATATGGTCATGAGTTCATATGTATACTATGCAAAAGATTCATAATACAGGCTGGTATAAAAAAAGTAGTTCTAAAAAAAGATGACAATTCCCCTTTGGTATATATAAATGTGGAAGACTGGAAAAATAAGCTATGAGAATATATCTAATTGGCTATAGGGGAGTTGGTAAAAGTACTATATCACAAAAATTAAGCACAGTATTAAATATACAAAACTTCAATATTGACAAGATAATAGAGAAAAGAGAAAAGACGTGTATAAATGATATAGTCAAAAATAAAGGATGGGAATATTTTAGAAACTTAGAATCTTCTATTCTAGAAGAACTATCAGAAAAAGAAGACTGTATAATAGATTGTGGTGGTGGAATAGTTGAAAAAAAAGAAAACAGAGAATTGTTAAAGAATGAAAAATTTGTATTTTTTTTATATGCAGATATTAAAACAATAAAAGAAAGACTAAAAGACAAAAATGATAGACCATCATTAACAGGGAAAGACTTCTTAAGTGAAATAGAAGAGGTATATTCTAAAAGAATTCCACTATATAGAGAAGTAGCAAAGTTCATAATAAATGCTGAAAATGACTTGGATAAAATAACCTTTGATATAATTGAAAGACTAAGTATTCTAAAATAAATCAAAAAATAATTTTGTTTTTTTTATTCTTGTGTTATTATTTAATTTTAGTACCTTAAGAGTTATACTATAATCTTTGCTTAGAAGGAGGAATTAGAATGAAAAGAATATTAATAATTTTCTTAGGTATTCTGATCTGTGGCAACTTGATAGCTCAAGAGACAATAGGAAAAATAATATTCAAAGTAGGTGACACAAAACTAGAGAATGGTAAAAAATTAAATGTGGGTTCATCAATAAACGAAGGTGATATAATAATGACAGGTAAGTCTTCGATATTAAAAATAGAACTAATAAATGGTTCTGTAATAAAGATAATGCCAAACTCTAAAGTAATTGCAAATATAATAAAGTCTAAAGCTGAGAATAAATATGCTTTTGGCGTCATTAATGGTGCCGTAAACTCAGATGTCCAAAAATTAGGAGAAAAGGGTTATTATAGAGTATACACACCAACAACAGCAGCGGGTGTAAGAGGAACAAACTTTACAGTAATGGTTATAAATGGAAAGTCAAGTATAATTGTAAAAAATGGAGTTGTAGTAGTAGACGATGATAAAAACAAAATAAATGCACCTGAAAACACAAAAATAATCATAAGCCTTGATGGTAAAGTAGAAAAAACCAAAGAAGAAGAGATAGATGAAGAGAAAGAGTACGAAGATCTTAGCAAAAAAAGTGAAGAACTAAAACCTAAGGATATAAACAACACATATTCTAAACTTGTAGATATAGAAAACAAAAACGCAGAAAGATTAAAACAATTAAAGTCAAAAGATAAACTAACAGAAGAAGAGTTAGAAGAACTAGAATACCTATATCAAAAGAGTGTAAGTCAATCAAAGGGATTATATACTTTATCAGAAATAATATTCAGAAAATATAAACAAGAACCTTTAGTAAAAAGAAACTTTTATCAAGTACAGTCAACACTAAAAAAAATAGAAGACCAGATAAAAGACATGGATGAGTTTATAGAAAAAATGTCAAAAGAGATAGAAGAATTTACTGAAAAAACTTCTCAAGACATTGAAGACCTTGAGAAAAACTTTATAAAAAATAAAAGAAAATAAAAAAATAATGGCTATCATTTTTCATAAAATGATAGCCTCTTCTAATTTTTAAAATATTCATAAATACTTTTTACTATATTTGTAATTTTATCTTTGTAATATTTCGATTTTTAGTTATAATTATATATATAGGAGGTGATATTATGTCTTATTTGAGATTTTTTATTATTTTTACTATGTTTACAAGCCTAATATCATGTCAGTCAAAAAACCCCTTCTATGGAATAGACTCTGAAGACAAAACAGGTCCAAATATATATATTGATTATCCTTCACCTGGTTCAACAATAACAAGTACCTTTACCTTAATAGGTAGAGCAGAAGATAAAGGTGGAGACAATACTGTACTAAAAATAGAGATAAGTTTTGATAATGGTTCAACCTGGCGTCTTGCTGGTGGTACAACAAACTGGTCTTATACAGTAGACCCTTTCTCTATATGGGGAATATTGTCAAATCAAACAAGATACATAATCATAAAAGCAACAGACACTGACTATAAAAAAAATACAAAAACAGTAACAATAAGCTATATCATAAACAACACAAACCCTGACCTTTTGGGGAGCATAAAAGACTCTAATGACACAATAACATATGATGGAAGTGCAGGATATGACGGATATCATAATGCAACAGAAGGGAATATAGTAAAGTATGAATGGGATGATATAAGTGGTGCTCAAGGATATGAAATGACATTATACAATACAACAGATACAACATCAGCCATAGTATCAATTGACACCCCCCCTATAGGTAGTCCTGTTGACTGTTCAGCTGGACTTGCTCCAACAGGTGTTACAAATGCATTTTTCAGTTTTAATGGCACAAAACTTACTCTCCAGTTTCAAGGAGTAAATGGGAAAAAATATTACCTTGCGGTTAAACCGTATGACTCTTCTTTACAGAGGGGACCTGTTCAGATATCAATATCTGAAACAATAGACACAGTAGCACCAAGCTCAGTAACAAACCTAAAAGTTAATGGAAAGCTTGATACAGACCCAGATAAATATTTTTCAACCAAAAACATAACATTTTCTTGGAATGCTGCAACAGACCTTCATACTGGCATAAGGTATTATAAAATAGATGTTGATAATAATGGCACATTTGACATAACTGTTGATGGTTCAATCACAAATTATACATATTCCTATCCTGCTGACGGCTCATACACAGCAAGAGTTGCATCAGTAGATATGGCTGGAAACTATTCAGGATTAGTAACAATAACATTTACAATAGATACTGTAAATCCTGGTGGTGTCGTTATAAGTGATAATGGTTTGGCCTACAGTGGAAGACGGGTAATAAGAAATAACCATCACCCTGATGGGGTTAGAGTAGTAAAGTTCACATGGAATGACATAGCAGATGCAAGGTATTACTTAATAAGGGTAAATGAAGTTGTAACAGCAAAATATGACGACTACACAGTTGATAAAACATTAGGCTCTGGTGCTTTGGCTAATGGAGCAAATACAGGAATAACAAGCGTAAATTGGTCCTTAGGCGGAGGAGTATTAACGTTTTACTTTACAGGACTTGATAATAGAAGGTATTATATAACTGTAAAATCAAAGGATAATGCAGGAAACATTGGTCCTGAATCAAGTAGTAATCTTGTCTGGGTTGATAATATACTACCAACTGCTGGTTCAGTCTCAGACCCAGGAAATTATACAACATCAGCAACAATAAACTTTTCTTGGTCGGGATTCAGTGATACAGAGACTGGAATTGAGAAATACGTTGTTGCAAGCAGTAATGATGGAGCAAATTGGTCAGCTGATCAAGATCTTGGACTTGTAACATCAGTCAGCACTAACGGATATGCACCAGAAACTTTCAACAATGGTGAAAATGTAAGACTACGAGTTAAAGCAGTTGATTATGTCGGAAATGAAAGTGCATGGGCAAGCTCTAATGGAATAATAATAGACCAGACTAATCCAACATTTACCTTAATATCAACACCTGCTGCTAATATATACTCAAACACAACACCCTTACAGTTTACTGGCTTTAATGGAGCAGATGCAAACTTTAGATACTATGAATATATGATAATAACTGATGGTGTTCCAGGTGCATTACAAACAAGCCCAGCAGGTCAAACAAATCCAACAATAAGCATAGCAGCCCCTGTATATATGAGCACATATAGAATAACAGCAAGAGCAGTAGACTACGCTGGCAATGTATCAGGCTGGGTTACAAGCAATAGTATAACATATGACAATCAAATACCAACAATACCAACAGGACTGCAGGTTGAAGGTTCAACTTCAACACAATACTATAATGTAACCAAAAATGTTAACATCTCATGGAATGCTTCAACAGACTTTTCTGGAATTCAATACTATCAGATAGATATAAACAATGATGGAACACCTGATGGAAGCAACGAAGCTGGAACATTAGCCACAAGAAATCTTAATGCAGAAGGACTATACACAATAAGAGTAAGAGCAGTAGATAATGCTAACAATATTGGTAATTGGACTGCTGGAATACAGGTTTACATTGACTTAACTCCACCAAACAATATTGCTGCTGTAAATGGCATCTATAATGCACCAAATGCTGAGTTCAGCTGGGTATCACCAGGTGATGCATTATCTGGCATAAAACAATATTGGGTACAGATAAGTACATACGACGGTTCTTCTTGGTCTGCCTGGAGTGCATCAACAAATCAAGTAATAACAACATACAGTTATGACATGAGTGCATTACCAAGTGGTAATGGCGTAAAAATAAGAGTGCAAGCAGAAGACAATGCAGGTAACTTATCTGTTTGGACAGAAAGTAACGAAGTCTATAAACCATAGATAAAAAGAAACACTCCCAAGGGGATTTGAACCCCTGTTGCCGGGATGAAAACCCGGTGTCCTAGACCGTACTAGACGATGGGAGCATTAAGATGAGCTGCAAAGGATTCGAACCTTTGACCCACGCCTTAAAAGGGCGTTGCTCTACCACCTGAGCTAGCAGCCCATTTGATGGATTTAAATTTAATAAAAATTAATTGTTTAATAAAAATTTTTTAATAAATAATTCAAATTAGTAAGAAACTCAAAAATTAAGTTTTGGTAATTGCCTAAATTGATTAAAATTTAATGAAAAATAATATCAAATTATTAATTAGGAATTCAAAAGATTAAAACTCAGCTCTTTAGTATTTAGTGTATAAAAATTTCTTTAAATAACTGAAAATAAAATATATAGAGAAAAATTATACTTAGAAACTGAAAAATGGTATAATTGAAGTATTAACTTATATATACTAAAATATAATAAATAAACTTAAACATACTTACCAATTAAAAACTCATCAACACTGTTGATTATTAAATCCAAAGATTAAATACTTTAAAAAATCTAAAATACGAAATACCCTAAAATTTATTAAGACAATCTATTATCTCTCACCAATAGAATTTATAATCTTCTACAAAAAAACCAGTAATAATTAAAATAGTTTATATAAATAATATCTTAAAATTTTTTAAATAATAAAATTTTTACTTTTTAAAATCAGATCTTTTAAGCTTTAAGTATTGATTTATAAAATAATTTTCACATCAATTCTTAATAAGATAAAGGCCCTCATTAAACTTTAAAGTATATCTACCAACTTTTGGATAAACAGAAACATTTAATCTTTGAACTCCTTCAAATCCTATTAAAATAATTTTTTTAGCCTCAAGTTTATTCCAGAGATCTCTCCTGTTAATAAAAGTCTGCCCTATTGGGTAGTATCTTGTTTTTCCCTCTGTCCCATCATCACTAAAAGACTCTGTAAAGAAAGCAGTAACAACAAATCTCTTACCCCCAAATATAAATCTTAAGTATTGTTTTATAACAACTTGAAAACTTTCAAAACCTATCATATCTCCTTCTGTTTTAAACTCTTTAACAATACCATTATAAGAAATATAACCCTCAATAGTCTTACCCTTAATACTAATCACATCAAGTGTTAATAGATTAGAATAGTCCCTTAGTGTATAACTTATAAAGCCTATAAATCCACTTATCAACAAGATAAAAACTGTAATCCAGAAAAACAAAACTGTCTTCTTTAACTTAATAGATATAAAAAGTGTTGACAAGAATATTAGACTTATTAAAATACCAATACTATCAAATCTCATGTAGTCAGTAAGTAAACCTACAGTCAAGATAATAAGAGATAAAGAAAGAAAAATAACAGCAGATACTATACTTTTTTTATTTTTTATATACTGAATAATATCTTTAACACCGATAAAAACAGAAGTAACAAAAATCAGGTCAGTTATTATAGATATTAAACCATACTCAGAAATATCTATCATTTTTTATAATCTCCCCTGTTTAACATTTTTATTTTATAATCAACCTCTTCAAGCCTTTCCCTTATCTCTTTGTCATAATTCATTTCTTGATCTTTAGAGTAGACAAGTTTAAAAACCCTGTCCATCCATTTATCAGTCTCACCATCTATTGAATACAGGTCTATGTCTCTCATCTCCCATGCTGTATTAGCAAGTTCTTTAGCTTTATCCCAGTAAAACTTAGCCCTGTTATAATATACTTTAGATATTTCAAAACCCTCAAGTAACTCTTTCTTAAAGGTATAATTAAAAAAAAGTATATTTTGTTTTTCATACCTTTCACCCAGCCTAAGATATGTATCAGTTATAAGATAATAAACCTGAAACTTAAAAAGAACCTTGTATTTTTCCCACTGTTCTTTAGTCTCAATCTTGGCTAATGCTAATTGAGGTGGAGAAAAAGGATAGTCTAATGCATGTAAAAGCCAGAAAACATTTGCATTAAGATTTTCAGTCCCTCTCTTAAAGTTTTCTCTAAATAAGCAATAGAACTCTTCTGCATATTTTAGTTTTCTTTTTAGAGGGACATAGGTATAGTCCTCCAAGTCAGCAAATAGACTTACAAAAACAAAAAAAGACAAAAATATTATAGAAAACCTTTTCATAAATTAAAAAATCGACAGATATATTAAATACTAAAACCCATTTTAGAAAGTTTACATCTTAATTTATTAAGTGCTCTCCTTTCAATATTCCTTACTGTTTCTGGGCTTAGTGAAAGTTCATTAGCGATCTCAGCATATGTAGGTCTATTTGAATTAAAAAACCTGTTTTCAATTATGGCTCTTTCCTTATTATCTAACTCTTTTAAACACCCCTTCAACATAAAAGATATTTCTTTAATCTCATATGAATACTCAGGTGAATAGTATTTATTTTCAGCCTCCAGTTCAAACTCTTCTTCTTCGTATCTTTTATCAGAAATATACAAAGGTTTTTTAAGAATGTCTATTATAGCATTATTCTCACCCTTTTTTAGTTCTTCACTAAACTTTTTTTCCTTCGAAAAATAAAATGACTTTTTAACAACTCTAAATGGAGTATAAACCATATAAACATCTTTACAAAATCTTCTCTTTATTATCTCTTTTATCCACATTTTTGCATAAGAAGCAAACCTCATATTCTCTTCAGGATTAAAGTTTTCAGCAGCTGATATAAGTCCTAAACAACCTTCTTGGATAAGGTCTTCTAGATAAAAGTTTGAATTGTATGTAAACCTTCTTGCTATAGAGACAACCAGTTTAAGATATGCTTTTATAAGTTTATGTTTTGCCTCTTCATCTCCATTCTTTACTCTTGATGTAATATCATGCTCTTCTTGATTTTGCAAAACATCAAAACTCCAATAATCTTTTATTTTACCACTATACATTAAAAACCCCTGTATATTAAATTATCAATTAGTATGCCAAGAACTCAATATTGAAATATTATTGATAATCAATTAAAATTTTGATATAAAATTTTAGAAATAGAATCTAAGGTTGAAAAAAATCAACTTGAAAGTACAATTTTTGCAACATTTAATATGCTTTTTTGAATAACAACCTTCCTTTCTTTAAAGTTTAATTTAAAGTCTTCTTCTCCATTGTCTGAAACAATTCTAAAAATCTTAACACTGCCTCCAACTTTATTTTTTAAAAGAAAATCTATTATCCAGTAAGTTTCCATATCAACTACAACACTATCTCTTATGGCCTTAAGATAACTAAACCTCCTTTCAAAGTCAAAAACATTTAAAACAGGATCTCTTACTGTTATCAACAAGGGTAAGTCTATATTATTAATGTTGAAATTATTCAACATGTTTTCGCTTATAACAGTTTTTGGTTCAACAATATCTCCTATTCTATGATAAGAAGGAGAAAAACATACACCAACTATCAAAACTTCATCTGTAAAATATTGTAAAAAATTTTTTAGGCTTTTTAAAACATTCTTATAACCTATACCTATTATAATAACATAAAAACTTTCAAAAACAAAAATATTTTTATCTTTTTTTAAAAAATTATAATTATCAAGAAATGGTTTTGCTTCAAAAAAAGTGGGGAAAAGAAAAGTTTTCAATTCTATTCCCAATCTATCTCTTTTTCAAGTCCTTTTCCATAATAAAACTCAAAAGCTGAGTCAGTGTCATACTGAAGGTCATCAAACCATATAGCAAACTGGTCAGGCCTTTCATTAACATCACTTATAACAAGAAATCTGACAAACTGTATAGGTCTCAACTGAGGAACCCAAACATCCTGTTGTCTAAGGCCATAATTTTTAAGATTAACTGATAACTGTTTCCATCCCTTAAACCTTAAATTACCCAAATGAATTCTATAATACTTATCCTGAAAGTCTTTAAGCACTACATATAAATTATAATTATAATTTCCACCCCATACCCAGACTCTTAAATTAATAACCTCTCCTATCAAGAATAATTGTTGTTTAGGCTCTATAGCTATCCAATTATATCCTTTAGTATAATACTTGGCTCTAACACCCATTACAGTTCTACCCCTTACCCCTTCCTCAGATTCAGGTTTACCATAATAGATATAGTCAGCAGGCTCTATAACCTTCCATGTTATCCATTTTTGAGAGTCATCATACTTAGTAGAATAAGGGTCTTTCCAGGAGTGTTGCCTAAATATAGAATATTTAACAACCCAATTACCCTTATTCTCAAAGTCTTCAAGTATTAATGTTTTTATCAAATGATTTTTTATCTCATTTGAGTCTTGAGGCTTTTTCTCAAATGCCCACCCAACTAATATAAAATAAATAAATATTGTAGATAAGATCCAACATAACTTTTTAAACATATGCCCCCCACTTTTAACTTTATATAAAAAATCTCTTAGTTTATACTTAATAATCGACTCTTTAAAAAATATTTAAACAGTTTTAAAAAAAGAATTAAAGATTAAGAACCCACTTTTCCGATGTCTTATTAATGTCAAGGATGACAAAACAAAAAAACACGGAGGTAAACAATGATAATTAATCACAACATGAGTGCGATTTATTCAAATCGCCAATTAAAACTAAATGACACACAATTACAAAAAGATATTGAAAAGTTATCTTCAGGTATGAAGATAAACAGGGCGGGTGATGATGCATCTGGTCTTGCAGTATCAGAAAAGATGAGGTCTCAAATAAGAGGTCTTAACAGAGCAGCTCAAAACGCACAAGACGGCATATCTTTCATTCAAACAACAGAAGGCTACTTACAAAACACTCAAGACATCATACAAAGAATAAGAGAGCTTGCAATCCAAGCAGCTAACGGTATCTACACAACTGAAGACAGGATGCAGATCCAAGTTGAAGTATCTCAATTAGTAGACGAAGTTGACAGAATAGCATCTCATGCTCAATTCAACGGTCTAAACATGCTTACTGGAAGATATGCAGAAGCTGAAAGAGGCCAAGTTTCAACAGGAAGTATGTGGTTCCATATAGGTGCAAATATGGACCAAAGAGAGAGAGTATATATAGGCACAATGACTGCAAAGGCACTAGGATTGAAAGACACAGTAACAGGAGACGTGTTAAGCCTATCAACAATTACAAAAGCAAATACTGCAATAGGTGTTCTTGATGAGGCATTAAAGAAGGTAAGTAAACAGAGAGCAGACTTAGGTGCATATCAAAACAGACTTGAGTTTGCAACTAAGGGTATATTGATTGCTGCTGAAAACTTACAAGCTGCTGAGTCAAGAATAAGAGACACAGACATGGCTGCAGAAATGGTTGAATACTCAAAGAACAACATATTGATTCAGTCTGCTACAGCTATGCTTGCTCAAGCAAACCAAAAGAACCAATCAGTTCTCCAGTTACTAAGATAATGAGGTTGCCCCCCAAACCTGGGGCCCTCTTTTTTAAAATTTGTAACTTATTTGACTTTCATAACTATTCTCTATCTTATAACTGTCTTCATATATATACAGTGAACGTCTATAGTTCAACTTCCAGGCAAGATACTCCAATTTGAAAGGCAGAATAACACCTATACTAGCACTTGTTTTTTTGTCACTAAATAGTCTACTGAAAAACTCAGAAAAACTATTAATCCCAACTCTATAATACCCAATATTGAAATACATAAAGTCCAAAAGTTCTGGATAAATAAAAAACTCAAGTGAAAACTTATTATTAGCAAAAGAAAGTATATCCTCTTCTAAGGTCTCACGATAAGACACTTCAAACTTAAGAATTGATAATTTGTCAAAACCAATACCAAAAAATATACCATATTTATTGTCATCTGTTTTATAAATCAACTTGCTTAACCTATCTCTTCTTTCCAACAAATATATAGAATCAAAATAACTGTCAATATAATCATCTTTAAATACTAACCCACCCAATTTGTAGGAAAAATAATAAAACAAGTTCCCTCTTACCCCATAAGAAACAGCGAAACCTGGGACATTATTAGTATTTAAAAACATTTTAGAGTTTTCTACATAGAAGTTTATAGTAAACTTTTCCCAGAGATTATATATAGGAATATTTAAGTCAAGGCCCAATGCATAAATTTTTTTCTTTCCTTTTTTCTTTGGTATATCCTGTGGGTCTAAGTCAGAAACAAGAGTAAATCCAATTTCCGTTTTATCAAAAACTTTGTTTCCTTTAAAAGGCCTATAATAACCTCTAAATCCAAATATTTCTCCTGATGAAATATCACTTATAAAAGTCTTTATCCCATAACTATAAAAAGAAAAGTTATTCATTAATGATAATTGTCTTTTCTGAGGATAATTAAGATTTGGTTTAAAAGAATTGATAATCAAGTTGTTTCCTAATTCTATCTTTTCTATATTTCCAGCTTCGATAAAAACAGTATCATCCTTATAATTAATAAGGTCAACTTTAAGTATTAGATCAGACAAAGAGTCACTAAAAGACTCAAAGTTCCACTCATCTTTATTACCAAAGTTTTCAGTTTTATAGAACTTGTCATTCTTATAGTCAACATAAACAGGCAGGATAAGTCTTACATAAAGATTCTTATAACTAAACCCTGGTTTAGGGGCTAATATAATATAATTTTTCTCTTCTCCTGAGAGCAAAGAGACAGATGCACCAATATAAAACTTCCATTTTTTTTCTTTTTCTTTCCTTGCACCCTCAAAGTACCCTTTAAAAGACATATATTTAATATACTCATTCTTGTAAAGATCTATTTCCCCTATAGGTATAAAACCATAAAAGGTATTGTTTTCCTTATATATCAATCTTTGGTAATTTGAAAATGTATAATTATAGTTATTAAAAACAAGTCTTGCGTTCCCTTGAATTGAAAAGACTTCAAACTCTCCATTTTCATCTAGTCTCACAAAAAAAGAGCCTTTACCAAAATAGAACTCAAAAAAAGGTGTTTTGATTTTCTTTATAAAATCCGAATTATTTTCTAACCAAATAGCACCATATTCAAGAAAAACATCGTTTAAGTCTAATTTTATTAAGGAAAACTCTTTTAACAAAAGATAAGTCTCACTATCATAAAAAAATATACTAGAATTGTTAAAAGTCTTTATCTCCTCCCTTGAAGATAAAGAGACTTCTTTTTGCTCAATAAGAATAAACCTATCAAGTTCATAATCCTTTTTCCTTACCTCTCCATCTATAATAAAACCTTTTAGAGAAAAAGATACATTACAAACAAAGACAAGAAATAATAAAAAAAGTTTCATAATATTCCTCACTTCAAATAGCAATTAGATATAAAACTTTCTGCAAGTATTATGAGTTTATCCTTGTTGTTTTGAACCTCACCATTAATTACCTTTTCGTAAAGATATTTTAAAACTTTACCGACCATAGGCCCTTCACTAATCCCAAGGCTCATAATGTCATTACCAGATATATCAAGGTCCTTTATCTTAAATTTTTTTTCTTCTTCTATAACACTAAATATTCTATTTCTAAAAAGTTTAAGCTTTTGTGGCTCACCCCTCCTGAACCCATTTCCCTCCCTGTCTGCAACTCTCAAATAAAAAAGGTCTTCAATGTTATCAATCCCCACCTTATTTATAAATCTTCTTACAGCTGAATCAGTCCAATATTCTTTATAATGAAACATATGAAACCTTATTAGCCTAACAACATTTTTTATAAGATTGTCATCTAAATCCCATTTTTTCATTATTTTATATGCTTTTTTAGCACCCACTAATTCATGTTTGTAAAAGACATAGTCGTTATCATTCTCCATAAAAGACTTTGTTTCAACCTTACCTATATCATGCATCAGAGCAGCTAATCTAACATTAAGTTTTTTTACTGCATGATCACAAGAATAAAGCAGATGATAATAAAGGTCATACTTATGAAAACTGTTCTGTTTAACACCAAAACACTCATACAGTTCAGGAAAGAAAAAACCTAAATTACCATTTTCTCTTTCTTGCTCTATCCAGAAAGATGGACTGTCTTGATTAATAAGGACATTAAGTAAAATAGAAACCCATTCTTTCAAACTTTTTTCCACTTCTTATCTCTTGTTTTAATTATCTTTTGATAAATAATATTCCATTTATTAGAGTTATTCATATCTCCTATCAATTTATAGAGGTTACATATATGCAGGGCACCTGCCTCAGACTTTTTCATAATAACTATTTCCTCAGCAAGTTTCAAAACCTTTCTCAACTCTTCTTTTTCATCAAAGTCCAGTAATTTATAACCAACATCTATTATAGTTACCCAGTTTTTATTTAGATAAGCCTCATCAGCCTTTACCCTTAATTTAGCAACTCTCTCATCATAGGGATTAGAAAAAATAACAAAAGGAAAAATAAAAATAACAATCAGTTTTTTATCCATTCAAGTATCTTTTCCCAATATTGTTTATGGTCAACTCCAATCATACTCATCAGAACTATTGCTAAATGCCCATCAGGTAATACAATCTTATCAGTATTTGTTTTAAGCGAGAGTGCATCACATGCTGAATAAGGAGCAATATCATCATATTGGCTTACTATATTAAGTATTGGTATTTTTATACTCGACAGACTAATTTTTTTATTAAGAAATATTAATTCTTCATTGAAAAACTTGTTTGACTGAAAAAAGTCTTTAACAAGTTCTCTTGCAAACTCACCTGGCATGTCAATATTATCATCTCTCCATTTAAGAAGTGCATTGTATACCCTAACAAAAAACTTGTTTTTATAATTGTATAATATTGCCATTAAACTCTTAAATCTTACTCCTGTGTTTATAAGTTGAAAAGAGAGTGTCTGGAACTCAGCTGGTATATTACCTAATGAATCAACAAGTTTATCAACATTAACAAACTCAGGTGAAGTAAGAAAAGAAACAACACCCATCTTAGAAAAGTCATATGGAGAGTTCATACTTATATACTTATCAACAAGGTAATTATCAGTATAGCTAAGGTATAAAGATGCTAAAATACCACCCAAACAATGACCTATCATTACAATATTCTGTTTTTCTATTTCTACTACCTTTTCTACTGATTCTTTGACTCCATTTATAACATAATAAACCATATTGTATTTTTTATCATATTCCTTTAGGTTTTTCCATTTTATTATATATGGGCTATATTCATTTTCTATTAAAAACCTTGTAAAACTTATCTCAGGCAATATATCAAGAATGTAATATCCATTTATAAGAGGATTAACAATAAGTATTGGTTTTTTTCTTAATCCATTGTAAGAATATAATTCCATTATATCATTTTCATATATTAATGTTTTTTTACTTGAGCCGACTTCCCCATCTACATTGTTACCAAGAAGGGTATCTGCTACTTCATTTAAATATTTAACAAAATCGTCAAAGTCTTTTTTTATCTTTTCTCTCAAAAACTCATCTAAACCCTCTGCCATACAGTTCCCTCCTTAGTATCTTTTAGAATAATACCTTTTGAAAGTAAAAAGTCTCTTATCTCATCCGCTTTCTTAAAGTCTTTTCTTTTTTTAGCCTCTTCCCTCTCTTTTATAAGATTCTTTATTTCTTCATCTAAATCCTCTTCTTCAAAAATATTTTTAAAACAACCCAAAACTCTGTCTATTTCTTTTAAAAAGTCAAGTATTTTGTCTCTGTCTTTTTCTCCTATTTTATCATAATTCAAATTAATTTCTCTTATAAAATCAAATAGGTAAGATAAAGCAGGTGAAATATTAAGGTCATCTAACAGATTGTTTATAAAACCTTCTCTTGCCTTATTTATAATATGCTCAACATCAATAGACGAGTTTTTATTCTTTATAGACTTAATCATCACTACAAAGTCTTTAACCCTATTTAAAGTAGCCTGACTCTGTTTAATAAGTTCTTCTGAAAAGTTAAGTGGCTGTCTGTAGTGTGTAGATATAAGAGAATACCTTATTGCCATTGGTTTATAACCCTTATTGATCAAGTCTCTTAATGTATAAAAATTGCCCTTTGACTTTGCCATTTTTTCATTATTTACATTAAGAAATGCAGAATGCATCCAATAGTTAGCAAGGTTTTTTCCAGAATAAGATTTGCTCTGTGCTATCTCATTTTCATGATGTGGAAATATATTATCTATTCCCCCACAATGTATATCAAAAGTCTCTCCCAAATACTTCATACTCATAGCAGAGCATTCTATATGCCATCCTGGTCTACCTTTTCCTATCTCAGTCTCCCAAAAAACATCCCCATCATCTTCATCCCATGCCTTCCACAAAACAAAGTCAACGGGGCTATCTTTAGTGTATTCATCAAGTTTAACCCTGCCACTTGCACCATCTTTAAGATCTTTTATATCAAAACCAGATAATTTGCCATACTCTTTAAACTTGATAATAGAAAAATAAATAGACCCATCTTCTGCTTTATAAGCAAAACCATTCTCAAGTAGTTCTTTTATTATATCCACCATCTCTTTTATATGTCCCGTTGCCTCAGGATAATAATTAGCTTTTACAATGTTTAAAGTCTCTATATCTTCAAAAAAAGCCTTTTTATAAATTGCAGTATAGTCTTTTAGACTCATTTTACTTTTTTTTGAGCCTCTTATAGTCTTATCATCGACGTCTGTAAGGTTCATAACATGTATAACATCATATCCGATAAATCTTAAAAATCTTACCAACAAGTCCTCAAAAATAAAAGTTCTTAAATTGCCTATATGGACAAAATTGTAAACTGTTGGGCCACATGTATATATTCCTATTTTACTCTCATTAATAGGCTTTAAAGGTTCTTTAGTTTTTGTAAGTGTATTGTATATTAAAAAATTCTTTGAGACTGAAGCCATAAAATCTCCTTATAAAATATTAAAATAGATTATATAAGAAAAATTTTAAAGTAAATTTAATATAAAGTTTTACACTTATGCCATAATAAACTATGGAGATAAAAATGGAAGATATAAAAGACCTAAAAGCATTTACTCAGAAAATAGACAAAATAATGAAGTATACAGACAATGATATAAATAGAGCAAAGCAAGTTGTGCAAGGAATATTAAAAGATTTTGTAGTAATTAAGGGAAAGATAAATATAGAGAGAAACAATGAATCAGGTCTTTTTATAATTTTTTTTCACAAATATAAACACTATTTGGTTGACAAATATTCAGTAATACAAGAAGGTTCTAATCTATTTTCTGTTGACATAAAAAAAAGTTTTCTAGACTTTTTTAAAGAAATAGATATAAGGCTTAATACAGAATCACATCAAAAAGAAAAAGTCTCAAAGATAAACATACAATTTGAAAAAGAGTTTTCACCTGCAATAATATCACAACTTCTAGGCAAATTGGAAAACAGAGACTTAACATCAGTTACTATACAGATGAAAAACATTTTTTCTTATATATTTGGAAGAGATTCTAATGTTTTTGTCCAGTTAGAATATGAAGAAATAAGCTCACTTGAATACGAAGAAAATATAAAAGAACATATAATGCTGAGAGAACAAGAAAAAGTAAAAATTGAAGAATCAATAAAAAAAGTGGAAGAAGGGGAAAAGGAAAAGGATGAATTATCAGAGTTAAAGAATAATCTGATAAATGAGGGTAACATAATAGTCAACGGTGAGTTAAGTCTATCACCAATAAAGGGTAAGTTTATCTCAGAATTGACCGTTGGTGAAGTTATAGCTGTAAAGATAAATGATACATCTCAAAAAGCAATAAATATAATAAAACAGCTCAATCTTATAACAGAAGATGGTAAGATAAAAAAAGTAAAGGGAAAAATAATATTTCTTAAAAAAACAGAAAAGGGTTATCAGATATTAGTTAGAATTGCTCCATTGGTAATACTAGAAATAACAGAAGAAGAAGAAATTAAAGTAGAGTGTTTTACACCAATTCAAAATCAGGCAAGTAAAACAAAAAAAGGTAAAAAAGAAAAAGATAATACAAAAATAATTATAATATCTAGTATAGTAAGTTCAATTGTTGTTGCAGCAGTAATACTTTTATTAGTCTAGAAAAATGGAAAAAAGAATTATAAAAGGAAACGTTAAGTCTTTAAATATAAAAGAATTATCAAAAGAAGTTGTTATAATAGGAAATGTAATAGACACTACTATTTTTTCAACAAACAACATAGAAATATATGGAAATGTAGAAAAATCAAAAATAGTTTCAAACAGTGGGAGAATAGAAGTTGTAGGAAAAGTATCTAATTCAGAGATAAAAGCATTTTCCTTTGTAAAAATTAATTCAGTAGAAAATAGTTTAATAGAGTCCAGTTTTAGTTCATGTATGATAGAGGGATATATCTACAATTCAAGTATAAAAGCATTTTCAATTATAGAAAACACAAAGGGAAACACATTAAACTCTAATCTAAACTCAGGAATGGAAATAAGTCTTTACAACATTGGAAAGTCTGGCATAAACTCAGAATCAGAACTAAAGATATCTAAAAAGAATTCAAATAATATTTTTGAGGTAGTTTTTGTTCATAAACAGAAAATAAGTGACTTAGATTTAAAACTTAAAGAACTAGAAAGATACATAAAGGTCTTAGACATAATAAAAGATAAAATAAATACTCTGCCTGAAGAAAAAAAAAGAGAAATAACTTTAAAGATAAGAGAATATAAAAAAAATAAAGAATATCTAAACTTTATAAAAGAAGAAACAAGAAGGCTATTAATTACAGACCCTGAAGAGATTAAGTATAATAGAACAATAATAATAAAAAATGACCTCTTTCCTCCTGTTAAAATATCAATTGATGGAAAAGAAGAAAAAATACTAGAACAATTAAAAGAGGTTGCTTTCTATAACAGTGGGATAATAATAAAAGGTGAAATTAAAAAAGTCTACAACAAAAGAAATTTCACAAAAATCTAATCTTACCTTATTTTAACAAGATTTAAATAATTTTAAAATTAAATTTTATTTTAAAATTTTGTTTAAAACTTTATAAAGGTTGTTTAAAAAATATGGAAAACATTGTTAAAACTTGGTTTAAAGTCCTAAATATTTTTCAACAAAAATTCCCTGAAGACTATAACCTGTGGATAATTAATCTTGAGTACATAGATTATAAT
>Ga0068706_1000453_pt1 | contig 20264 bp, 20 predicted proteins | sample YNPMSBMetaG_FD_65632 | JGI IMG/M metagenome (GOLD analysis project Ga0068706, IMG submission 65632) | Anoxygenic and chlorotrophic microbial mat microbial communities from Yellowstone National Park, USA - YNP MS-B MetaG | ecosystem: Environmental > Aquatic > Thermal springs > Hot (42-90C) >...
TCTGCCGCCTCAAGGATTTCCGACGTATCGCCACGCGATACGACCGACGCGCAGACGTCTTCCTCAGCGCCGTCTACCTCGCCGCAACCGTCACTTGGTGCTTATGAGTCCGGAGCCTAGAGCTGTTTCCGCGACCGTGGAAACGCTGCCGCCCTGTTGCTCAGGCGACCGTGCACGCCCGGCCCCCTGACGCCGCGCGCGCCGCACTTAGCGCGCCGGCCCGCGAAGGCTCTCCGGCGCCGGGTCTGCGCGCCGACGGGTCAGACGTCCGGCACAGCGGAGGGAGCGGGGCGGACGATCACCTTGTCGATCCGACGACCGTCCATGTCGACGATCTCGAACACGTGGTCCTGCCAGATCACCTGGTCGCCCTCGGCGGGGATCCGCCCGGCAAGAGTGAGGATCATGCCGCCGAGCGTGTTGTACTCGCCTTCGTCAGGCAGCGAGGCGAGGCCGAGGCGGGAGCGCACCTCGTCCGCCGGCAACATCCCGTCCATGAGCCAGGAGCCGTCGGCGCGACGGGTGCAGGTGGGCGCCTCCTCGCCCGCGCCGGCGGCGAGCTCGCCGACTATCGCAGCGAGCATGTCGGCGGCGGTCACCACGCCTTCGAAACTCCCGTACTCGTCTACCACGAGCGCGAGGCCGAGCGGCTCGTTGCGCAGGATCTCGAGTGCTGCGAGCACGCTCATGGTGTCGGGAAGCGCTGGCGGGCGTCGCAGGGCGGCATCGAGGTTAAGCGCCTCTCCCGCGAGCAGCTGATCGAGCAGGTCCTTGGCACGGACGACGCCAATCACGTTGTCGAGCGTGCCCTCGCACACGACGAGCCGCGTAGGTGGCAGGGCGCGGATCCGTGCGGCGATCTCGCCTGGCGGGTCGGAACGGTCGAGCCAGGCCACCTCCGTCCGCGGCGTCATCACCGCCCGCACGGAACGATCGGCAAGCCGCAGCACGCGCTCGATCATGTGCCGCTCCTCCTGCTCGATCACGCCCGCGGCGGCGCTCTCCTGCACGAGCGCCTTCACCTCCTCCTCGGTGATCGCGGTCTCGGCCGGCTTCGCCGTGCCGAACAGACGGAGCACGGCGCCGGAGAGCGACTGCAGAAGCCACACCGCCGGGCCCGCGAGTCGCGCGAGCGCGGCCAGAAGAGGAGCGGTGGCGGCGGCGAGCGGTTCCGGCCGCCGCAGCGCCAGCGTTTTCGGAACGATCTCGCCGAGCACGATCGAGGCGAGCGTGATGGTCGCGACCACAAGCGCGAAGGCCACCGTCGCGCCATGCGGCGCGAGGAAGACGAGGTCATCGAGCAGGGCGCCGAGGCGGAAGGCGAGGGTCGCTCCGCCGACGGCGCCAGCGAGCACGCCGACGAGGGTGATGCCGACCTGGACCGTGGGCAGGAAGCGCTGCGGGTCCTCGGCGAGGGCGAGCGCCGCAGCCGCGCCGCGCACCCCCTTCCGCGCCATCGCCCGAAGCCGCGCCTTGCGCGAGGAGACGACGGCAAGCTCGCTCATCGCAAGCAGACCGTTGACGGCGATCAGGAGGGCGATGATGAGGATCTCGAGCGCGACGTCCATCGGCCCCATTCCTCGCGGCCGCTCTGCCCGAGGCTTGGCGACGCCTTGACAAGGATAGCGCCCCGGGCGAGGCGCGTCACCGCGCCGGTCCTGCCGGCGGGATCAGTTCGCCTGCACCTTCACGTAGCTGCCGGGTGCCGGCTCGATCACCGCAAGGTCGCGATCGCCAGGGGTGCGCGCAGGCACCTTGGCCGGTGCAAGCGCTGAGACCCAGCGCTGCCAGTCGGGCCACCAGGAGCCGGCAAGCTCGGTCGCGCCGGCGAACCATTCGTCCGGCGAGGGCGGAAGCTCGGGGTTGATCCAATGGCTGTACTTGCCCGCTTCGGGCGGGTTGACCACGCCCGCGATGTGGCCCGAGGCTGCGAGAACGAAGCGCTTCGGCCCTTTGTAGATCTGGGTCGCCTTGTACGTGCTCTTCCACGGCGCGATGTGGTCCTCGCGCGTCGAGAGAAAATAGCACGGTACCGAAATCTTCCTGAGGTCGAGCTTTACTCCCTCGAGCTCGATGCCGCCCGGAACCACGAGGAGGTTCCGCTGGTACATCTGGCGCAGGTAGAAGCTGTGCATGCGCGCGGGCATGCGCGTCGAGTCCGAGTTCCAGTAGAGCAGGTCGAAGGGGAACGGCTCCTGCCCGAGCAGGTAGTTGTTCACGACGAACGACCAGATCAGGTCGTTGGCGCGGAGCATGTTGAAGGTCACCGCCATCTCGTGGCCGTCGTGATAGCCGCGCTTCTCCATCTTCTCTTCCATCGCCTTGAGCTGCTCCTCGTCGATGAAGACCGCGAGCTCGCCCGCCTCGGCGAAGTCGATCATGGTGGTAAGGAAGGTGGCGCTCTTGATCCGCGTATCGCGCTTCGCCGCCATCCAGGCGAGCGTGCAGGCCATCAGCGTGCCGCCGATGCAGTAACCGATCGCGTTCACGCCGCGCTCGCCCGTCGCCTTGGCGATGGCATCGAGAGCGGCGAGAGGGCCTTCGAGCATGTAGTCGCCGAAGCTCTTCTCGGCGAGCCGCTCGTCGGGGTTGACCCAGGAGATGACGAACACGGTGTGGCCCTGCGCCACCGCCCAGCGGATGAAGCTGTTCTTCGGGCGCAGATCAAGGATGTAGTACTTGTTGATCCAGGGCGGGATGATCAGGAGCGGGCGCTTCAGCACCTTCTCGGTGGTGGGGGCGTACTGGATCAGCTGCATCAGATCGTTCTGATAGACGATCGATCCGGGCGTTGTGGCGATGTTCTCGCCGACCTTGAACGCCTCGTAGTCGGTCATCCGGATCTGCAGCTTGCCCTTGCCCCGCTCGAGATCGGCAAGCAGGTTGTTCAGGCCGCGCACCAGGTTCTCGCCCCCCGTCTCGACGGTTCGGCGCAGCACCTCGGGGTTGGTGAGCAGGAAGTTCGAGGGCGCCATCGCATCGACAAACTGGCGCGTGTAGAAATCGACCTTCTGCGCCGTTCGGTCGTCGAGCCCCTCGACCTCCTTCACCACCTTCTGGATCCAGCGGGCCGAGAGCAGATAGCTCTGCTTGATGAAGTCGAAGACCTCGTTCTCGTGCCAGTCCTCGTGCTTGAAGCGTCGGTCACCCGGTGCGGGGGAGACCACCGGCTCGGGCGTCTCTCCCATCAGCCGGCGCGCGGTGTTGTGCCACAGCAGCATGTAGTCCTGCCAGAAGCCGAGCTGCGCCTGGACGAGCTTGGCCGGGTTGGCCATCATCCGCGCCGTCATCTCGAGGAAGGCGCTGCCGATGCTCGTCGGGTCGAAGCCGGGAAGCGCGTCGTCGCCCTGGCGCTTCAGGAACTCGAGCACGATGCGCTGGCTGCGGCTTGCGATGTCGGCCATGTTTCGGCTCAACATCGCCGGGTCGGGAAGCTTGAAGGACGGAGCGGCCTTGTCATCGGCCATGACAGGTTTCCTCTCTGGAGCGGAACCGCGCGAGGGGCGGCGAGCGGCGTCGGTCCCGGCAGCGGTGACGTTCCGGGACCCTAGAGCGCGTGCCAGGGGCGATCAAGCGAGCCTCCGGCAGGGGTGCGTGGCGGCGTGGCCATGGGTCGTTGCCGCGCTAGCCTTCGGCGCGCTGCTTCTTTTTTCCGGCTGCTCCGGGCCCGACCCGATCGAGCGGGCGCGGCTCGCCGCGGGCCGCGCACCGACGGCGAGCCTTCCGCCGGTTCCAGGAGCCGGCGAGCCCTATCCGAACCTCGGCAGCGTTCCCGCGCGCCCCGAGACCACCCCTCCCGCCGCGCGGCAGGCGCTGGCGGAGGCGCTGGTCGCCGACCGTGCGAACGCCCGCTATGTCGGCCAGCCGGCGCCGCCTGCCCTGCCGCGCGCCCCCGAGGCATCGGCCTCCCGCCCGGCCCTGCTGTCGGGCGGGGCGGCGACCATCCTGGGAGCGGCCCAGGATGAGGCCCTGCCGCTGTTACCTCCCTCCCCGCCGCCGCCCCCGATCGCGGGGGCACCCCGGGCCGCGCCCGAAGCCGCACCGCCCGGCCCGCAACCGGCTCTGCCGGCGCCCGGCCGGGTCGAAAGGGCGCCGATCACGCCGATCACGATCGAGCCGCTTGCACCTCCCCCGCCAACGGCCATGCCGGAGGAGATGCCCGCGCGTGCCCGAACGCTGGAGGCCGCGCCGCCGCCCCCCCCACCCGCCCTCGTCTCTGCCGATCCGGCCACCCTGCTGCCTCCGGCCGAGCCGCGCGCTGCGACGACGGCACCAGCCCCTGTCCCGCAGCCGCCTGATGAGATGGGTCGCGCCTCTTCCCCCTCCCCAGCCGAGCCCTCCGTCGTGGTCGACCGGACCGCCCTCGCGCCTGGACCTCGCGCCGCGGCCGCGGGCGCCGGCTACGCGCTCGGCTTCCTCCCGGGCTCAGCGACGCTTCTTCCAGCGGAGCGGGCAATCCTCGCGCGGCTTGCGTCGCGTGGGAACGCCGCGATCTTCCAGGTGACGGGCTTCGCCGACGCGCCGGGCGAAGGGCGCGCGCTCGACCTGCCGCTCGCGCGCGCACGAGCAGTGGCGGAGGCGCTGAGGGAGGCCGGCGTGCCGGCCGAGCGGATCGAGCTCGGCGGTTCCGCCCGGCCGGGACCTGCCGGTCGCGGCGCCGAGGTCAGGCTGGTATACACGCGCTGACGGAGGGGGGCGCGACTCGGGGTCGCGCCCGGCTCTCTCGACAGAGGCGGCGGTGCAGGCTACGCCGACGCCCTGCGCCAGAGGCCAACCCCGATGCGAGCCGAGCCGAGCACCGAGTTCCACCGGATCCGACGCCTGCCGCCTTACGTCTTCGCTGAGGTGAACCGGCTCAAGGCGGAGGCGCGCGCACGCGGCGAGGACATCATCGATCTCGGCATGGGCAATCCCGACAGCGGCGCGCCGCCGCATGTCGTGGCGAAGCTGATCGAGGCGGTGCAGGACCCGCGCACCCATCGCTACTCGGTCTCGAAGGGGATCCCCGGGCTTCGGCGCGCCGTCGCCGCCTACTACGACCGACGCTTCGGCGTCGGGCTCGACCCGGAGACTGAGATCTGCGTCACGCTCGGCTCGAAGGAGGGGCTTGCGAACCTCGCCTCGGCGATCACGAGCCCGGGTGACGTGATCCTCGTGCCGAACCCCTCCTACCCGATCCACCAGTTTGGCTTCGTCATCGCGGGCGCTGCCGTGCGCTCGATCCCGCACCAGCCGGGCGAGGAGATGCTGCGCGCTCTGCATCGTGCCGTGATCCACTCCGTGCCGAAGCCGACGGCGCTGATCGTCAACTTCCCCTCCAACCCCACGGCGCTGACCACCACGCTTGACTTCTACCGCGAGCTCGTCGCCTTCGCGCGCCGGGAGGGCATCTACATCATCAGCGACCTCGCCTATGCCGAGATCTATTTCGGCGACACGCCGCCGCCCTCGGTGCTCGCCGTCCCCGGCGCGAAGGAGGTGACGGTGGAGTTCACCTCGATGTCGAAGACCTATTCGATGGCCGGCTGGCGGATCGGCTTCGCAGCCGGCAACCCGAAGCTGATCGCCGCCCTCGCGCGCATGAAGTCCTATCTCGACTATGGCGCCTTCGCACCGATCCAGATCGCCTCTGTCGCGGCGCTGAACGGCCCGCAGGACTGTGTCGCGGAGGTGCGCGCGCTCTACCGCGAGCGGCGCGACGTTCTGCTGCGCGGCCTTGCGGCCGCGGGCTGGCACCTCCCCACACCGGAAGCCTCGATGTTCGCCTGGGCGCCGATCCCCGAGCGGTTCGCCTCGCTCGGCTCGCTTGGCTTCGCCAAGCTCCTGCTCGAGAAGGCGAAGGTGGCGGTCAGCCCCGGTGTGGGCTTTGGCGAGCACGGAGACGGGCACGTGCGGATCGCGCTCGTCGAGAACACGCACCGGATCCGCCAGGCCTGCCGGTCGATCCGCGCCTTCCTGCAGGGAACGAACGCTCCGGAGCGCGCCGAAGCGGAGCCGGCCGCGCAAGGTGTGGAGGACGCGGCCTGATGGCGCACCCGCTTTCGGTCGGGCTCGCCGGGCTCGGGACGGTCGGCGGCGGCACGCTCGCGCTTCTGCGCGCCAACGCCGAGCTGATCGCCGCGCGCGCCGGGCGCCCCATCACCGTCACCGCCGTCTCGGCGCGCGACCGTGGCCGCGATCGCGGCGTCCCGCTCGCGGGCCTGCGCTGGTTCGAGGACCCGGTGGCGCTCGCGACCGACCCGGGGGTGGACGTCTTCGTCGAGGCGATCGGCGGTGCGGATGGGCCGGCGCGGGCCTCGGTCGAGGCGGCGCTTGCGGCCGGCAAGCCGGTGGTGACGGCCAACAAGGCGATGCTCGCGGTGCACGGCGCGGCGATCGCGGCCCAAGCCGAGGCGACGGGGGCGCCGCTTCTGTTCGAGGCGGCGGTGGCCGGAGGCATTCCGGCGATCAAGGCGCTGCGCGAGGGGCTCGCGGCGAACCGGATCACCCGTGTCGCCGGGATCCTCAACGGAACCTGCAACTACATCCTGACGATGATGCGCGCCGAGGCGCGCGAGTTCGCGGAAGCCCTCGCTGAGGCGCAGCGTCTCGGCTACGCCGAGGCCGACCCGTCCTTCGACATCGACGGGATCGACGCCGCGCACAAGCTCGCGATCCTCGCTGCCCTCGCCTTCGGCCGGCCGGTCGATTTCGGCTCGGTGCATGTCGAGGGGATACGCTCGGTTTCGGCTCTCGACATCGCGTTCGCCGGAGAGCTCGGCTACCGGATCAAGCTTCTCGGCATCGCCGAACGCACCGCCGCTGGCGTGTCGGCGCGGATCCACCCGGTGATGATTCCCGTCACTTCGCCGCTTGCGCCTGTCGAGGGCGTGTTCAATGCGGTCGCGTTCGAGGGCGATTTCGTCGGCCGCGTTCTGCTCGAGGGCCGCGGCGCCGGCGCAGGCCCGACGGCTTCGGCGATCGTCGCCGACCTGATCGACATCGCCCGCGGTCGTCACACGCCTCCCTTCGGCATGGCCGCGTCGCTGCTCTCCGCCGAGCCTGCGGTGCCGATCACCGAGCGCGAGGGGGCCTACTATCTCCGCCTGATGGTGGTCGATCGCCCGGGCGTGATCGCCGATATCTCGGCGATCCTCCGCGACCATTCGGTCAGCCTCGAGAGCATGCTGCAGCGCGGCCGAAGCCCGGGCGAGGCGGTTCCGGTGGTGTTGACCACGCATATCTGCCGCGAGGCGGCGATGGCCGCGGCCCTCGCCCGGATCGGCGCGCTCGATTCGGTGATCGCGCCGCCGACCCTTTTGCGGATCGAGGCCCTGTAGGTCCAACTGGGACAGGGAGAACGACAGGATGGCGACGAGAGCCCGCGACGCCCGGAGCTTCGCCGGAGACGGCGACGCGCCGGGGGCGACCAATGTTGATCGGAACCTCGCGCTCGAGCTCGTTCGCGTGACGGAGGCGGCGGCGCTTGCGGCGAGCCGGCTGATGGGCCGAGGCGACGAGAAGGCGGCCGATCAGGCAGCGGTCGACGCGATGCGTCGCGCCTTCGACACGGTCGCGATCGACGGGACGGTGGTGATCGGCGAGGGCGAGCGCGACGAGGCGCCGATGCTCTACATCGGCGAGAAGGTCGGCATGGGCGGAATGCGGGCCGACATCGCTCTCGACCCGCTCGAGGGGACGACGATCACCGCCAAGGGCGGCAACAACGCGCTCGCGGTCGTCGCGCTGGCGGAAGCCGGCAACTTTCTCAACGCGCCGGACGTCTACATGGAGAAGATCGCGATCGGCGGCGGGCTGCCCGAGGGGCTCGTCGATCTCGATGCGACGCCGAAGGAGAACCTCACCGCTCTCGCCCGCGCGAAGAAGGTCGAGGTGTCCGACCTCGTGGTCTGCATCCTCGACCGGCCGCGGCACGCCGAACTCATCGCCAAGGTGCGGGAAGCGGGCGCGCGGATCATGCTCATCAGCGACGGCGATGTCTCGGGCGTGATCGCCACCTCCCAGCCCGAGAGCGGGATCGACATCTACATGGGCTCGGGCGGAGCGCCGGAGGGCGTGCTTGCCGCAGCGGCGCTGCGCTGCATCGGCGGCCAGATCCAGGGGCGGCTCCTGTTCCGCAACGCCGAGGAGAAGGCGCGCGCCGCCCGCTGCGGCATCACCGACTTCTCGCGCAAGTATTCCACCACCGACATGGCACGCGGAGACGTGATGTTCGCCGCGACCGGCGTCACAAACGGGGCGATGCTGCGTGGCGTCCGCCGCATCCCCGGCGGGGCGATCACCCACAGCCTCGTGATGCGATCGAAGTCGGGAACCGTGCGCTACATCGAGGCGCACCACAACTTCACGCGCAAGTCCTGGGTCGGTGCCTGACGCAGGCAAAGACGCTGCACCGCTCTCTCTGAGCGGGCGGCGCTGGATCCTCGCCGAGACGGATCTCCTCGCCTCGGCCCGCTTCGCCCAGGCCGCCGGGGTTCCCGAACCGGTGGCGCGGATCCTGCTCGCGCGCGGCGTGCAGGCGGAGGCGGCGGCCCGGCACCTCGCGCCGCGGCTGCGCGACCTGATGCCCGACCCCTCCTCCCTCGCCGATGCCGATCGCGCCGCCGAGCGGATCGCCGCCGCTATCATCGATGGCGAAACGATCGCAGTGTTCGGCGACTACGATGTCGATGGCACGGCGAGCACCGCCCTGCTCGTCGGCCTTCTCGAGCGGCTCGGGGCGCGCGTTCTGCATGCCGTGCCTGACCGATTGCGCGATGGCTACGGCCCGAATCCGGCGGCCTTCGGCCGGTTCGTCTCGGCCGGCGCGCGGCTGATCATCTGTGTCGATTGCGGAACCTCGGCGCACGCGGCAATCGCCTCCGTCGCCGGGGACGCCGACGTGATCGTGCTCGACCATCACGGTGTTTCGGGCGCGCTGCCGGCAGCCGCCGCGGTCGTCAACCCGAACCGGCCGGACGACAGAAGCGGGCTTGGCCATCTCTGCGCCGCGGGCGTCACCTTCCTCGCCGCAGTCGCCGTGCTCCGCCGCATGCGCGGCGCGGGTTGGTTCGCCTCCCGACCGGAGCCTGATCTCCTTGCCGAACTCGACCTCGTCGCTCTCGCCAGCGTGTGCGACATGGTGCCGATGGTCGGGCTCAATCGCGCTTTCGTCGATCGCGGGCTTGCCCGGATTGCCGCCGCCCCGCGGCCCGGGCTCAAGGCGCTTGCCGAGCGCGCGGGGCTGAGGCGGGCGCTTGACGCGGACGCGATCGGCTTCGCGATCGGGCCGAGGCTGAATGCCGCCGGGCGGCTCGACGACGCGGGGCTCTCGGTGCGCCTGCTGCTTGCCGACAAGGAGGCCGAGGCGGAGGCGCTCGCCGATCTGCTCGACGGGCTCAACCGCGAGCGCCAGGCGGTGGAGCGGGCGGTGCTCGCCGCCGCCGCAGCCGAGGCTGAACGTCAGGCCGAAGCTGGCCTGCCGGTGGTCCTGGTCGCCTGCGAGGCCTGGCACGAGGGGGTGATCGGCATCGTCGCCGGCCGCCTGAGGGAGCGGCTTCACCGCCCCGTACTGGTCTTCTCCCTCGCGGGCGGCACCGCCAAAGGCTCGGGCCGTTCTGTTCCCGGCTTCGACCTTGGTGCCGCGGTGCGCGCAGCGGTTGCGTCGGGACTTGCCGACAAGGGAGGAGGACATGCGCTTGCGGCCGGGCTCAGCACCTCGCCCGACCGTCTCGCGGCGCTTCATGAGTCGCTCTGCGCCGCGGCGGCATGCTCTGTTCAGCCGGGGCCTCCGCCGCTTGCGCTCGCGGGCGAGCTCGTTCCGGAGGCGGCCACGGCCGGTCTTGCCGAGGCGCTCGCCCGCCTCGGCCCGTTCGGTGTGAGCAACGAGGAGCCTCTGTTCGCGTTCCGCGGCGTGCTCGCCCACCTCGCCCGCGTCGGCAGCGGCGGATCCACTTTGACCCTCTCGCTCGAGGGAGAAGGCGGAGCGGCGCTTCGCGGCGTGATGTTCCGCGCCGATGAGGGCCCTCTCGCCGCCGCCCTTGCTGCGGCGCGCGGCCGCCCGCTGCGGCTCGCCGGCCGGCTCCGGCGCGACGGCTTCCGTGGCGGCGAGGCGGTCGCACTGCATGTGGTGGACGCCGCACTGTGACGCGCTGCGGGGCGCGGGCTCCGTGGCCCGCGTGACCGTGCTCTTCTCCACGCAGCGATGACCGCGCCGCGGCACTCGGAACGCCTCCGCCAGGCACGCCCCAGGGCCCTCGGGCTGCAGCACAGCTTGATCGGCGCCGAACCGAGCGGTTGAACATGTTGGCGATGTCCTTTCCGGGTTTGCAATCGAATGCAACTTCTCGTGCCGCAAGCGAGGACCATACGCAGCGGGTCGAGAACGGATGACCTCCGGCACGGCTCTGTCATCTCGTTTGTGATTGCACGCGGGCAACTGAGTTCGGCATGCTCCCGTCATCGTAGAAGAGGGGGCCGGTCTTGCGCGCCTGGAGCGCGCTCCAAGGCCCGCGCACGACCGGGATCGGGGTCGGCCGGCATTGGAGGCTGGGCCAAGTGCCGCGACGGCTACAGCGGCGAAGACAAGGCGAACCACTTCGGGGCGAAATTGACCTGCGTGGAATGTCGCTGGCTATCTTGGTGGCACGCACCGGGAGCATCCGTCTGGCGGCACGTGAGGCGCGCAGAACCATTTCGGCCGTCAGTCGCAGCATTCGGGCACTTGAGGACGGGCTCGGAGTGTCGCTCTTCTTCGAGCGGCGTCCGTCCGGCCTGAAGCTGACGGCCGCCGGTGACGAGTTTCTTGCTGAGGCAACCCGCGTGCTCGGCGGCTTGCAATCTGCCGTATTGCGTGCGCGGGAGGCTTGCTCGGCTGCGACGGGCCGACTGGTGATCGGCACATATTTCTCCGCTTCAATTGGACAGTTCCGAGAGGCGCTGATGCGGTTCGTGGAGCAGAACCAGGGCGTCGAGATCTGGCTTCGCGAAGGAAGCCGCGATGAGCTCCTGTCGGCCCTGCGCGGCGGCGAGGTGGATCTCGCACTGCTTCTGGGGCCGATGGATGAGTCGGCGCTCGACCGCCTAGCGCTGTGGCAAGAGGCCGGCATGATCGCCTTGCCCGAACGCCATCCACTCGCCGACGCCGACTTCGTGCGATGGCGGGACTTGGTGGACGAGACATTGATCGTAACGTCACGTGGTTCAGGACCAGAAGCCCGCGTCACGGTCCAGGGACTGCTGCCGCTTGGAGCAACAGCTCGCTTCGCAGCGCATGATGTCAGTCGGGAGGGCATGTTCAATTTGGTCGGCGCTGGGTTTGGCGTCGCCGTACTCGCTGAGTCCGCGTCAGGCGCCTCGTATCCGGGCGTCGTGTTCCGGCCCGTTGGCGTCGAGATGGGGCCGACGATAGTGGAAGCCGCGGCATACTGGGACCCCAAGCGCGACAACCCCGCTTTGCGTCGTTTCCTGGCGCAACTGCGCGCGACTCATGGATCGCGCGCTGGCTGAGGCTGCGGCGCGCGCGGCCGACGCGCGGGCCGGCGTGCCGAGCGGAACGCCCGGTCGCTCGCAAGGAATCGCGCCAGCATGGGCGCGACGAGCTTCGTGGGCTCGACCTGCTGCCCTGTCTCACGCGAGAGCGCTTCCGCGTAGGCGACCAGGTCGCGGTGCAGTTCGGCAGGCAGTTCCACGCTGAGCTTCACCGGACGGTCGTCGAGGATGGGGCCGAGCTTCAACTTCGGCATGGGTCAGCCTTCGTAGGGCTCGAGCACGAGGTCACGGTGGACGATGACGCGCACCGGAAAGCCGGGGCGCACGGTCAGCGTTGGCGGGACGGACAGCTGCCGGCGGACGATCTCCTCGCCGGCGCGGCCGATGGTGTCCTGGCCGCTTTCGCGGATGGCGCGGGCGATGTCGCTTTCGTCGTCGCGGCCGAGTTCGAGGCCGAGGTTCAGCAGCGTCGCCAGGCCCGCGGCCAGGAAGAGCCGCCCCCAGTGGTAGTCCACGCCATCCTCGAGCCCGGCATAGCCCGCCTCGTCGGCACCCGGCATGCGCTCCAGCACGATGGAGCGCCCGTTGGGCAGTATCAGCAGGTTCCAGACGAGTAGGATGCGGCGCTGTCCGAAGCTGATACGGCTGTCATAGGCGCCGATCAGGCGCGCGCCCTGCGGGATGAGCAGGTGCCGCCCTGTCGGGCTGTCGAAGACGTTGGCCGTGACCTGGGCGGTGATCTGGCCAGGCAGGTCGGAGCGAAGGCCCGTCAGCAGCGCCGTGGGGAGGGCGCTGCCAGCCTGGATGACGAAGGGGCTGGCGGGCGCCTGCGGTCGATCCGGCGAGGTCGTGCGGCAGTCTGCAGGCCCGCCCAGGAAGGCGAGCCGCCGGTCGGTGCCGTCGGCACCGATCGGCATCGCGCCGGGATGCGCTGCCGGCGGTCCGGCGGGTGCAGCACTGCGCGGCTCGCCGGGTGCTTCGATCTGCACGAAGAGCCGACTGGTCCGCGCCGCCTCGATCTCCTGCAACCGCCGCTGCTCCACGGGATCGGCGGTCGTGGGCACCGCCGGCGGCAGACCGGCTGGCCGCGCTCCTGCGCGCGCACGATCGGCCGGCCAAGATCACCCGGAAGCGGCGGCCCGAGCTGCGGGATCCCGGCATAGTCGCGCGGCAGCGTGGCGAGGCCATCAGCCTGCGGGTTCCGGTCGGTGCTGTAGAGCTCGCGCGGCCCCTCGCCGCCGCTGCGGCCCTGCAGGGCCGCGATCAGCGCCGCCCCGATGCCGAGCCCGGCCGCGACGGCGAGCCCGATCAGCACCCGCCGGGAGAGCCGCACCACGCGCGGCGGATCTGGGCGCGGGCGCAGCGCCGCGGCGATGTCGCGCTCGCTCCCGCCCCGTTCTGGCGCCGCGCCACTCATCTCGCGCGGCCATCGGTGCGCACGATGCGCACGCGCTGCTGCCGGTCGCCGAGGCGCAGTTCGGCGGCGGCGAAAAGCCGGTCGACGATCATGAAGTTCTGGCGGACGCGGTCGTTGACGAGCTGCCCCTCGCCCTCCGGCTCGATGACGAAGAGTGGCGGCATCTCGCCCTGGCCGATGCCGCGCGGGAACTCGATGAAGACCTGGCGCCCGTCGTCGAAGGCGCGCAGCGGCCGCCAGGCCGGGCTGTCGCCCTCGATCTCGTAGGGGAATCGCAGCCGTGCGAGATCAAGCCCCTGCTCGACGGGTGCGGCGGTATTCTGCCGGCGCAGTGCGATCAGCGCGTCCTGCGGATACTGCGAGGAGACGAAGGCCATGTAGGTGCGCTCGGTCGAGCGCAGCTCCAGCAGATAGGTGCGGCGATCGGTGTTGATGATCAGGTTGGTTGTGAGGTCGGGCCGCGTCGGCTTGACGACGATGTGCACGCGGCGCGTGGGGCCGGTGCCGCTCTCGGTATCACCGATGATCCAGCGCACCGTGTCGCCGGCGGCGACGGGGCCGTTGCCGACCAGCGTCTCTCCCTCCTGCAGCATGATGGCGTTGACCTGGCCGGGCGCGGTGTAGACCTGATAGAGCGCGCCGGGCGTGAAGGGGTAGACCTGCACCGCGTTGATGAAGCCCGCGCGCACGGGCTGCACGCGCGCGGCGGCATTGGCCTGGTTGACCCGCACCGTGGGATCGTGCGGCTCGGGTGTGCGACGCGAGGGCGGGATGCGCTGAAGCTGGCCCGGCAGGGGCAGCGGCGTCGGCACCTCGACGATCTCCACGGGCCGCGGCGGCTCGGGGAGCTGCGTCGCCTGGATCGGCTCGTCGTCGTAGCTGATCTCGGGCGGGCGAAAGGCGCAGGCGCCGAGGGTCAGCAGGACAAGCGCCAGGGTAGGGTGTGCGTGCCTCATTGCCCGAGCTTGCGCGACCAGTTGATGGCGTGGACGAAGATGCCGAGGGGGTTTTTGCGCAGGCGCTCAGCGTCGCGTGCTGGCTGGACGACGATGGTGAGGATCGCTGTCCAGCGCTCGGTGCGCGCGAGTTGGCCGTTCTCGTAAGTTCGTTCGATCCAGGCGACCCGAAAACTGTCGTCGGAGGCGCGGATGACGCTGGAGACCTCGACCGCGACCTGCTGGCGCCCGACGCGGCCGAAAGGATCGCTGGCGCGCGCGAAGTTGTTCAGCGCCAGCGCGCCGCGATCGGTCGCGAAGTCATAGGCGCGGAGCCAACTCTGGCGGACGATGATCGGGTCGGCGGCGATGCCGCGCACCTGTTCGATGAAGCGCGCGAGGTGCCAGGCGATCTGCGGGTCGGTCGGGCAGAAGTTCGCGATCGCGGGGGCGACCGCCTGCGCCTCGCCGAGCCGGTCCACCTGCACCACCCAGGGCACGATCGTGCCGCGGGCGGATTGCCAGACCAGGGCGGCGGCGAGGCCGGCGATGAGGAAAAGCTCGCCCAGCGCCATGAGGCGCCAGTTCCGCGCCTGGACGCGGGCGGAGCCGATGCGCTCATCCCAGGCCTGGGCGGCGCGCTGGTAGGGCGTCTCGGGCTCGGGCGTGCGGCCGTAGCGGACGGAGGGGCGCCGAAAGGGAGACAATGACATTAGCGATCCTCCGACAGGCGGATGGAGGAGCCCGCGCCGCCGCCATCGCCGGAGCGGATGGCGTGTCCGAGGGTGGTGACGCCGTGGCTCAGCGCCTGGCCGCGCCGCATGCGGCGGGCCCAGGCGGGGGCGCCGGAGGATTGCGGGGGTCCACCGGGGGTGATGCGCCGCCAGTGACAGCCGCGCTGCCGGCCGCGTGGCTGGCACGGAGGCTTCCTGCCGCGCTGCGCAGCGGGCTGATGGCGGCGGAACCCGCGGCCGTCACCACGCCCGAGGCGCCGCCGCTGCGGTAGGCCGTGCCGGTGGCGCCGAGCGCATAGGCCGAGCCCCGCGCGCCAGCGCCGATGGCAGACCCTGCCGTGCCAACGGCAGCCGCGCTCGTGCGCACCGCAGCGGCGCCGGCGACCATGGCCCCCCTGCCGCGAGCCCTGTGCCGACCGCCGCGCCCGCGCCGAGCTGCGGCCCGCCCGAGATCAGCGCGTTGGCGATGCCCGGCCCGAAGATCCCGAGCGCCAGCAGCGCCAGCGCCGCGAGGACGATGGACATGGCCTCGTCGATGGTCGGCTGGTTGGCGCCGAAGCCTGCCGTGAACTGCGCGAAGAGTGTCGAGCCGATGCCGATGATGACGGCGAGCACCAGCACCTTCACCCCCGACGAGACGACGTTGCCCAGCACGCGATCGGCGAGGAAGGCCGTCTTGCCGAACAGCCCGAAGGGCACCAGCACGAAGCATGCGAGCGTCGTCAGCTTGAACTCGATCAGCGTCACGAAGAGCTGGATCGCCAGGATGAAGAAGGACGGCAGGACGACCGCCCAGGCGAACATCAGGATCGCGATCTGGACGAAGTTCGTGAAGAACGAGATGTAGCCCATCAGCCCGGAGACGGCCTGGAGCAGCGGCCGCCCGGCATCGAGGCCGACCTGCGCGACGCGGCCCGGCTGGAGCAGCTGCTGCGCGGTGATGGTCGAGCCCGACGCGACCAGGCCGAGGCCCGCGAAGCGATCGAAGACGATTTGGGCCAGGAAATTCCAGTTGCCGATGATCCAGGCGAAGACGCCCACGAAGAGGGTCTTCTTGATCAGGCGGGCGATGATGTCGTCGTCCGCGCCCCAGGCCCAGAAGAGCGCGGCGAGGGTGATGTCGATGACGATGAGCGTCGCGGCGAGGAAGGCCACCTCGCCGCCGAGCAGGCCGAACCCGCTGTCGATGTAGCGGGTGAAGACGTCGAGGAAGCGGTCGATGACGCCGGTGCCGTTCATGGCACGTCCCGGGGTGTGTGGGGATGCGACGCCACGACCACGGCTCAGCGGCCATGGAACATCTGCGCCGCGCCCGGCTGGTAGCCAACGCCCGGGGCGAGGAAACGGTCCAGCTGCTCGCGCGCCTGCTCCTCGCCGCTGGCGACGCGGGCCGCCTCCAGCGCCTGGGCGCGGCCCTGCGCGGCGAGAAGGGCGGTGAGGTCGGCGATCTGCTGGGACTGCAGCGCGAGCAGCTGATTGCCCGCCTGCGCCGCCTGGAGTGCGCCGGTCGCGCCCTGGCTCTGGCCGATCAGCGCCTCGATCTCGGCGCGGGTGCCGGTCAGGTTACCGACCACCGTCGCCTGGGTGAGCAGCGCGTCCTGGAAGCCGGCCACCGAGGTCTGCCAGCGCTCGCGCGCATTGGCGAACATCTGCTGGCTGGAGCCGAGCGAGGCGGCGCTGCCATAGCCCTGGGTGAAGGCGCGCTCGATGTCGGTGACTTCGTAGGCGAGGCGCTGGGCGCGGGCGATCAGCTGCTGCGTCCGCGTGAAGGACCGCTGCAGCCGCATGAGCGAGGAGTAGGGCAGGCTCGCGAGGTTGCGCGCCTGGTTGATCAGCATCTGCGCCTCGTTCTGGAGCGAGGCGATCTGATGATCTGGTCGAGCGCGCGGGCGGCGGAGAGGATGTTCTGCGCGTCGTTCCACGGGTCGAAGACCGTCCACTGCGCCTGGGCGAGCGTGACCGCGACGGGGAGCGGCAGGGTGACGAGGGCCGCGCCGAGCAGCGCGGCGCGGAGCGGTCGGCGGATCATGGGGCGCTCTTCTCCGGAGGGTCGGGCAGAAGCTCGGCGGCCCAGTCGAGGCCGCGGCGCAGCAGCCAGGCGCGCGCGAAGCCGGCGCGGCCATGCGTGGCGAGGGTCGCGGCGATGGCGGCCTGGTCGGTCTTGGAGGACACCGCGCAGAAGGCGAGCGCGACCTCCGACAGCCCCAGCTCGAAGAGCCGGTTGCCGCGGCGGGACTGGCAGTAGTAGTCGCGCTTTGGTGTCGCCCGGGCGAGGATCTCCCTCTACCGGTCATTCAGCCCGAAGCGCGCGTACATGGCCGCGATCTGCGGCTCGAGCGCGCGCTCGTTCGGCAGGAAGATTCTGGTCGGGCAGCTCTCGATGATCGCCGGCGCAATGGCGGAGCCGTCGACGTCGGCCAGCGACTGCGTCGCGAAGATCACCGAGGCGTTCTTCTTGCGGAGCGTCTTGAGCCATTCGCGCAGCTGCGCGCCGAAGGTGACGTCATCCAGTGCGAGCCAGCCCTCGTCGACGATGATCAGCGTCGGCCGTCCGTCGAGGCGCCGGCCGATGGCGTGGAAGAGATAGGCCAGCACGGCGGGGGGCCGCGGCGGTACTGATCAGCCCCTCGGTCTCGAAGGCCTGCACCTCGGCCTCGCCCAGCCGCTCCGCCTCGGCGTCGAGCAGCCGGCCCCAGGGGCCGGCGAGCGTGTCGGGCTCGAGCGCGCGCTTGAGCGCCTGGGACTGGAGCAGCACGGCGAGTCCGGTCAGCGTTCGTTCGTAGGCGGGCGCAGAGGCGAGGCTGGTCAGCGCGGACCAGAGATGGTCCTTTACCGCGGGGTCGATCGCGACGCCCTCGCGGGCGAGCAGGCCGGCGATCCATTCCGCCGCCCAGGCGCGTTCCTCCGGCGCATCGATGCGCGCCAGCGGCTGGAGTGCGACCGGCTCGGCTCCGTCCCCCGCCAGCACGCCGCCGAGGTCGTGCCAGTCCCCGCCCATGGCGATCGCAGCGGCGCGGATCGAGCCGCCGAAGTCGAAGGCGAAGACCTGCGCGCCGGCGTAGCGGCGGAACTGGAGCGCCATCAGCGCCAGCAGCACCGACTTGCCCGCGCCGGTCGGGCCGATCACCAGCGTGTGTCCGACATCGCCGACATGTAGCGAGAAGCGGAACGGTGTCGCGCCCTCCGTGCGCGCATGGAAGAGCGGCGGGCCGCCGAGATGCTCGTTCCGCTCCGGCCCGGCCCAGACCGCCGAGATCGGCACGATGTGCGCGAGGTTCAGCGTCGAGATCGGCGGCTGCCGGACATTCGCGTAGAGGCGGCCGGGGAGGCTGCCGAGCCAGGCCTCGACGGCGTTCATCCCCTCGCGGATGACCGTGAAGTCGCGGGACTGGATGACCTTCTCGACCAGGCGGAGCTTGTCGTCCGCTGCGCGCGCGTCCTCGTCCCAGACCGTGACGGTCGCGGTCACATAGGCCCAGCCGGCGATGTCCTGGCCGAGCTCCTGCAGCGCCGCATCGGCATCGGCCGCCTTGTTGGCGGCGTCGCTGTCGAGCAGCACGCTCTGCTCGTTGGTCATCACCTCCTTGAGGATGGCGGCGATCGACTTGCGCTTGGCGAACCACTGGCGGCGGATGCGGGTGAGCAGCTTCTGCGCATCGGTCCGGTCGAGGCAGATCGCCCGGGTGCACCAGCGATACTCGAAGGCGAGCGCGTTCAGCTCGTCGAGGATCCCGGGGAAGGTCGCGCTTGGAAAGCCAGTGATGGTGAGCACGCGCAGATGCGCCTCACCCAGGCGCGGGGCGAGGCCACCCGCCAGCGGCTGGTCGGCGACCAGCGCGTCGAGGTGCATCGGCGTCTCGCGGACGCGGACCAGGTGGCGGCGCGTCGAGACCGTCGAGTGCAGGAAGGTCAGCGTCTCGCCATCGTCCAGCAAGGGCGCCTCCGGAACGAAGGCCTCGATCTGGTCGAGCGCGCGGTCGGTGCGGTCGATGAACCCGCGCGGCGCCTGTCGGCCGGTCGCGGCGTCGACGCCCTCCGTGCCCTCGCAGAGCCAGCCCTCGGCACGGGCCGCGTCGTCGGCCGGCGGTAGCCAGGCGAAGGTGAGGATGTAGCTGCTCTCGAAATGCGCGCCGTTCGGCCGCGGTTCGCGGTGCGAACCCTGTTCGGCCTCACCCTCGAACTGGGCGCGGCGCTCGGCGTCGACCAGGGCCGAGACGGGGTCGGGGAAGGTGCTGGCGGGGTAGCCGCGCGCCGGGATGCGCTGCGCCTCCGCGAAGACCGCCCAGCCAGAGCCGAGGCGGCGCAGTGCGCCGTTCAGCCGCGCGGCGGTCGCCGCGAGCTCAGCCGGCGTGGCGCTGTCCAGGTCCGGGCCGCGGACGCGCGCGCTGCGCTGGAAGGAGCCGTCCTTGTTCAGCACGACGCCGGGTGCCACCAGGGCGGCCCAGGGCAGGAAGTCCGCGAGCGTCTGGGGCTTCCGGCGGTATTCGGCGAGGTTCAGCACCGCCGCCTCACGCGCGCAGCCAGGCCGGGTAACGCAGGTGACGGCGGACCACCTCGACGAACTGCGCCTCCCGACGCGCCGCCCAGACGGCGGCGAGGTGGCCGACCAGCCAGATCAGCACGCCCGCGACCCAGAGCCGCAGCCCGAGCCCGATCGCCGCGGCGAGCGTGCCGTTGGCGATGGCGACCGCCCGCGGCGCGCCGGCGAGCAGGATCGGCTCGATCAGCGCGCGGTGCACCGGCGCCGAGAAGCCCGGGACGGGTCGGCCGGCGTGGCCATCAGACCAGCGCCCCGCCGCCGAACTGGAAGAACGACAGGAAGAAACTCGACGCCGCGAAGGCGATCGAGATCCCGAAGACGATCTGCACCAGCCGCCGGAAGCCGCCCGAGGTATCCCCGAAGGCGAGCGTCAGGCCGGTGACGATGATGATGATCACCGCGATGATCTTGGCGACCGGCCCCTCGATGGATTCCAGCACCTGCTGCAGCGGCTGCTCCCAGGGCATGTTGGAGCCGGCGGCGTGGGCTGGGGCGGTGAGTGCCAGGCAGAGCGCGAAGGCAGCCGCGCCGGCGAGGCGCGCGGGCAGCGTGGATGTCATGGTGTGTCTCCTGTCGGGGTGAGGTCGTAGTCGCCGGAGGCGGTCAGGCCGCGGACCTGGGCGAGCTCGGCGAGCCGGCGGTCGGCGCCTCGGCCGGCGAGCACGGCGATGACGTCGATTGTCTCCGCGATCAGCGCGCGCGGGACGGTGACGACAGCTTCCTGGATCAGCTGCTCGAGGCGGCGCAGCGCGCCGAGGGCAGAGCCGGCATGGGTGGTGCCGATGCCGCCGGGATGGCCGGTGCCCCAGGCCTTGAGGAGGTCGAGCGCCTCCGCGCCGCGCACCTCGCCGATGGGGATGCGATCGGGGCGCAGGCGCAGGGCACGGCGAACTCACTCAGACAGCGAGACGACGCCGTCCTTGCTGCGCAGTGCGACCAGGTTCGGCGCGCGGCACTGAAGCTCGCGCGTGTCCTCGATCAGCACGACGCGGCCGCCCTAGCGGGCCACCTCGGCGAGCAGGGCGTTGGTCAGCGTGGTCTTGCCGGTCGAGGTACCGCCGGCGACGAGGATGTTGCGACGTGCCTCGACGGCGCGGCGCACTGCGGCGGCCTGCCCAGCCGTCATGACGCCGGTGGCGACGTAGTCCTCCAGTGTGAAGACTGCGACG
>Ga0068706_1000454_pt1 | contig 20257 bp, 17 predicted proteins | sample YNPMSBMetaG_FD_65632 | JGI IMG/M metagenome (GOLD analysis project Ga0068706, IMG submission 65632) | Anoxygenic and chlorotrophic microbial mat microbial communities from Yellowstone National Park, USA - YNP MS-B MetaG | ecosystem: Environmental > Aquatic > Thermal springs > Hot (42-90C) >...
AAAATTTGATGAGCTCTTGATTTTTTTTGAAAGATACTATCAAAAATTATCAACTGGAATTTCATCACCAAGTAATGTTACTCGGTACTCAGTTATATAACTTTAAAATCAATAAACTCTAATATTTTGAGTGGTTTTGATGAAAATTATTATGGATTACAAAATTATTTACCACAGTCTTTAGGAAAAACTTTTGGAAAAAAATAATTCAAATCGTTTCACTTGAGAATTTATTCATAGGGTCATATTTCTTCCTAATGTGTTGAAAATCAAGCCATTTTGGAAATAAACAGGATAATTCCTGAGAACTCAAATGGTACTCTTTACCTAAGTGAGGTCTTGCGTGATGAGCTAAAGCAAATTGCTGAAAATCTTTTAAAAGTTCATTCCATTGTTTATCGTAATGATTGTAGAGACCAATCCATAGGCTATCTCGTTGATAAGCAGGGCTTAACCAAAAATCATCAGCCTTAGAAATTCTTATTTCTTGAATAAAGTTAAATGTAAAGCGGTTATCGGTATAACGTTGAAAATAATTTGTTAAAATTTCTTGATAATTTTCAAGGGGAAAAGCCCATTCAGTTTCACGATGTTTAGGAGGAGAAGGAACTTTAAAAATTTTATAACTTTTGTTCGTACGCAGATAAGTTTTTTTCATTTGAGAGGTTAAAAAACGGTTGATACTTGGTCTTAAACGAGGATAAATATTTCCTAAAATTACAAACAAACGGTAGATTCCGACAGATAAAACTTTTTCACGCCAAAAATTTTGCCATTTAGATTCATGAATAGGGTCATGGGTTCGTGCAAGTGCATACACCACGACGTACTCAGAAGGGGGAAGCCACCAAATTTTTAGATGGTCATATTGGCTGAGCCAGTTTGTAAAAAGTTGGATAGCTTCTTTCCATGTACAAGTAAAAGTGTGTTCATGGAGATTGAAAGCAGGCACCACTTGAATTTTTAGTTTGGTGATAATCCCCATTTTACCGAGAGCAACTAAACACGCATAAAAATCAGGATGATTGGGAGTTAGTGTATGAAATTGCCCTGTACCGTCAATAAAAGTAAATTCAGTACATTGAGAAGCTAAGCAACGAAAATTTTTACCTGTACCATGTGTTCCTGTTGCAATTGAGCCAGCAATAGACTGTTGATCATAGGAACCTAAGTTTTGTAGGGCTAAATTATTTTTATCTAAAAATTGGTTAATTTGAAAAATTTTCATTCCTGCGGAAAGTTCAACTTCAAGAGTTTCAGAATAGATAATAGGTTCAAAATAAAATTGGGATAAATCTATCAATGTTTCACCGCCCTTCCATAAGTGAGCCCATGAATGCCCTGAACCTACCATTCTAAGATTTTGGTGAGTTTTAATTAGTTCTTGAATTTCCTTTAAATCTTTAGGTTGATATACAATTTTAAAAGCATGTTGAACATTTTTTGCCCAGTTTTGAAAAAGGTAATTATTTTGATGTTTCATTTTTTTTTGATAAATAATTTTGGTATTCTTCTTGAAAATCTTTAAGTTCCTGAACGATTTTTTTGCGTAACCTTCGCAATTCTGTAATTTTTCTTTGGTTTTTTTGGAATTCAAATACTAGTTTTAAGTTCTTTTGAACTTTTGCCCATTGAGAAGCAAAATTTAATGCAAAAAAGCCAAGTAAAGGAAATAATAACCAAATGAACAAGGATGTTATTTTTTTTTGAAATAAATAAACAATCCATAAATACGATAAGAAGTACCATAAAGGAAAAGCTATTAAACCTGTTAATAATTTAATTCCGGCGTGATATTCTTTGTAGGGAGTAACATTCAGAGCGACCATTCTCGGTAAACTGTAAGGAACCCAGTTAGTAAACCATCCTAATGCAAAAATTGGACTTAGTACTACCAAAACAATAAATTTAATTAACGAAATTTGATATAATTTTTTTAAACTTTTAGCATTTGAAACTGTTTTATCATCAACTTGAAGTTGGTCAATAGCATAAAAATAGGCTTTAAGATTTTGAACAAATTCATGCCATTCGTAGGGTTTTTCTGTTGAAAAATATTGGATTGCCGTTTGAACTTCCTTTTCAATACTAAAAATTCCATAAATTTTATTGTCCATTTCATACTCATTTGTTAGAATGGTTCTAATATTTTTTATAAGAGTATCCTCTGTATCAGAAGTAGTATCAATTACAAGTTCTTGAACACCTAAAAAAATGTCTTCGGTTAAACGTAGAACTGCATTTTGAGGGTCATTTTCATAAAAATCCTGATAATTTTTTACTAAAATGGGATGGCCTGTAATGACTAAAACTTCGCTTCTAAAATTTTCAGGTTGAGAATAATTGATTCCAACTGGTAAAATGACTAAATTTAAGTTAAAATTTGAACTTTTCTCTGCTAAAAGAGCTATTCGAGCAGTACCTGTTTTAAACTTTTTTAATTGTCTTTTGCTTTCACTAACTCCCTCAGGAAAAATAATCAGAGCACCATTGTTTTTTAAATGCTTTATGCATAGCTCAAATGATTGAGTATTATCCGGATTACCGTTTTGTACATCCTGTTTACGGTAAATAGGTATCATGTGAAGTTTTCTTAATATCCAGTGCATCCAAGGACGAGTAAAAACAGACGCATTTGTTAAAAAATAAAATTCTCTATTGATAAGCGTAGCAATGAGCAATGCATCCATAAAAGTGTTCGGATGATTAGAAACTACAATCAAAGGAGAGTTAGTAGGAATTTTTGCTAAGGAAGCCTTATGTATTTTCTTAAAAAAAATCTTCAAAGAAATTTGTGCTGCCCATTTTAAAAATTTATAAAGCATACTCCCTCCTTATCAGATAAGCAAAACTAAGTGGATCTTCGGTTTCTTGCATATAAGATATTTGTACAAAAATAAAAAGAATTTGAAAAGAAAAGTAAAGAGGTCGTTTTTATAATTTAACATTTTTTAAAGATAACTATTCGTTCTGAAAGGTGTTCCAGATGAAGTAGATATTTTTTAGCAATAAAACGCATAGTTTTTTCAGTATAAATAAAAACGTGAGTTGGGTCACGGCGATAATACCAATTTTCAAAAGGTATATCAGAATGATAGAGGTGGGTCATTACATAGAGCCTTCCATTAGGAACAAGTATTTTTAGTAATTTTTCAATTTCATGTTTAGGTTGTTGAAAATGTTCAAAAACTTCGCAACAAAAAATATAATCATAAAAAAAATTGAGGTAGGCTTCGTCAGGAAAGAAATAAGGGTCATAGCATTTAACTTGATAATTATTTTGTAAGAGTTGGTAGGTTACAACAGAAGCTTTACCACATCCGTAATCTAAGCCTAAATGGTTAGGTTTTTGATTTTCTAAAATAATTTTAGTTAAAGGAAAAGTAAAATTTTGATAACCAACATCGTGCACATCATTTTGATGTTTTTCATAACGTTTTTTTTCTTGTTCAGGAGTTAGATAAAATTTAGAGTTTTTAACTAAGGCATCACAAACTTTACATAAATAAAAGAAATCATCCCAAGGATTTTGGAGAGTAGTTAAACAAAGGGGACAAATCATTATATAAAGGCAGCTCCTTTAATCAAAAGGAAAATAATGCGAAAAAAAATTCAAGATTTAGACTTTGTTTTGGAGGATTTAGCAGGCTGGTCCTGAATTTTAACGATAGTAGTATGATTTTCGGCATCAAAGTCAATAAGGATAGTGGAATTCGGTTTAGTTTCAGCCTTGAGGAGTTCATCAGCGATGGGGTCTTCAATATATTTTTGGATAGCACGATTGAGAGGTCTTGCACCGAATTTTTCATCAAACCCTTTTTCCAGTATGAATACTTTAGCAGCGTCAGTAATTTGAACTTGGTACCCCATTTCCGTTAACCTTCCAAAGAGTTCTTTGAGCTCAATATCGATAATTTTAAGCATATGTTCTTTAGAAAGTTTGTTAAAGATGATGATATCATCAATACGATTGAGGAATTCAGGTCTGAATACTTTTCTGAGAGCATTTTGTAGGGTAGCTTTGTTTGCTTCTGTAAGATTATCTTCTCGGGATTTAGTAACAAAACCTATGCCACCACCAAATTCCTGCAGTTCTTTTGCTCCCACGTTGGAGGTCATAATGATGATGGTATTACGAAAATCAACTCTTCTGCCGAGCCCATCGGTTAAAATGCCATCATCCAGAACTTGTAATAAGATATTAAAGACGTCCGGGTGAGCTTTTTCTATTTCATCTAAAAGAATAACGGAGTAAGGTTTTCTCCTAATTTTTTCAGTGAGTTGCCCACCTTCTTCATAGCCAACGTAGCCAGGAGGAGCACCAATCAAGCGAGAAACCGAAAATTTTTCCATGTATTCGCTCATATCAATACGAACTAAGGAGTCATTACCTTCGAATAGATAATTGGCGATTTCTTTAGCTAATTGAGTTTTGCCAACGCCAGTTTGACCTAAGAAAATAAAGGTACCGATAGGTTTGTTAGGGTCTTTAAGCCCTGTTTTAGAACGTTTGATAGCTCTAACAAGTTTAGAGATGGCTTCATCTTGCCCTATGATACGAGATTTAAGGTAGTTTTCCATTTCTTGAATTCTTTTAGCATCACCTTCTGAAACTTTTGAGATGGGGATTCCTGTTATCATAGAAACAACTGCGGCGATGTCGTCAGCCGTTACTCTAAACCTTTGACTTTTAGTTTCTTCTTCCCAGGCAAGCTTAGCAACTTCAAGCTCTTCAAGAAGCTTTTTTTCTTGGTCCCGAAGCTGAGCAGCTTCCTCAAACCGTTGACTTTTAACAACTTTATTTTTTTGTTCTTTGATATTTTCAATTTTTTGTTCCAACTCTAAAATATTTTTAGGGACGTGTATATTGGAGAGGTGCACACGGCTACCGGCTTCATCCAGCACGTCAATAGCTTTATCAGGGAAGCAACGGTCAGTTATGTAGCGGTCACTTAATTTAACACAGGCTTGAATAGCCTCATCATCATAAATCACATTATGGTGGTCTTCGTATTTTGATTTGATATTGTTAAGTATTTGAAGAGTTTCTTCGGGAGTAGTAGGTTCAACCATAATTTTTTGGAAACGGCGTTCTAAAGCACCATCTTTTTCTATGTACTGACGGTATTCATCTAAGGTAGTAGCGCCGATGCATTGGATATCCCCACGTGCTAAGGCAGGTTTAAACATATTTGAAGCATCTAAGGAGCCGGATGCACCGCCTGCTCCTACAATAGTATGTAGTTCATCAATAAATAAAATGACGTCGGGAGATTTTTCTAGTTCAGCCATAACAGCTTTCATACGTTCTTCAAATTGCCCTCGGTATTTTGTCCCCGCAACTAAAGAAGCAATGTCTAAGGTTACAACTCTTTTATTAAACAGTACACGTGAAACTTTCTTTTGAACGATTCGTAAAGCTAATCCTTCTGCGATAGCCGTTTTCCCTACCCCCGGTTCACCAATCAAAACAGGATTATTCTTTTTCCTGCGTGATAAAACTTGAGCAACTCTTTCAATTTCTTTGTCTCTACCGATGATGGGGTCTAATTTATTTTCTTCTGCAGCTTTAGTCAAATCTCTACCAAAATTATCTAAAACAGGAGTTTTGGATTTGACATAAGTTTTTTTGATTTTTTCGGGGTCATTACTACCGGATAAAGGACCTGTAGGCTCTGCGGTACTTTCCATTCTTGGAAAAACTTCTTTGATGTTTCCTTCTATTTCATTTTTTACATCTTCATAAAAAACGTTAAAGGTAGCTAAGATTTTGGCAGAAACATACTCTTCATCACGTAGTAAAGACAATAAAAGATGTTCAGTATGAACTACATCCGATTTAAAATACTTTGCTTCAAGATAAGTTACTTTAAGGACACGTTCAGCTTGCCTTGTAATAGGGATACTGCCAATTGAAACAGAATTTGCATTCGGTTTAGCGGTTTCTTCAATTTTTAAACGTAATTTTTTGAGGTCTACACCGAGGTTTTCTAAAATTTTAATAGCATAGCCTTGCCCTTCTCTAATTAATCCGAGTAAAAGATGCTCTGTACCGATATAATCATGCCCTAAACGAACAGCTTCTTCTCTACTGTATGATATTACGTCTCTAACTCTATTGGAATAATTCGCTTCCATGAACTTTTATGTATTAAAGGTTATACGAAAAGAAAAATTAAAAGTTTATTTTAAGTTATTGTAAAAACATTAAAACGAGTGCAATGACCATTAAGTTCAAAATAGATAAAGGTAAAAGATACCTCCATCCAAGGTTCATTAACTGATTATATTTAAAACGGGGTAAAGTCCAACGAACCCAAATAAAAACAAAAACAAAGAATAATAATTTAGCCATAAACCAGGATACGCCCCAAACAGTTTGCGAAATAAAATCCCAGTTGGCTACGCCAATAGTCTCCTCAAAAGGTCCGCGATATCCCCCTAAAAATAACGTAGAAATAATTCCTGAGGAAATCAAAACATTTAAATATTCTCCTAGATAAAAAGAACCGAATTTCATGCCACTGTATTCCGTATGAAAACCTGCTACAAGTTCTTGTTCAGCTTCTGCAAAATCAAAAGGAGCACGGTTAGTTTCAGCAAATGATGCTACTAAAAAAATCAAAAATCCTAATGGGTTGATAAAAATAAACCATACATCTTTTTGAGCTTCTACAATGGTTGTCAAGCGAAGATACTCACCTTTTGGGTAAAAATGATTAGTAAGTAAGATAACAGAAACAATAGAAAGCCCCATGGATAACTCGTAAGAAATCATTTGTGCAGAGCTTCTAAGCCCACCTAAAAGTGCATATTTGCTATTAGATGCCCAGCCAGCCATGCTAATTCCGTAAACAGAAATGGAAGCTATGGCAAGTGTGTATAGAATACCAATATTCGCATCAAAAACTTGAATGCCACGTGCAAAAGGTAAAATCGCTAAACCTGATACGGCTAATAAAACTGTTAACACAGGAGCTAAAAAGTGAATTATGGGATTAGCATCTGCGGGAATGATGTTTTCTTTCAATAATAATTTTAAGGCATCAGCGGCAGGCTGTAATAAACCAAGCGGTCCTACGCGATTGGGTCCTTTTCTTTGTTGAATGAAAGCACAAATCCTCCTTTCTGCATAGGTAGTATACGCTGCCAAAGTAATCATTACAAATAAAACTATCAATGCTAATATTAAGGTTTCTAACATACTCTTGTGTTTCAGACTGCAAATCTAAACAATTTTCTTTATATTCAAATTCCTTAATTTATTTTTTTTACTCCACATAAAAAAACAAGCTTCTAAAATTTTAGAAGCTTGCTTCAAACCAAATAACTAAACGCTGAATACAAAACTTTAATTGCTTACTTTCAAATGCTTTAATGACTTTGAGGCTTCAAAGGTAACCTTATAATTTTCATTTTATTCAAAAAAATTTTTCTTTTATTTTGTTTATCCCTAATTTTGAATAAATTTTCTGGTTAGTCTTATGAACAAACTCATTCATTTTTTTAGTTTGTTAATATTATTTTCATTTCTTGCTTGTAACAGAAAAATTGAATACGAATTTCCTGATTTAAACCTTTATCCTATTCAAAAAGGAAAATATCGCATTTATCAGGTAATTGATACCACTTACACCACACAAGGTAGCATTCCTAAATTCTATTACAAAAAAGAAGAAACAGATTCCAATGAAACTGACCTAAAAAATAGAACTATCAGCCGCCTGAACATTTATAAAGGTAATCATTTAGATAGCCTTACCTTCTCTGAATTATGGACACAATACAAAGATGCTAAATGGGCAGAAAGAATTGAAGGTAATACCAAATATTTAGTCCTTAAATTCCCTGTCAAATTAAATGATTCATGGAACGGAAACGAATTTAATAACAATGGAATAGAAAATTTTGTTTATTTGAATATTGATACTACCGTAACTATTAACAACATCACCTATCCGCATTGCGTTTATGTTCAACAAAGATTGAATAATACTTCTCTGTTAAATGAAATCAATACTTATGAAATTTATGCACCAGGTATCGGTAAAATCAAAAGATACGATAATTATAAAAAGTACAACTTAAATCCTAATGGAACTCGGTCTTTAACAACTGAAAGCTATTTTTATGAAGAAACTTTGTTGGAGCATAATTATTAAATTTTATTTCATTTATACTCAACTTTTTGCTCAAAATATTGATTTTCAGAACAAAACAATTGGTATCCTGATATCTCGTAAAAATTTATTCATAGATGATTATTCCGCTAAATTTTGGGCTTCCTACTTACAAATTAACGATTCTTTAGGATTGTCAGAAGAAAATCTAAAAACTGCTGTTTCTATTAAGCTGGGGCAATTGATAACTCAATGGTTTAAACTACACCTAAAAGCTTACCATGTTTATTTTTTGAATGAAGGTAAACAATTTGAAAACCTGATAAAAGACTATCCTTTTCATGCCAAACCCTCGTCCCCCCTCTCTTTTGATTACATCTTCTGCATTGACCAAGTCCACTGGCTTAGTAAAAAAGAAAAAATTCTTTTCACCGTAAGTAATAAAATGCTTACCGAGATTCAAACCAAAATGTATATACAAGGCAAAATTGCGATTTACCGCTATGAACCTTTTGGCTTAGTTAAACAACATGAACATACTACTTATGAAACCTCTTTAAAATCTAATCCAATTCCTTATAATGATTTTTCATTCAAAATTGAAAAGTTATTAGCCTCATGGCTTAATGATATTTTGTCCATATTATAATAATTATAGCAGCTTAGTATTACAAAGGAATAAAACTTAATCAACCTCTGTAACTTTCAGCATATTAGTACGTTTACGAGATTTTAGTGGCATACTAGCAAGGTTAATGATGACGTCTCCTTTTTCTATAAGTCCTTTATTTTTAAGGATATGAACAACATCTGCGATGGTTTCATCTGTTCCATGAAATTGATTATAATAAAAAGCACGAACCCCCCAAACTAAGTTTAAGGTATTTAATAAAGACTCGTTATCAGTGAAAATGAAAATATTAGCATAAGGGCGGCATTTAGCTAATTGGAAAGCTGTGTACCCCGAGCGTGTCATCCCAACTATTGCTTTAGCTTTAATGCCTTTGGCTAATTTAACTGCTGCAATGCAAACTGCGTCAGATAAAAACGTTTTGCTATCTTCGGAAGTAAATAAGTTTTTGTAGTAGATGGTAGGTTCTTGTTCAACTCTAAAGATAACTTTTTGCATAGTACGAACAACTTCTACGGGATATTTCCCGACAGAAGTTTCTCCGCTTAACATCAGCGCATCTGCACCATCCAAAACTGCATTTGCAACATCCGTAGTTTCTGCACGCGTCGGGCGCGGATTCTGAATCATCGTTTCTAACATTTGAGTAGCAACAATAACCGGTTTGGCAAGTTGGTTACATTTTTTGATGATTAACTTTTGCCATAAAGGCACGTCTTCCAAATGAATTTCTACGCCTAAATCCCCTCTGGCTATCATAATTGCATCGCTAACCCGTATAATTTCATCTATATTTTCTAATGCCTCCGGCTTCTCTATTTTAGAAATTATTTTGGCATTGGATTGATTTTCAACTAAAATTTTTCTTAAATCTTCCACATCTTTTGGATGACGTACAAACGATAATGCAATCCATTCTACCTTATTTTTGATACCAAAATGTAGATCTATCAAATCTTTCTCAGAAAGAGCAGGTATATCTAACTTCACCCACGGTAAATTAACCCCTTTTTTTGAACCAATTTCGTATCCACTCAAAACTTTTAAAGTCACTGTATCTTTATAATCCGTTTCAATTACCCTCAATTCTACTTTTCCATCATCTACTAAAACGGTATCATCTGGCTTGACATCCTGAGCAAAACGCTCACAAACCATCGGAAGAATTTTTTGTTCTAAATTAGGTTCTTGAATGGATGTACAAAATTTAATGATATCACCCGGTTGTACGGGGAAAGGTTCTGGGAGTGTTCCCATGCGTATTTTGGGCCCCTGTAAGTCTAACAAAATCGAAACATTTAAATTCTCATTCCGATTGATTTCATTGATTAAATTAATAACCTGTTGATGGAAATCATGGTCACCATGAGACATGTTCAAGCGGCAAACATCTACCCCTAAACGTATCATCTCAAGTAATATCTCTCTTTTATTACAGGCAGGTCCCATGGTGGCTACCATTTTGGTTTTACTGTATGCCGGAACGAATTTATTCATAGTAATAATTTTAAAATGAAACTGCTCGCAATTTAACAATATATTTTGGCTTTTGTCAAATTTTATTCACACAATGTTTAAAAATCTTTTTTTTAAAAAAAACTTTTATCTTGAACTTTGTACATCTATGCAAGCTTATCATATTCACTTAGAACATTTTGAAGGTCCTTTTGATTTATTACTTTTCTTTATTGAAAGAGATGAATTGGACATTTACGATATCCCTATCTCAAAAATTACCCAAGATTTTTTAGATTACCTTCATACCTTAGAGAAGTTAGAGATTGAAGTGGCATCAGAATTTATTTACATGGCTGCTACGCTTATCAAAATTAAAACTCAATTTTTATTGCCACGACCTGAAAATAACACTTCCCCGATGGAAGACCCACGCCAAGAACTTGTTCAGCAGTTAGTCGCTTATAAACAGTTCAAAATGATTCAAACTCAATTGCAACAAATGGAAGATGAAGCTTTTAAACTCTTTCCCTCAGGATGTACTACCGCAATCATTCAACATAAACCCGAAGATGAACTCCAAAACATTACTCTTTACCAATTAGCTTTGGTTTACAAACGCGTGCTTGAGCAACAAAAATTACGAGAAAAAAAGCCTCAGCATGTAGTTCAAAAATACCCCTACACTCCCGAAGAAGTCAAAGCTTTCATTCAAACTTTGATTTTTAAGCACGGAAAAATTGATTTTATTTCTTTGGTTCATGAAAAGCCCGATAAACTTTTTATTATTTTTAGTTTTCTCTCGATTTTAGAAATGGTTCATTACCAACAACTTAGAGTAATCATCGGAGAAGGTTTCAATAACTTTTGGTTGATAGGCATGGAATATACACCAGAAGTTGTACCCAAACCCGTTATTTAATGAATTTAAATTGAATATTGGATTTTATCATTTTATTTTGAATTTTTATTGAGACGGTCTTCCATGGCAAAATTCTGTATCAGAAACCCCAAAAGGATCCCATTTGATTTGTCTTTGATTCGGGCATGTTTGAAAATATATCCAAAAAAGCATAATGAATAAAACAGTGACTACAGAATAAAGAGCGATTTGCCATTTCTTAAATTGTAACTTGAGCTCAATGACTTGGCTTTTTTGTTCTTCAAGTTCAATGATTCGTTTGATATGATGCTTAACCCGAATGGCGGCATTATCACTTTTAACAACGTAATCAAAAACACCATTTTCAAACAATTCCACTGCCCTTACGATACTTTCTTGCGCTGTAAACATAATAACATAAACATTCGGCAAACGCTTTTTTATAGCTTTAAGCGCATCTAAGCCATCCATTTGCCCCTCCAAATCATGATCCAAGATGATTATATCCGGATTTTTGTTTAGATTGGCTATACAATCTTCTCCCGATGTAAAAAAATGATACTCATAATTCGGACCCAAAGTCTCTTGTAAGGAAATTGCCCATATTTCTTTATCTTCTACAATAAAAACGCGGTACTTTTTATTTGCCATGCTTGTAAAATATGGTTTCAAAATTAGAACTTTCGTTTTAATATTAACAAATTTTTTTGTTATTACCTTCAAAAAGAGGAATTTTAAAAATGTTGAAAAAAAAATCCCCATCATAAGATGAGGATTCTTTCAACCATCAAATAATTACTTTTGAATAACAAGTTTTAAAGTCTGAGTATCTTCTTTTGATTTCAATTGAATAAAATAAACTCCGTTGGATAAGTTTTCAGAATTTACGTTGATTAGATGCTTACCTGAATGGTAAGTTTTTGTTTCATGAAATATTGTTTTTCCGTTAATGTCTAATAAATTGATTTGAACATCAGAACTTTTTGTCAATTCAAAGCTAATGAAAGCTTGATTTTGAGCAGGATTAGGATATAAATAAGCATTGAAGCTATTTGTTCTATTATGAGCACTTTCTTTTGAAACAGGCCAGTCTCTTAAGATAAACATACCTCTTCCGTAAGTACCAATTAAAACATGTTTTTCTTTTGCTTCATCTAAGAAAATTTGAGTTTGAGTACCCTGTGTTACAACCCTTCTATTAAACATTTTCATGTCCATAGAGATTACCGGAACATTTTTTGTTTCAGAGCTATTGTAATCAAACCATTGAGGATCGGTAATTGATGGATTAGTTAAGTCTTCGTTAGATGCGTAAACACCGATTTCAGTACCTATTAAAACTTTCCAATTTCTAGGAGAAGGTATAGTGGTAGTAGGAGCAAATAAAGCAGTATAAACGGGATATTTCGGGAAACTACCAGTTACATCTCTGAAAGTAGGGCTTGCTGAAAGCGCATCATTAGATACGTATATTCTACCATTATTTTGATTAGCGAAATCATAACTTCCATAGGTAACTAAAATAGTATTCGGGTCATTTGGATGAACAGTTATGCTAGTTACCCATCGGTTAGGTAAGTTATTAGAAATTTTCTGTATAGTTCTATTGCATAAATCATTTGCATTAGTAATTCTCCAAATTTTACCTGTTCTGGTTCCTACATATAACGTAAAGTTACCATCCCTGCTGACAGTCATGCAAGTTACCCTATCGTTTGCATCTCCTTCATTGACAGGGTCAGGGTAACTAATTTTATTCCACGTTGGAAGGCTATCAGGTCCTCCGAAAGGATTAAACACGACCCAAATATGTTCATGAAGGTAATTATGCACAAAAGCATAAGTTTTATAGTTTCTTTTTCCACTTGCATCTTGAACTTCATAATGAAACCCATCGGCATCAATAGTAGGTGCTACGGTTGGATACTCAATAAAAGTAGCACAAACCGGTACAGATGGTGAAGGAGTGGACCCAGTGGATAAAGTATCACTCAAGGTTGGATGGGGAACCCCATTACAGCTGTCCTTCTTAGGGTAGCCATAGAATGTCTCAAATAAATCCCCTCCATTCAAACTTCTACTTAATAACGTCCCTCCTTCCCCTGAATATAACACAAAATTTGGATTGATTTTTGATACAAAAACTTTCCCATCATTAAGTTTTTTCAGCAATTGAAATTCTTGATTTTTAGCAGAAGGGTTATTTTTGTAAATTATACCTCCTTCTTTTAAAACCGCATATGCATCAAATTCATTTGCGCCAAATTGTACATAGCTAACATGTGCTGAATTATAGGATTTCGTCCTTACTGTATAAGTTTTACCATTATCAAAAGAAGCTACAATTTCTCTTGCACCTGTTACCCAAAATTCATTTTCTTTTCCTGGATTGGGGTTATATACAATATTACTTAAAAAAGTTCCTGAGTACTTGTTATCTCCAACAAATGATTGAGAACTTTTACTAATTACTGTCCATCCCGTGTTCTCGGTGTATTCCCAAATTGATGATCCACCAACTAGCAAGCGATTTTTATTTTTAGGATCTACTGCCATGCAGAAAGCATACCATCCATATCCATCTCGCGTAGGAGAAAAGACACCTGGAACTGACTCGGGAGCTATCTTTGTAAAAGTTTGCCCTCCATCCTTTGACATAACCACTCCTCCAAAACGTAATACCGAAATAGTTGTAATGATGCCAATATACACATAGTTTGGATCCTGGGGAGAGATTGCAACCTCAAATCGAACAGGTCTTTTGGTATTTGAGAACATATCCGAAAACTTGTTGATAATTGAAACAAAATCACCTGTAAAATTTTCTTGTACAAACACATTTGCTGGATTTCCAACTGATGAAACATATACTTTGTTCTCAGTAATTTCAATATCTATGATAGGCTGAGTGCTTCTATCATTTCCACTGGTATCTTTTAGAGTTGCTCTTGTTACTGTCGCTAAATTATCATCAGAGAAATAAAGACCCGCATAAGTGGCAATATATATTCTACCATTCTTATCTTTTGCAACTTTTTGAACTGACAAAAACGGATTTAGATTGGGGTCAAAATAACATGCCTGTGTGGGGTCTGTACAATTTGCGTCCCATGTTGCATTATTATTTGAAAATGTATTACCTCCATCTGTTGAAATATAAACTCCTTTTCCAGGCATTCCCGAATATCCAAAGTAACCATTCGCAAAATTGGAAATATGATTATTGTTAAAATTTGAATTAGTCCCCCAACGCATTTTAGCATTTCTTATCAAATCCCCCGTGGATACATACATTGTAGTTCCATCAATAAAAATATGGGATACCATCAGATTATCATTAAAACCTGATAATTTCTTCCATGAATAGCCTTGGTCAGTAGATTTCCATAAACCACCTCCTACCGAGCCTACATAAATATGATTGTTGGCATCAATAGCGATTGCCGTCGTTCTACCACCAAAATTGTTAGGACCTACTTCTTCCCATGTTTGTACATTCTGAGCATAAACTTTTTGAGTATTCATAATAACTAATATTGTTAAAATACTCTTGATTAACTGCATTGATAATTTTCTCATATTCTCTGCTGTTTTAACTGAAATGGCAAAATTAAATACCTAAATTGAATTTTGCAAAATATAATAAAAAATTCTTACGTTAGTCTAAATTAAAAAGAGGTCAGCCTTAAAACTGACCTCCATAAACACTTATGCCGCAACAGTTACTTGCTGAATTTGGTAGTAGAGCCTACCTAATCGCAAGGTTTCATAGTCCATGCCTAATTTTTCTTTAGCTTCCCTTAGCTTTAAATTCTTCGTTCTCGTAAAATACTCAATGCATTTCACTAAAACATTCTTACTCACATTCTTGTATATCCATTCTTTTATCTCTGTATTTCCATTTGCATACATAGCTTCTACATACTTAACCAAAGTAGAACATTTTATCCCTAATTCACTCAATATCTCATTCATCACCTTTTTATCCCTTATCATTTCCTCTATTTTTGAGTAATTCTTACTTCTTACTAATCTTTTTACATTATAATATTCCTTCTTTACATTTTTGATTACTAAAAGCATCTTTTCCCAATCTACTTTGCCTTCCCAATTCTTAAATACTTCATTTTGATTCAACTCCTCAACACTTTTTATATCTAACAGTATCAATTGTTGTAACTGAAAATTTGAGCATAGTTCATAAGTAGAACATCCTTTTTGCGACGCTTGTAATCTTCTCTCTTCTTTCAATGCTTCATAAGCTTCATAATAATATCGTTTGGATGGTTTTAACTCATAATCCCTGATCCAAAAATCGGATGGCTTCTGTAAATACCTCTTCCCCCTTTCTGATAGCTCATAATTTCCTCTGTGGTGATTAGTCCTATTCAAATATTCTTTTCCATGCAAAAATTGTATCAATAAATCAATTTTATTTTCTGTCCATTCGTTTAATGAACCATAAGAACTTAATGACCTATGCTCTGCATTCGTAAATTTCGTATCCCCTTTCAATATCTTTACTAAATACGATTTCGAAAATTTAGAACCTAAGTCCTGAACTAATTGTAGTAAATTTACTACCGCTGTTTGAATGTTTGTACTTTCCATCTCGTTCAATTTTATGGTACAAAATTGCAGGCTCTATACCGCCTTTCATTGGAAAAAATATGCCCAAAGTAACATTAGTGAAATATTATTGATTGTCTAATTCATTCAAAATCAATGCATAAAAATTTATTTTTATCATCTTATCCACTTAAAAAAAAAATAAAATTTGTCTATTTAAAATTCCTGAAATAAATTTGCGTAACGAGTTTAATTAACCACATAATTATAGTTGTGAAACCTATAGAACTTGAAATTTTAGGTATATCATCGTCTTTGTCTACAAGTAACAATACTTATGCCCTTATCTTGAAAGAAAAATACGGCATGAGAAGATTACCTGTTATCATTGGCACCTTTGAAGCTCAAGCCATCGCCTTAGAACTTGAAAACTTTACAAGGCTTAGACCTCTAACCCATGATTTATTCTACGAAACCTTAATAAAATTAGACTCCAAAATAGAAAAAATCATCATTACTGATATCAAAGAAGGTATTTTTTATTCTATCATCTACCTAAACCATCTCGGAAATATCATAGAATTAGATGCCCGCCCCTCTGATGCCGTAGCATTAGCTGTCAGATTCCGCTGTCCCATTTATACTGAACCCCACGTCTTAGATGAAGCAGGCGTTTATTTTAATGAACCTGAAAATTTAGAAGAAGATGATGTAGAAAGCTACTCCTCCACCTCAAATCCTTCGAATCTTTCGCCTGAAGAAATTAAAAGTCATATAGAATCCTTGAATTCTCAAATTGAAGAAGCTATTCTCAACGAAGATTACGAACGTGCTGCTCGCCTGCGCGACGAAATCAAACGACTCCAAAATAAAAAAGATTAAACCTTTCCTTGCCCCCTTTTTATTCCTTCTCGCAATTCCTCTACCATCACCTTCCTTAACTCAAATCCCCCTAATTCTTTAATCAATGCCATAGTTATACTTTTATCTTCTTTCTTTTTATCCCAATGAACAAACGAAAACCATTCCTCCAATTCCAACGCAAACGGATTAAACGAAATACCATCTAAATATTCATCAATCCAATTTTGAAATTCATCAAATAACTCTTCTGAACATAAACCTAAATTACGAAAAGCTAACATCTCCATATACATGCCCCAAAATACCGCTTCCCCATGTAATAAGGAAATTCCTCGTGTTAAGGCATAGGACTCTAACGCATGCCCTATCGTATGACCTAAATTTAATGCTTTACGTATATTTTTTTCATAAGGATCCTTCTCAACAAAATATTTTTTGATTTCTATTGACCTAAAAATGCCTTCTAAAGTTACATTTTGTACATCCTGGAAGTGATTTTTATCATAAATCATAGCATGCTTGAACATTTCCGCTTGCCCCGCAACCCAATGCCTTTTTTCAAGACTGCTCAAAAATTCATAACATATAAGCACTTTTTGCGGAGAATAAAAAGCCCCAATAAGATTTTTTGTGTTCATAAAATCAATAGCTGTTTTAGAACCAATAGACGAATCTACCATTGCAAGCAAAGTAGTAGGTATTTGTATATATGGAATACCTCTCAAATAAGTAGCTGCCGCAAATCCACCTATATCCCCAACAACTCCTCCGCCCCATACAATTACAGTCGTAGTTCTTTCTACCTTGTTTTCAAAAAAAAATTGCCAAATCGCTTCTAATGTTTTTAAGTTCTTATTTTCCTCTCCGGATGGAATTACATAAAATGGTAGAACCAACAAAGGCTCTAATCGTTCTTTCCATATTTCAAAAAAGTTACGGTCAAATAAAATCACGTAGTTCTCAAAATGCTTTACTTCTGATAGTAGTTTATGAAAATCCTCATAAAAATGCACAAGGTAAGATTGAGTTTGTAAAATCATAAATCTTGTTCTTTAAAAATACCTGCACCGAATAACGCAAAATCAAATTTTACGGGATCTTGTGGGTCTATAAGTTTTAAAGTACGCGTTAGTTCTATAACTGCTTGAAAATCATTATGTTTTCTTTGTAAAAGCCCCCAATTTCTTGCAACATTTCCCGTATGAACATCTAACGGTATCAATAATTGGCAAGGCTGGATGCCCTTCCAAATCCCCAAATCAACTCCCCTATCATCCTTACGTACCATCCACCTTAAAAACATATTGATCCTTTTTGCCGCTGAACCTTTCTCTATATCCGGAAAAAATCGGTAGGTTCTTTTTAATAAACCATTCCCAACAAAATAATTACGCAAAGAAATAATGCCTTTTCCTACGTGTTCGTCTCCTAATGTAATGGCTTGCTCAAAAATTGCTCGCAACGAACTTCCTTCCTTATATAACTTCTTTAAAATCCATAAAATAGAAATCAAATCTTCACCGTTAAATGTTCTATGTACAAAATTTTTTAAGTATTTTTCATGTGAAGAATCAAAATAAAGAACAAAATCATAAGGAGAGTTTTCTAATAAATACACCAAATGCTTAGCTGAGCGAATGACATTTTCACGCTTTCCCCAAGTTATTAAAGCCACTAAAAACGCAATGATTTCAATATCCTTTTCGTCTTTGAACAAGTGAGGAATAGAAATGGGGTCTTTTTCAATGAAAGCAGTACGATTATACTTGTCATAAAACCGAACAAGCTTGGGAATAACTTGCTGTAAAAAAGGATTATAGCTCGGGGGGTTCATTATAAATGACTTGCAAAAGCGTTTGCCCTACAGCTTTCAATGTATTTTTGTCTATAACATCCAAATTATCGCCGTGCGTATGCCATTGTTCAAAAAAATGGTCTTTGGTTATATCTTTATGGATGATGTCTATCATAGGAATACCTGCAATTTTATTGATGTAGTAATGGTCATCCGTGATGGGGGCAGAGACTTGATATATAAAATAGGCTCCATAACCTATTTGGTGAGCGGTCTGCCATACTTTATCTAAAATGCCTTGTGCGTATTTTTGAGAAATACTTTCTTGCGGGAACTGTGCATTTTTAGCACCAACCATATCCAAATTGATGCCGTAAACGGCTCTATAATTCGGTGGATATATATTTTTTGCCCAATATTGCGAGCCCAAACAGTAAGAATCTTCTACTTCTGAATTTCCCATATCTTCGGCATCCCACAAAAAAATATCTATACCGATATGGGTTGATTGATTTTGTAGATGGCGAGCCATTTCTATTAAGATAGCTACCCCCGAAGCCGCATCGTTCGCCCCCAGAATAGGCTCAGATTGCCGTACACTATCTTCATCCGCAAAAGGGCGAGTATCCCAATGCGCTGATAACATCACCCGTTTCGGTTTTTCTACCCCGTATCTTGCTATAATGTTAGAAATCTCAATTTCTCTACCGTTATAAGTTTTGATTTTTGCCTTTTGAACGTGTACTTCCGCACCATATGACTTGAATTTTTGAACTAACCACTCTCTACATTTTTGATGAGCATTCGTGCCAGGAACTCTCGGACCAAAAGATAATTGTTTTTTTATCCATTCATAGGCACTATCTGCGCTAAATTCAGGTGCATTTATTATTTTTTTTTCCTTTGAAGGGTTCCCTGATTGATGATTTTCGTGGGAATTTTCTGTTGGTTTACAGGCTATTATTACAAATAAAAGAAACGTAATTTCAAAAATTTTCATACGAAAACACAAAATTACAAATTTATTTTGAACTTTAAAAAAGTGGTCATAGGTTTGCATATTGTATGAAACCTAAACTTTGTAAAGATAGCTTAGTTACGATGACGGAAATTGTGCTTCCAAATGACACTAACACCTTAGGAAATTTAATGGGGGGTAGACTCATGCATTTGATGGATGTAGTCGGTGCCATAGCCGCTCAAAGACATAGCAACCGAATTGTAGTCACTGCTGGCGTTGATTCCATTGATTTTAAGTCTTCTGTAAAACTTGGCGAGATTGTGAACCTAAGAGCTTTTGTGACACGAGCTTTTACGAGCTCAATGGAAGTTTTTATTGAGGTATTTGCAGAAAATGTTCAGACAGGCGAAAAACGGTTGTGTAATCGTGCGTTTTTTACGTTTGTTGCGGTAGACCAATCAGGAAAACCTATTCCTGTAAATCCTGCTATTCCTGAAACAGAGGAAGAGAAAGAGCTTCATGAAGGTGCACTCAGGAGAAGAGAGCTTCGCCTTTTATTAGCAGGAAGAATTGCTCCCGAAGATGCTAAATCCTTGCATGATATTCTGATTGTAAAGAATAAGTAAAATTTGCTTTCTATTATTACCTAAGGCTTTTGAATGTATTTCACTCTCCGACCATCACGAAAGCGCCCCAGAAAATCGGTTCAGGATATTGGAGACGAAGGGCTTGTTGTGCGTTTTTGAATGCTAACCGTTTACTTTGGTTTTTAACTAAATAATTTTCATAAAAAAGGCTCATCAGCTCCTGCGTTGCAGCATCATCTACTTGCCATAAGCTCATAATTACACTCCCCGCTCCCGCTTCCTGAAATGCTCGCTGTAACCCAAATACCCCTTCCCCTGACTGAATCTCCCCTAATCCCGTCTCGCAGGCTGATAATACCACCAAATCCGTTCCCCTTAAATCTAATTCCATC
>Ga0068706_1000455_pt1 | contig 20243 bp, 19 predicted proteins | sample YNPMSBMetaG_FD_65632 | JGI IMG/M metagenome (GOLD analysis project Ga0068706, IMG submission 65632) | Anoxygenic and chlorotrophic microbial mat microbial communities from Yellowstone National Park, USA - YNP MS-B MetaG | ecosystem: Environmental > Aquatic > Thermal springs > Hot (42-90C) >...
TCATATCACCAGGCTAGGGCCATCCCATCGGCCCGGGGCTCGGTAGCAGCTAGGAAGGCTTCTCTTGACCTCAGAATCATCTGACCCCGGCCAAAGGAGGCCCACTCGCTTTGCAAAACCACCTCGTGGCCCCGCTCCTTGAGGCCAAAGATGACGTGGGGGGGCAGGCTGGGCTCGAGCTCCACCTGCAGGCCCCGCGTCCATTGCCAGCGGGGCGCGTCCAGGGCCGCCTGGGGGTTTAGCCTGTAGTCCTCCAGGTTCACCACCACCTGCAGGTGCCCCTGGGGCTGCATGTGCCCGCCCATCACCCCAAACGGCCCCAGGGGCTTGCCATCGCGGGTGAGGAAGCCGGGGATGATGGTGTGGAAGGGCTTTTTAGCCGGGGCGTACCGGTTGGGGTGTCCTTCTTCCAGCACAAAGCAAGCCCCCCGGTTTTGCAGCGCGATGCCGGTGCCGTCTGCTACGATACCGGCCCCAAAGCCCATGTAGTTGGACTGGATGAAGGAGACCTGCAGCTCGCCATCGGCAGCGCACAGATACACCGTACCCCCTTTGGGCACGCCCGCCTGCACCGCCAGGGCCCGTTCACCGATGAGTCGGCGGCGATGCGCCAGGTAGTCCGGATTGAGCAGGTCGGCGGGCGAGACGGTCATGAAGCGGGGGTCGCCCACATACTTTTGCACGTCGGCAAAGGCCAGCTTCATAGCCTCGAGCTGGAGGTGAAAGCTCTCCACCGAGTCGCGCGGATACTGGCTAATCTCAAAGCCCTCCAGGATCTTGAGCGCCATCAGGGCGGCAAGGCCCTGCCCGGCGGGGGGTATCTCGTGCAGCTCGAGGCCTTTGTAGCGCACCGAGAGGGGCTCCACCCACTCCGAACGGTGGGTGGCCAGGTCGGCCCGGGTCAGATAACCCCCGGTGGCTGCGGCAAAATCGGCCATCTGGGCGGCCAGTTTACCGCGGTAAAAACTCTCGGCATGGGTGCGGGCCAGCTCGCGCAGGGTCTCGGCGTGCTTTGGGCTGCGCCAGATCTCGCCGGGGCGGGGGGCTTTCCCAGCAGGTAGAAAGACTTCCTTGAAGGGCCTATAGCAAGGGTCTTGCAGGGGGCCATAGACCGCCTCGAGGCGCTGCCAGTTGCGCCCGGTCTCGGGACTGACGGCAAAGCCTTCCTCGGCATAGCGGATGGCCGGCTCAAAAAGTTGTTCGAAGGGCAGCTTGCCGAACTTCCGGTGGAGTTCCCGCCAGGCATCCGGTGCCCCCGGCACCGTGACCGGCAGCCAGCCCCGGGTGGGTACCTGGCCACCCGCGGCAAAGGTGGCAAAGTCCAGACCGGCGGGGCTCATCCCGCTCCCGTTCAGGCCATGTAGCTTTTGCCCGTCGTGCACCAGGGCAAAGGCATCCGAGCCGATGCCGTTGGAGGTGGGCTCGAGCACGGTCAGGGCTATGGCCATGGCGAGGGCCGCATCCACCGCGTTGCCCCCGGCCAACAACATCTCCATGCCGGCCAGGGCGGCCTGGGGCTGGCTGGTAGCCACCGCGCCCCGCTTGCCGGTGACCACGTTGCGGCGGGAAGGGTAGGGGTACTGGTTGAGGTTCATGTCTGGAACTATAGCCGATGTTGCGCCCAAGACACTGCCCTCATACCGCGTTGGGGCAAACCCTCGCTGTTCTCCCCAACCGAAGTGATCGCAAAAGGCTTCAAAAAGATGAACCGCGCTTTGGATGCGTATCCTTGGGTGGCCGGTTACTCTGGCTCATCCCAGCGCATGGGCCGGATCTGAACGCAGCGGCCCCCTTCCAGCACCAGCTCGGTGGCGCAGAACATAGCCCGCCCTGAGGCGGCCTTGAAGGGGGTAGGCCGCTGGGTGATGAAGCGCCCCAAAAAACTCTCGACCTCACCGCCAATGATGGAGTGGATGGGACCGGTCATACCCACATCGGCCTGAATGGCGGTTCCGTTGGGCAAAAAACCGGCGTCGGCGGTCTGGACATGAGTATGGGTGCCCAGTAGGGCCGCCACTTTGCCGCCCAGGTAGTGGCCCAAGGCGTATTTTTCGCTGGTGGCCTCAGCGTGCACCTCGAGCAGGGCATACTCGTGCTCCACTTCCCCCAACAAGGCCTCACTGCTGCGGAAGGGATCATAGAGGGAGAGGCCCATATTGACCTGGCCCATCACCTGCATCACCAGCAGGCGCTCCCCACCGGCCTCGAGCACCCAGTGGCCCTGGCCCGGGGTGCCGGGGGGGGTAGTTGAGGGCCCGGATGATGGGCTCAGTCTCGATAAGTTCATAGATGTCTTTGTGGTTCCAGGCGTGGTTGCCCAGGGTGATCAGGTCCGCCCCGGCTTCGCGCAGTTTGCGGTAGGCTGGCTTGGACAGGCCTTTGCCGTGGTGGGCGTTTTCACCGTTAACGATAACCAGGTCGTACTGGGGCCGCAGATCGGGCAGGTGCATGGCCACGGCCCGCAGGCCCGGCTCACCAAAAACATCGCCGACGAATAGAACACGCATAGGCCCAGCTTATCGCGGCAGCCTGAAGGCCAGGGTGCAAAAGACCGCCCGCTCTAGCTTTGGGTCACTAGGCCGGGGTAGGTGGCCTCGAGTTCCTCCCAAAGCTTTTCCGGGCTTTCCACCGGAAGGCGGCAGGCCCCCTGCTGGCACAGGTAGGCCAGCCCTGGCTGTCGGTTTCGCAGGACCGGCAGGGCATCGGGTGGGCCATAGGCCAGGGTGGTGAGGGGCAAAAACCACCTGCGAATCGGGTGAATCAGCTCCGCTGGCGCCACCACAGCCAGCTCGCTGCCGCGGCTGCCCACCAGGTGGGCCTGAAGCAGGGCCGGAAAGCCAAAGGCATCGCGCGATAGGCTCTGGGCGTAGCACTCCACCGCCGAGAAGGCGGCCTGGTACCAGTCGGGGCGCTCGTACAAGGCTGCCAGACGGAACAGCAGCTCGGCAGCCGAGGCACTCCCCGAGGGATAGGGCCCATCGTAGGCATCGCGGGGCATGACCGGCAGGTGGGAGTCCAGCGCGTCGCGGAAAGCCCCATCGGGCTCCTTGAACCGGGTCAGGATGGCCTCGGCCAGCCGCCGGGCGGCCTCGAGCCACTCCGCCTCACCGGTGGCCTGATACAAGGCCAAGAGCCCCAGCCCGTACTGGGCCTGGTCGCTCAGGTAAGCCTGGGGCTTGAGCAGACCATTGCGCCAGGTATGCCGTAGCAAACCGTCCCGGTACATCTCCTGCATCACAAACGAGGCATTTTTGCGGGCAGCCTCGATGTATCGGGGCTGCCCTAGCCAGCGCCCCACATCAGCCAAAGCGCGCAGCATCAGCCCGTTCCAGTCGGCCAGCACCTTGTCGTCGGTGAGGGGTGGGATGCGTTTGGCGCGCGCCTCATACAGACGCCGTCGCACACCCTCAACCCAGTTTTCAAAGGCCTCGGGCCCCATGCCTAGGTATTGCATCAGCGCGGCATCGGGGGTACGGCGCTCCAAAACGTTGGTGTGTTCCCAGTTTCCAACCTCCGAAACCCCAAACAGCCGCATGGCAGCATCGGCTTCCGCACCCAGAATTTGGCGGAACTCGTCGGCTTGCCAAACATAAAACTTACCCTCCACCCCCTCCGAGTCGGCATCCTGGGCCGACCAGAACCCCCCTTCGGGACTGGTCATTTCACGCAAAACATAGTCCAGGGTCTCACTAGCAATGCGCTGGTAGCGCCTAGCCCGCGCGGGGGTGGCTTGCGGCATTCGGCTGGCAGCCGCATACAGCCAGCCTAACTGCGCGTTGTCATAAAGCATCTTCTCAAAGTGTGGCACCCGCCAGATCTGATCCACCGCATAGCGGTGAAAACCGCCCCCCACCTGGTCGTAGATGCCACCTTCGGCCATGCGATCGAGCGTGAGTTGCAGATGCCTCCAGGCGGTCTCAGCCCCCAGCCAGGCGTGCGATAGCAAATACAAGAGGCCCGGCGATTGGGGAAACTTGGGTGCGCTACCGAAGCCACCATAAACCGGGTCGAAGGCCCTAGAAAGCTGGGCCAGGGCAGCGGTGTGCAGGTCTTCGGGCAAGACCCCAGCCTGCGGTTTGAGCAGAGCTTCCAGGTGGGCGGTGAGCTGCTCGGCGTTCTCCAGAACCTCTTTTTGCCGGTGTAGCCAGGCCTGGTGTACGCCCAGGAGCACCCGCCGAAAGCTGGGGAAACCCTGGCGGTCCTCAGGGGGCCAGTAGGTTCCACCAAAAAAGGGCCTCAGGTCGGGCAGCAGAAACATGTTCATGGGCCAGCCGCCCGAGCCGGTCATGGCTTGCAGGGCCGCCATATAGACCTGATCCACATCGGGCAGCTCCTCGCGGTCTACCTTGACGGGCACGAAATGGGTATTCAGGAACTGGGCCACCTCGGGGTCTTCGAAGCTCTCCCGCTCCATCACATGGCACCAGTGGCAGGTGGCATATCCCACCGACAAAAAGATGGGCTTGTTCTCGGCACGGGCTTTAGCAAAAGCCTCTTCACCCCAGGGGTACCAGTCCACTGGGTTGTGGGCGTGCTGCAAAAGATAAGGACTACTTTCCTGGGCAAGTCGGTTAGGCACTCCCCTAGCCTAGCGATGCCGCGCTAGAGTAAAAGTGTGGTAAGACGCCTGTGTACCCGTGCAACCCTGCGCTACCTGACCCGGCGGCTGCTGGCCGGTCTGATTGACCTGGGGGTGTTGGCAGGCCTGCAGATGGGCATCATTCGGGCTGCTACCGCCTTGTTCCCACCTGCCCATCCAGGGCATTATTTCTCGATCGAAGGTCTAATTCTTTTTGGCCTTTGCGCTCCCCTGGCCTGGTTCACTTACACCGTCCTGCCCCTGGCCCAAAAGGGCCAGACCCTAGGTAAAGAACTGATGGGGCTGCGGGTGGTCAACCAAAGGGGCAGACGCCCCACTCTGTTCCAGGCCTTTTTGCGCGAAAGCGCCGGGCGCTGGCTCAACGCTGTGGTGCTGAACCTGGGTTTATTGCTGGTGCTCTGGGACCAGGATCACCAGGCTTTGCACGATATGGTCGCCGAGACCTTTGTGGTGCTCCAGCACAGCAGCCAGGCCAGTAGCTAAAGCCTTAGGTTTCAAGCAGATGCCAAAACAGGCTCGAGCCCGCTAGAACTGATTGACAAAATACCGCGCTGTACGGCCCGAAAAACCCCTTCCCTCGAGGGCAAACTTCAGCGCGGCTGCGCGGGTCTCAGGGTCTAGTGCCCTTCCGAGCAGGTGGGCCACAGCTTCCAGGTAGAGCTGCTGGTCGAAGGGTGGAAAGGTGATCACCAGCCCGAAGCGGTCGGCCAGGGCCAGCTTGTCCTGCAAGGTGTCCCAGGAAGCGGGGTCGCTGGCATTGGGGTCGGGGCGCTCCGACCAGTGCTGGGACACCAGGTTGCGGCGGTTAGAGGTAGCCGCCACCAGCACGTTAGCAGACCGCTCATAGACAGCGCCCTCGAGCAGCACCTTGAGCCGGTGAAATCGCTCATCGCCTTCGGAAAAGGCCAGGTCGTCCAGGTAAAGCACGAAGCGAAAAGGCAGCGGGGCCAGCGTCTCCATCAGGGTGGGCAGTTGATCCAACCCTTCCGACAAGACCTCCACCAGCCGCAGGCCGTGCTGGGCGTAGTGGGTGCGCAAGGCCTTCACCGAGGTTGATTTACCAGAACCTCGAGCCCCGTACAACAGCATTGGAAGCGCCGGCTTACCTGCCACAAAGCGCTCAACATTTGCGCGCAGTGTGCTAATTTGCCGGGTATAGCCCACCAGATCATCGAAACAAGTTGGGTCGGGCCGCTCCACCGCCCCAATCTGACCGTCGAATACAAAAGCGCTATGGTAGACATAGATGCCATATCCATACTTCCGGTAGAGCGCTTGTACATCTGCAGAAGAACCCCTCTGCAGCACATCTAGGGCCGCGGCCTCAGCCGGGCTGGGCTCGAGGTGCCCAAACTCGGAAAAGGGATGCGCCCTCCTCAAGACCTCCAGCTCCTGCCGCAGACGCGTAAGTTCCTGGTCAATCCAGCCAGCCAGTCCGGGGCTCAGCGGCTCCCACAAAAGCCGACGGGCCAGGGTTTCGTCGGCCAGTATCCGCCTGCTTAGCACCCAGGCCCAGGGTTCACCCCGGGGTACTCGTGCATGGAAGAGTTCGGCCAGCGGATCTGGGTGTAAGGGAGGAAAAAACTGCATTGCTGGCCATTCTACTGCTTAGGCCTCGAGGGTGAGGCCGAGGTAACCTCTTACAGCCCTAACCGCCCTACGTTAGTCTGGGAACATGCAGCTAAAAAACAAAACCGCCTTCATCACCGGCGCCGGTAGCGGCATCGGCAAAGCCATTGCCGAGGTGTTCGCCCGCGAAGGGGCCCGCCTCATCCTCAACGACCTCGAGCCAGGTGCAGCCAGGCTCGCTCAAGCCCTGGGTGGGGTTTTTATTCAGGCCGACCTTTCCGACCAGAGCTCGGTTAGGGCGCTGGCTCAAAGGGCGCTCGAGCTTGGCCCGGTAGATATCCTGGTCAACAACGCCGGTCTACAGCGCATCAACCCGGTGGACGAATACCCCGAAGACACCTGGAACATGATGCTGCAGGTGCTGCTTACAGCCCCATTCCAGCTCATCAAGTACACCCTGCCCGGCATGAAGCAAAGGCGCTGGGGCCGCATCATCAACATCGCCTCGCTGCACGGATTGGTGGCGAGCCCATACAAATCGGCCTATATCTCGGCCAAACATGGCCTGCTGGGCCTGACCAAGACCGTGGCGCTCGAGGTCGGTGAATATGGCATCACCTGCAACGCCATCTGCCCGGCCTACGTACGCACCCCCCTGGTGGAGTCGCAAATTGCCGACCAGGCCCGTACCCTAAGCATCCCCGAGGCCGAGGTAATCGAAAAGGTGATGCTGGCCCCGGCGGCCATCAAGCGCTTGATCGAACCGGAGGAAGTCGCGGAGTACGCACTATTCTTGGCCTCTGACAGGGCCAGCGCAATTACCGGCTCGGCCCAGGTGATTGACCTGGGCTGGACGGCGCGATAAACAGCAGAATCTTCTCTAGCGGCAGGGGCATCTGATCAGGGCTGGGCCATTATTTGGGTCACCCCGGTGCAGCCTGGAGCACCCCCGGCCCCACCTTTTGCTCGAGCAGCTCGGCTAGCCCGGCCTCGTCCAGAATGGGGATTCCCAGCTCCCTGGCCCTGGCCAGCTTGGAGCCCGCACCCGGCCCAGCCACCACATAGCTGGTTTTTTTGCTTACAGAGCCGGAAATTTTAGCTCCGTGGGCCTCGAGCCGCCGGGCCACTTCCTCCCTGGGCAGGGAAAGCTCACCCGTCAGCACGAAGGTAAGGCCCTCGAGGGCCTGGCTTTGCTGCTTCTCCCTGGCCTCGAACACCACCCCAGCGGCCCGCAAGCGCTCAATAAAATGGCGCATCTGGGGGCGGGACAGGGCCTGGTGGATGGCCTGAGCGGTGGTCTCGGCAATGTCCGGTACGGCATCGAGCTCCTCAACCGTGGCCTTGAGGATGTTATCCAGGTGTCCAAAGCGCTTGGCCAGGGCGCGGGCGGTGCTTTCACCCACCTGGGGGATGCCCAGGGCCAAAAGCAGCCGCTCGAGGCCCCTGCTTTTGCTGGCCTCAATCTGCTCGATGAGGTTCTGGGCGCTTTTTTCAGCTTTGCGCTCGAGCGCGGCAATATCTTCTTTCTTGAGCCGATATAAGTCGGCGGCATCCCGCACCAGACCGGCCTCTAAAAGCTGCTCGATGAGCTTCTCACCCAGCCCCTGGATGTCCATGGCTCTGCGGCTGGCAAAGTGCCGTATGGACTCAAAGGCCTTGGCCGGGCACAAAGGGTTGGGGCAGAGGTGAATCTTGCCCGAGAGCAGGAGCTCTACCCCACACTCCGGGCAATGGCTGGGCCACTCCACCGGCTCATGGCCCCTGGGGGCTTCGGTTACCACCCGCAAAACCTCGGGGATAACCCCGCCGGACTTGTGTACCAGCACCGTATCGCCTATCCGTAAGCCCAGCTCCTGTACGTAGCTTTCGTTGTGCAGGGTAACCCGGCTCACGGTCGAGCCATCCAGGAAAACGGGCTCGAGCTCGGCCACTGGTGTAACCCGCCCGGTGCGCCCCACCTGAAAGACCACCCGCAGCACGCGGGTCGTCTTTTCTTCGGCGGGGAATTTGTAGGCGATGGCGAAGCGGGGGGTCTTGGCGGTATACCCCAGCTCGTCCCAGAGGGCCAGGTCGTTTAGCTTGACGGTTACGCCATCGGCCTCAAAGGGTAGTTTTCTGCGTTCGGCCAGCATGGCCTGGTAGCCCTGCTCGACCCCGGCCACCCCCTCCACCAGCCGAAAGTGGGGTTCTACCGAAAAACCGAGCTGGCTGAGTTTCTCCAACAGCTCCTGCTGGGTGGCTACCCCCAGGCCGGTGGGCTGGCCCACCCCATAGAACAGGCCGCGTAAGCCACGGCGGGCGCTTATTCGGGGGTCTTTTTGCCGCAAACTACCTGCCGCGGCGTTGCGGGGGTTTTTGAAAGGGGGTTCGCCTTCTTCCTCGAGCCGTGCGTTGAGCTCCAGAAAGGTCTCGATGGGCAGGTAGATCTCGCCCCGCACCTCGAGGTCGAGGGGTTCTGCCAGCCGCCTTGGGATGTCGGGGATGGCCAGCAGGTTGGGGGTGACGTCCTCGCCCACCTGGCCGTCGCCCCGGGTCAGACCCTGGCGGAACACCCCCGCTTCGTAGATAAGGTTGACCGAAAGTCCATCAATTTTGTACTCGAGTAGGTACACCCGTGCCTCCTCGCGACCCAGCAGGCGGTTGATGCTGGCTTCGAAGTCGGCGATGTCGGCAGACGAGAAGGCATTGCCCAGCGAGTACATGCGGGTGGGGTGGGGTACAGGGGTAAAGGGGGTCTCGAGGACGTCACTACCCACCGTCTGCGTGGGCGAATCGGGGGTGATGAGCTCGGGGTGGGCCTGCTCGAGCTCCCTTAGCTCACGCATCAGACGGTCGAATTCGGCATCGGAGATCTCGGGTTTATCCAGCACGTAATAGCGGTAATTGTGGTAGCGAATCTGCTCACGCAACTCCAGGATTCGCTGTCTTGGCGTCGACATACCGTCATGCTATCAGTTCGCGGCCTCGCAAAATGCCTTGAGCAAAAAGCGTCTACTCCCCAGCAGCAGTTGGCGGCAGACCCCGGGTATTCGGGGCTCGAGCCTCTCCTACCCCTTTCAAGCCACATGGCCTGTGCCCTATAATGCCAGAGGCTTGCGGCCAGGTTAGACACCCATGAAGCACAAGCTAAAACGGAGGTAAGTCGCATGAAGAAACTCATCGTGCTAGGTGTGGCCTTAGCAGCAGCGCTAGGCTTGAGCCTTACCCAGGAAATTCGCGTAGGTATGGCCTTCGATGCAGGCGGCAAAAACGACCGTAGCTTCAACCAGTCCACCTTCGAGGGGGCCCAGCGGGCGGCCAGAGAGCTGGGCGTTAGGGTCTTCGACTTTGAGCCCGGCGACCCCGGCCAGGTGGGCCAGGGCATCCGCCGCTTTGCCGAGGAAGGCTTCGACCTGATCATCGGCGTGGGTTTCGCTAACGAGCCCTCAATCACCCGAAACGCTCAGGAATTCAAAAACATCAGGTTTGCGGTTATTGACGCAGTTCCTTGCGAAGGCAAGTGCGAAAACGCCGTAGGATTGGTTTTCCGCGAACACGAAGGCAGCTACCTGGTCGGCTACATTGCGGGTCGCCTGACCAACACCGGTGTGGTGGGCTTTGTGGGCGGTATGGACATCCCGCTGATCCACAAGTTTGAGCAAGGCTACCGGGCCGGGGCCATCGCCGGCATGCGCGAGCGCAACATCGCCAACCCCCGCGTGCTCATCAACTACGTAGGCAACACCCCTGCGGCCTGGAACGACCCTGGCAAAGCCAAGGAAATTGCCACCGCTCAGGCTAAGCAAGGGGCCGACATCATCTACGCCGCAGCAGGGGCTTCTGGTCTGGGCGTGCTGGACTTTGTGAAGCAGCAGCGCTGCCTGAGGCAAAACCAACTGCCCTCTGGGGTGCGCTTCATCTCTAACAACGGTGCCAACGTGCCACGTTACGCCGCCTACAACCAGTCCTGCCCGGCTGCCACTACCCGCCCACTGTTTATGATCGGGGTTGATGCCAACCAGAACTACCTGGGGGACACCGACAGCAACCCCAACACCCTGAACCACGTGCTGACCTCCATGCTCAAGCGGGTGGATGTGGCCACCTACGACGTGATCAAGTCGGTCAAGGAAGGCACCTTCAAAGGTGGTGTGCGCGAGTTCGGCTTGAGCAACAATGGCGTAGGCTACGCCCTTGACGAGTACAACCGGGCCCTGATCCCCCAAGCCGTGGTCAACCGCCTGGCGGTTCTACGTAGCCAGATTATCTCTGGCGCCATCAGGGTACCCAGCAAACGCTAGTAAACTCCCAGCCTCGAGCGCCCAGGGCATAAGCCCTGGGCGTTTTTTTGAGGGATCAGGCGCTTTGAAAGTCTACTGCCTGTATGATTGTGGACATGAGCGATTCGGTTCCCACCACCACTGAGCCACACAAGAAGGGGGTGGCCCTCGAGCTGAAAAACATCACCAAGCGCTACCCCTTGGTACTGGCCAACGATCACATTTCCCTAGATGTTCGCTGGGGCGAGATACTAGCGGTGGTGGGAGAGAACGGAGCGGGCAAGTCCACCCTAATGAAGATTGTCTATGGCCTGGTCAAACCAGATCAGGGCGAGATATGGATTGACGGGCAAAAAGTAAGCATTAGCGATCCCGGCGATGCCATTGCGCGAGGTATCGGCATGGTGCACCAGCACTTCATGCTGGTAGACCCCTTTACCGTGCTGGAGAACGTAATCCTGGGCGCAGAGCCCACCCAAGGAGCCCAGCTCAACCTGGCCCAGGCGCGGGCCGAGGTGGCAGCCCTAATGAAAGACCTTGGCTTCAACCTGCCCCTCGATACCCCAGTAGAGGAACTTCCGGTAGGCCTGCAGCAGCGGGTGGAGATACTCAAAGCCCTCTACCGTAAGGCCAGAATTCTAATCCTGGACGAACCCACCGCCGTCCTCACCCCCCAGGAAGCCGACGAGCTGTTCAGCTTCTTGCGGGGCTTCGTAAAGCAAGGGAATGCAGTGATTTTCATCAGCCACAAACTGGCCGAGGTAATCGAGCTTTCCGACCGCGTAACGGTGATCCGTGACGGCAGGGTGGTGGGCACGGTCAATACCCCTGAAACCCACGTGGCTGAGCTGGCCCGCATGATGGTGGGGCGCGAGGTGATTCTCTCGGTGGACAAGAAGGAGGCCAAACCAGGTCCGGTGGTGCTTAAGGTTTCCCAACTCTCAATTCCAGGAAAGGACAAAAAGCACCGGTTGGTGGATGTATCCTTCGAGGTGCGGGCCGGTGAGATTGTGGGAATAGCCGGTATAGAGGGCAACGGTCAAACCGAGCTGGTAGAGGCCATCACCGGTTTGCGCCCATACCAGGGCCTCATCGAGTACCACGGTCAACGCCTCGAGCCCAGTGCCCGCGTAGTGCGCGAGTGGGGCGTCTCCCACATTCCCGAAGACCGCAATCTGCGCGGGCTGGTGCTGGACTTTACCACCCGCGAGAACCTAATCCTGGGCGACCACTACAAAGCTCCTAATGCGGGTTTCCTAGGCTTTCTGAATACCGAGCGGATTGAGGCTCAAGCCCGTGAGATTGCGGAGCAATTTGATGTGCGACCCCGCAGCACCGAACTGGCGGCCCGTCGTTACTCGGGCGGCAATGCCCAGAAGATCGTTGTGGGGCGCGAGCTGAGCCGTAGCCCAAAGTTGCTGGTGGCAGCCCAGCCCACCCGTGGGGTGGATGTCGGGGCCATCGAGTTCATTCACGATAAAATCGTGAAGGCGCGGGATGCCGGCATGGCAGTTTTGCTGGTATCGGCTGACCTCAATGAGGTGCGTTCGCTCGCCGACCGCATCCTGGTGATGTTCGAGGGCCGTATTATGGGCGAACTCGAAGCCAGCGAGGCCACTGAGGAAAGACTGGGGCTCCTGATGGCGGGAATCACAGAGGGCTGAAGAGCACCCACCTTATGGGTTCTGAAACTCCCCCTTGACCCCCTCGAGCACCACCACATCACCGGTGTCGAGGTTGTACAGCACCCTGGTTCCCTCCACGAAGCCATCTTTGTCCTGGCTTCGCACGGGTTTATCTTTGCTGCCGTACAGAAATGCCACGCGATCTTTTTCGCGCACCACTGCCCCTTCGGCAGTAGAGGTGCGGCTCCCCTGCACCAACCGGATTGCACCAAACAGGGTAAGAACCTCCTCGTCTACGTTGTAAACCATGCGCTCGGCGCTACCCTGAAGGGGTTTTTCGCCTCCGCGCTCGAGCTCTACTGGCCCAGCTACCAACGCATTGCCGCTTTCGTTGTCGTAGTCGAGGCGGCTGCCCCAGGCCTTGCTCTTACCCTGTTGTACTTCCACCGCCCGGGGTGCGGGCTTGAGCTCGAGCTCGAGGCGATCTTCTTCTTCAATGTAGCGAGCGGTGCCTCCGGTCATGAAGACATAATCGTTGACCCCACGAATCTGCTCCACGCGGGCTATGGCCCCGAAAGCCCGGGCGTCCTCGCCAAAGTTAATCTGCACGCGAAATGGCGGCGGATCGGCAAAAAGCGAGCGGATCAGGGAGGGGCCCTCGCACCTGCCCCCAATCTGCACCTCAAAAGCCTTTAGGCTACCGTCATTCTGCTCGGCAACCTCGAGACGCACCTGCTGGCCAACCTCGAGGTCAGCAAACTCCACCCGCCTGCCCTCGCGCCAAAAGCGGGTCAGCCTATCGGTGGTAAACTGCTGCTCTCCCAGCATGATGGTTTTTTTTTCCTCATCCAGCGCAGTGACGACGCCGTCATACAGGTCGCGCAGCTCGATAATGGCAGGGGGGTTATCTGGGCCGGTTTTGACCACCACAATCTTTTTGCCCCGCCGCTCAATTTCAGCGGTGGTCTGAAAGGATGGCTCGGGCTCTGGCTGGGCCAAAGCCAGCAGCAAGAGTAGTCCAAAAAGCAGCCAGGGCCAGCGCATGCAGCTACTGTTCGTCGAGTTTGCGGAAATCGCGCAGCGGTAGCCGCGGTGCCTGGGCCAGCACCCGCACCTGCGAACGGTTGACGTTGTGTAACAGCGAATTGCCCGACAGCGCAGCCCGCTCCTTAGCGTTCACGCTTCGGGCCGGAACATCTTGGTTACCCACCCTGCCCGCCACCACGGTGGCCTCACCGGTGTTGTCGTTGTAGATCAGGCTGGCCCCAGTGGTGGTGATATCTCCGTCTACTAGGGTAACACCCCCGGTAGCCAGAAGACGTTTTTCATCGGTTAGGCTGCGAATTTCCCTAGCCCGGATTACTAGATCTCCCTTGCCCTCGCGCTTACGCAGCAAAACCACTTCTCTGCTGTCGCTGAAGACCGCTAAACCGCGGTCTTCTTCGTAGTATACCCTCTCCGAGCGCCCTTCCTGACGGCCATTTTTGAGGGTTACCCCACCTTCGCTGGTCGAGATGTTGGTATCCACGTCGAAGGTCATTCGGGAAGCCGCTACTTCAACCGGGTCGCTATTCTTTTCCCGTGGTTCGTGGCGCATGCGGGCGTTGCCCTCAAGGGTACCGCGCCCGCTGGACTCGCGATAAACCAGCTTGGGACCGCTGGCCGTCATACGGTCGCGCCTAACCACCACGTTCCCTTCAAAAGTGGCTACCCGCTCCCCCTCAGCCTCCTGCATGGTCTTACCTTGAGGAGCTTCCAGAATGGCCCGGGTAGCGTTGATCTCGAGGTCCTTGACCCTGCCAATTACCCCGCCTGGTCTACCGGCCTCATAGACCCAGGGGCCGTTGCGTAGGTTGCCGGTGCGTTGCCCACCAGGCGCCTCAATGGTGATGATGCGCTCTTTGCTTTGCGCCAGTACAGCCAGCGTTAGCAGAAGAAGAAGCCAGGCCAGACGTTTCATGAACTACCACCTTCAATAGCACAGGGAGGCCGTTGCCCACCGGAGATGAATTTCTCGATGGGATCGCGCCAGCTAGGGTTCTCGATGGCGAAATCACTCCTAAAATCCTTGCCCCACACCTCCAGGCTGGGCGCGGTAATGTGGACACTGGGCGCACGAAAGCCCTCACGCTGGTCAATGGTAACCGGTGGCTCACCCAGCCTGCCAAGGTTGACCGTGTAGCAGCCCTTGAGAATCTCCACCCGAGCATAGGGGAGGCGAAGGTTATCAGCACGGTCTATGATCACCTCCGGTGCAGTGAGGCGCATATCCAGCCGACCCTCTATGTAGCGCTTTCCTGCCTGTAATCCGGTTACCCTAGCCTCCCGGGTAGCAGGGTCTTGTTCGACCTGCGTAGCAGTAAACTCCCAGCGGGCTTTGGGATCCTGCTCGGGATAAAGGGTGAGTTCGACATCCTCTAGCCTAACCCCCTGGTCAGGCGCAGCAGGGCTTGGAATGGGACGCGTGGATAGCAGGAGCGAAAAGACCACAATGGCTAACAGGGCGATGAGCGCGGAGCGAACCACGGTTCGAGGTTAGGAGCAAGGTGGCTTAGAAGCATGAACATTGGCCTAAGCGCAAGCCCTCATCAATAACGCTTGGTGCCAGGGTGTGCATCAGCCCTTGCCAGGGGAAACCAGGGCAGGTACGCTTGCTACCGCTCGGTTTTGGGGTTGGCCCGCACATCGCCCTCAATCTGCAGCTTGCCAAAGAGCAGCCGGCCCACCTGGGTCTGGATGGACTGGGTGATAACTACCCCTACCTCTTTGCCGCGAAATGCGATGGCATCATCCACCACTACCATGGTGCCATCCTCCAGGTAACCCACCCCTTGGCCGGGCTCTTTACCTTCTTTCACGATGGTGATGCTCAGGGTATCGCCCTGCTGCAGCGGGGCACGCAGGGCTGAGGCTAGGGCCTGCACGGAGAGGGTCTTTACACCGTAGATACGGGAAAGCTGGGCCAAGGCGTGGTCGTTGGTCACCAAAGCTGCACCCCGTCTCTTGGCTTCGGCCAGAATTTGGTCGTCCACAGGTTCGTCGGTCTCGCTACCTTCAAGCACCTCGAGCCCCACGCTAAGCCTAAGGCGCTCGAGGGTATCCAGACCACGGCGGCCCTTGGCGCGCTTTTGGGCATCCGAAGAGTCGGCGAATTGCTGCAATTCACGCAACACCTGGCGGGGTACGAAGAGAGGCCCTTCTAGGAAGCCTGTCTCGGCCACCTCGCCAATACGCCCATCGATCAATACCGAGGTGTCCAACACCTTGCCCCCCCGGGCCTTGCTCGGGTGGGTAGGTGGGGGGTTCAGCCGGAAGTATTCCCGGTTGGCGATTGCAAAAGCCGAAAGTGAGCCGACCAGCACTGCCGCTATTATCAGGGAGTGAATGGCCGAAAAGCCTGGAATCTGGCTCAGTAGGTTGGTGAGCAACACCGCCAGCAACAACCCTAGGCTTGAGGCAACGGTGACAGCCACCGGAATCTCGGGTGGCAGCTTTTTGAGCCAGGCCTGGGCGTGCTCCCAGCGCCGCTCGGCCCAGTAAGTCAGGCGAGGCACCAGCAAGAACCCTAACAAAAGGCCCACCACCCCCAGGTACAGGCGGTTGAGGCTGGTCAGGCTGCCCAGCGGGCTGCTTCCAATGAGGTTGCTAGCCTCGAGCCACACCCCCAGCCGGTAGCCCAAGTAGGCAAAAAGCCCATACAAGACCCATTGCATCACGCTCATAAGAACTTGCTTACAGCAGCCTCCAAGCTCTTGAAGTGTGGCGGGTGCACCAGGCGCTCAAAACCTGCCCTGCGGCCCTCGCGCAAACGACGCTCGAGACCTTCCACGCTGCGCAGCTCCCCCGCCAACCCCACCTCACCCACCACCGCTACATCGGGGGGAACTGGTCGGCCTACCACAGCAGAATACACCGCCAAGCCCACCGCCAGGTCCAGCCCCGGGTCGAGGACCCGTAGACCCCCGGCCAGGTTGACATAGATGTCCAGGTTTCCCAAGGGCAGGTCCAGCCTGCGCTCCAGCACCGCCAGCACCACATCCACCCGGCGGCTATCCAGACCTTGCGAAACCCGACGGGGAGCCGGGAAGGGCGTGCGGGCAGCCAGAGCCTGTACCTCCAGGGCCAGCGCCCGCTCGCCCGAGAGGCTCAGCGCCACCACCGAACCCGGAGCGCCCACCGGACGCTCGGCCAGAAAGGCTGCCGAGGGGTTGGTGACCTCCTGCATGCCCTCGTGCAGCATGGTGAAAACGCCCATTTCCCCCACCGGCCCAAAGCGGTTCTTGCTAGTGCGCAGAATCCTGAAGTTGCCTGCGGTCTCCAGGTACAGGGTGGCATCTACTATGTGCTCGATCACCTTAGGGCCAGCCACCAGGCCCTCCTTGGTCACATGCCCGACCAGCACAGTGGTTACCTGGTGTCGCTTAGCAAAGCGGGTCAGGGCCGCGGTGGCGTCGCGAACCGCCACCAGCGAACCCGGGGAGGCGGTGGTTTCGATGGTTTGAATGGAGTCTACGACTAGGAAGTCGGGTGGGGTTGCCTCGAGAGTGGCGAGCGCGGTATCCAATTCAGTTTCCCGCAGCAGCTCGAGTTCCCCCGATATACCCAGCCGCCTGGCCCTCAGGCGAATCTGGCCAGGCGATTCCTCCCCGGCTAGGTAAACCACCCGCTTACCCACTTCCAACATTTTCTGTGCCACTTGTAGCAAAAGGGTGCTCTTACCCACCCCCGGCTCACCACCCAACAGCAGAACCGCGCCCGGCACAAACCCCCCACCCAGCACCCGATCAAGCTCACCTATGCGGCTCGAGAAGCGTGCCTCCCCACTTTCGGGTACCTCCGCGAGGCGGGTCAGTGCATCTGAGTTGAGCTGAGAACGCGACAGCACCCTAGCCTTGCTTGGGAGGGCGCTGGGCTTAGGCGGGGGTGCTTCTTCCTTGAGGCTGCCCCAGGCCCTGCAGTTCGGACAGCGACCCAACTCCTTCAGCGATCTATACCCGCACTCAGTGCAGCGGTATTGTATAGAAGCCCTGGCCATCTGATAGCCAGTGTAGCCTGCGCCTTGAGCAAAGCAAAGTTGCCGAGGCAAAAGTAAGAAGACGAAAATCCGCTGACACCTCAGGTAAAGACCCCTAAGGAGCGGTTCTTCGGATCCTCATGTGCCCACTGGCTCAGCAAACAGGGGGGTAGAGAGGTACTTCATACCCGAGTCACAGGCGATGGTCAACACCTTTTTCCCAGGCCCCAGCTCTCGGGCAACCTGTAGGGCAGCCCAGATCATTCCGCAGGCACTCATGCCTACAAAAATCCCTTCTTCCCGGGCCAGTGGCCCGGCCAAGGGAAAAGCGTCTTCCTCCAGTACCTGAATAACCCGGTCGAGCATCTTCACATCCAGGTTGGGCGGTATAAAACCAGGCCCCATGCCCTGAAACTGATGCGCGCCCATCTGACCACCCGAAAGCACGTTGCTGCGACGTGGCTCACAGGCGATAATCTGGATGTTGGGCAGCCGCTCACGCAGGTACCTACCCACCCCCATGATTGTGCCACCTGTGCCCGAGCCGTAAACGAAGGCGTCCAGCTGGCCCTGCATCTGCTGGAAAATTTCGGGACCCGTGGTCTCGTAATGGGCCCTAGCATTGGCAGGGTTGTCGAACTGATTGGGCATGAAAGCCCCCCGCTCGGCCACAATTCGGTGGGCCTCCTCTATCGCCGCTAGCATCCGGCGGCTGGGGTCGGTGAGCACCAGCTCGGCCCCATAGGCTTTGAGGATGCGCTTGCGTTCTTCTGACATCTGCGCTGGCATGGTCAGGATGAGTTTGTAACCCCGACTGGCCGCTACCATAGCCAGACCAATGCCAGTGTTGCCACTGGTGGGCTCCACGATGAGCTGCCCCGAGCCTGGCTTCAGGATGCCGCGCTCTTCGGCGTCTTTGATCAGATACCAGGCGGTGCGGTCTTTGATGGAGCCACCGGGGTTGTTGCCCTCGAGCTTTACCCAAACCTCTGCCATGCCGGGCTCTACTAGGCGCTTGAGGCGAACCACCGGCGTCTTTCCGATCACGTCCTCCACGTTCATGCCTAAAGCATAGGGCACGGGCTAGGGATAGGCTTCGATTTGGTTTACGGTTATTTCATCTTGATGTCTTATACTTAGGTGTTTCGCAGAAGCAGAAGTCCGGTTTCTGTGAATGGAGAGGAGCCCTTATGACGGCAAGCAAAGGAAATGTGGTAACCATTCGCTACACCCTGCGGATTGAGAATGAGCTTGTTGACCAGGGTGAGCTGGACTATCTGCATGGTCATCGCAACATCGTGGCAGGTCTAGAGGAAGCCCTGGAGGGAAGGTCGGTTGGTGAACGGGTGGTTGTTTCCGTACCTCCTGAGAAGGGCTATGGCTTTTACGACCCGGAAGGCGTACAGGTGGTGGATCGCGCAGCTTTTCCAGCCGACTCCGAGCTGGCCGAAGGGGCCATGTTCTACGCTGAAGACGCCCAGGGCAACCCCATGCCCTTTACGGTACTGAGCGTGGATGGTGACGAGGTGACCATTGATTTCAACCATGTCCTAGCAGGCGAGACCCTCGACTTCGAGGTGACCCTAACAGCCATTCGGCCCGCAACGCCGGAAGAGCTCGAGTACGGCCACGCACACAGCACTAAAGAGCACAACCCTTAGAGCACTCACAACTTGATCGCTACATCCTGCAGCGCATATGTGAAAGGCAGGGGTAAACAGGTTCAGTTTGGCTAGAGGCAGGGGCTCCCTGCCTTTTGTCCTTACTGTCATGAACTATACCTGCACAGCAACAGTGAATGTGAGGCACCACCCAAATCGGAACGGGAACCGCTTTTCACCCAAAGGTGGACGTGCTAAGCGCGGATTTGCGTTAAAACAGGTTGCCCTTGCGGGAGTCTGAAAACCAAATACTCGTCATTACTGCGAAATAGTACCAGCAGGTATTGCGGCAACTTTAGGCGCATGAACAGCGGAAGGGCGTAGCGGGCTTCACCCCGCTCGATGCGAAATTGACCCAGGGTGTAGACCATGAAAAAGTCCTGATCACTTTGCATAAGGTTGGCAGTGTAAAAAAGAGTAAGGTCGGCCTGGTCCTTTTCAGCACGAGTCAAAGCATCCCACACCAGCACCTGGGCTTCCTGAGGCGTAAGGTACTGCCCTTGCACCAGTCCTGAACGGCCATAAAAGGCAGCAGGAAACTGCTTGAATTCATAGTAGAAACCGCCTGGGCTGTGCCACCAACGCACTATTTCGTTCTCTCCTCCGCTGCCCTGGGCTAGCTCCTGGGCATACTCACGGGCCAGCTCGAGCGGCTCTAGGTCTGGCAAGGCACCTGTTTCCATGCCTTCTAGCAGCAGCCTCTGCGGGTCAATTTCAAAAATGGGCTCAGGATGGCTCATCAGGTAAAACCCCTCCGGTTGAACAGCTAAGCTTATCACCGATATGCAAGGCCACAATTCCGCCAGTGAAAAGGCGGTAGCGGGTGCTAAAGCCAGCCAGGGTCATCATAGCAGCGAGGGTTGGGGGATCTGGGAAGCGCTCCACGGAATCGGGCAGGTAGCGATAGGCCAGGGGATTACCCGAGATGACCCCTCCTACGAGGGGTAGGATGCGGGTGAAGTAAAAGCGGTATAGCGTACCAAGACCGCTGCGGGGTGGGGGGGGAAACTCTAAAATACAAAGCCGCCCTTCTGGCGCTAGCACCCGGTACAGCTCAGCCAAGGCTTTTTTGTAATCGGCAAAGTTGCGGAAGCCAAAGGCGATGGTCACAGCATCAAAGTAGCCATTGGGGAAGGGCAGTTCTAGGGCGTCTGCTTCAACAAAAAGAATGTCGAGGCCAGCGCGCCGGGCTTTTTGACGCGCCAGCTCCAACATGGGCGGGGCGAAATCACCCCCGATCACCTCCACCCCTGGAGCAGCCTTCTTGAGCAGCAGGGCTACGTCACCCGTGCCAGTGGCCAAGTCGAGGATGCGAACAGGCCCTTTTTCAAGGGCCGCTTTTACCAAAGCCACCCTCCAAGCACGATCCATCCCCCCCGACAGCACCCTATTCAAAAGGTCATAGCGTGGGGCTATCCTCGAAAACATCCGCTGGATGGCTTTGGCTTTACTCTCCGTCGTCTCCTGCACGAAACAAGTTTACCACCCAGCACAAGAAGGACGCTCTAGGCTTCG
>Ga0068706_1000459_pt1 | contig 20153 bp, 28 predicted proteins | sample YNPMSBMetaG_FD_65632 | JGI IMG/M metagenome (GOLD analysis project Ga0068706, IMG submission 65632) | Anoxygenic and chlorotrophic microbial mat microbial communities from Yellowstone National Park, USA - YNP MS-B MetaG | ecosystem: Environmental > Aquatic > Thermal springs > Hot (42-90C) >...
GGGAGAACGTGCGACCGGGGGTGACGACGGGTGACCTCGATCGCTTGGCAGCGGCAGTAATGGCTCGGGAGGGTGGATGCTCCGCGTTTCTCGGTTACCGTGGTTTTCCGGCGCATATCTGCACGTCAGTCAACGAGCAGGTTTTACATGGGATCCCGGGGCGACGAGTTCTCCGCGACGGGGATCTCCTAAAGCTCGACGTGGGAGTCGAGTGGCATGGGTTGTGCGCTGACGCAGCGATCAGCGTGGTCGTGGGACGGGGAAATCGCGTAGCTGAACAACTCGTTGCGGTTGCTGAAGAGGCTTTCTGGGCCGGATTCGCGCAGGCGCGGCCGGGTAAGCATGTCGGTGACATCGGTGCAGCGATCGCCGCTGTGATCCGGCGTGCGGGATTCGCTGTGGTCGAAGGCTATGCGGGGCACGGGGTAGGGCGGGCGCTCCATGAAGAGCCGTCCGTACCGAACGACGGCCAGCCAGGCGAGGGTGTGCTCCTCCGGTCAGGCATGACGCTGGCGATCGAGCCGATGCTCGCCGCCGGGAGTGGCAAGACGCGCGTCTTACGCGACGGTTGGACGGTCGTGACGGTGGATGGTCGTCTGGCAGCGCATTTCGAGCATACGGTTTGGGTGCGTGATGATGGACCGATGGTGCTCACCCAGCCGTAATCGACTGTGGTATACTTCACGTTTGTGATGCGTGCGAGCGATCGCGCGTGAGTGGGGTGTCTTGTGCCAAAGAAGGACGTCATCGAAGTCGAAGGGACGGTCACCGAGGCGTTGCCGAATGCGATGTTTCGGGTGCAACTGGACAATGGCTACGAAGTGCTCGCGCATGTATCCGGGCGCCTGCGGATGCATTTCATCCGGATTCTGCCCGGTGACCGGGTCCGTGTCGAGCTTTCGCCGTACGACTTGACGCGGGGGCGGATCACCTATCGACTTCGGGGACCGACCCGCGATGAAGATCGTTGGTGAGAAGGGAGATGGTGACAGCATGAAGGTTTCAGCATCGGTCAAGCGGCGCTGTGCGAAGTGCCGGATCATCCGGCGGCATGGCATCGTGCGGGTGATCTGCGAGAACCCCAAGCACAAGCAGCGACAGGGATGAGGGGGAACGATGGCGCGCATCGCTGGTGTCGATCTGCCGCGTGACAAGCGAATCGAGTACGCCTTGACCCTGATCTACGGCATCGGTTGGGCGACGGCGCGGAAGATTTTGGAGCGCACGGGCATTGATCCGTGGACCAAGGTGCGTGATCTCACGGATGACGAAGTCCAGCGCCTCCGCGACCTCATCGAGAAGGAGATGCTCGTGGAGGGGGACCTCCGTCGTCAGGTGGCCATGAACATCAAGCGGTTGATCGATATCGGTTGTTATCGTGGTCTTCGCCATCGCATGGGACTTCCGGTTCGTGGCCAGCGCACGCGGACGAACGCGCGCACGCGGAAAGGGCCACGGCCGCGGATCGGTGTGAAGAAGAAGGGTAAGCAGGCTGGATCGTGAGCGGCAGGTTCGGAAAGGGGCCAGCGGGCGATGGCTGATCGGCGACGAGGTGCAGCGCGCGGTGGTGCAGCTCGACTACGACGACGCGAACGGAAGAACATACCGCGCGGTCGTGCCTATATTCATGCCACCTTCAATAACACGATCGTCACCTTGACGGATCCCAATGGGAACGTCGTCGCATGGTCGAGTGCAGGATCGAGTGGCTTCAAGGGAACGCGCAAGAGCACGCCGTATGCCGCCCAAGTGGCCGCTGAGAATGCAGCGCGTAAGGCGATGGAACACGGCATGCGGCAAGTCGACGTGTACGTCAAGGGGGCCGGTGCGGGCCGGGAAATGGCGATCCGAGCGCTCGCTGCCGCAGGCCTACAAGTCATGTCCATTACCGACGTCACGCCGGTTCCCCATAACGGGTGCCGGCCACCCAAGCGCCGACGCACGTAGTGCGATGATCGTGCAACAAAGGAGGATCGATGGGGCGATACATCGGACCAGTTTGCCGTCTGTGCCGTCGGGAAGGGGTTAAGCTCTATCTCAAAGGTGAGCGTTGTTTCGGGCCGAAGTGCCCGATCGTCAAGCGCCACCCCAACAAGAACTATCCGCCGGGGCAGCATGGACCAACGCAGCGAGCAGCGCGCCGACCATCGGAGTTCGCGTTGCAGCTGCGCGAGAAACAGAAGCTGAAGAGAGTCTACGGGATTTTGGAACGGCAATTCCGGCGACACTTCGACGAAGCGGAGCGTCGACCGGGGTTGACGGGTGACAACCTGCTACAGATCCTCGAGTCGCGGCTCGACAATGTGGTGTACCGACTGGGATTTGCCGACTCGCGCCGCCAGGCCCGCCAGCTGGTTCGCCACGGGCAGTTTGTCGTCAATGGGCGGAAGACGGACATTCCGTCCTATCAGGTGCGACCTGGCGATATCATCGCGGTACGCCCGGAGAGTCGACGCCGTGAGTACTTCAAGGTACTGGAGGAGACGGCCAAGAACAAGGCTGTACCAGCGTGGCTGAGCCGTGACTTGGAGACGATGAGTGGCCGCGTGCTTCGTCTCCCGACGCGGGACGAGATCGATATCCCGCCGGTGAACACGCAGCTCGTCGTCGAATACTACAGCCGGCGCTGAACGTTGGAGAAATCGGACGCTCGGGGAGGCGAGATTCGTGCTCGACTTTGCGCGACCGCGAGTCATTCAAACCCACGCCGGACCGACCTACGGACGGTTCGTCGTCGAGCCGTTGGAACCCGGTTATGGGACGACACTCGGCAATGCGCTTCGGCGCATTCTGTTGCGCTCCTTGCCGGGGGCGGCGATTACACGTATCCGTATCGCTGGCGTGTGGCATGAATTTTCGACGATCGAAGGGGTCCGGGAGGACGTCACGGAGATCGTGCTCAATCTCAAGGGTGTGCGCCTGCGTGCGGTTACTGAATTCCGCGAGACACGCGCGACCCTCTTCGCCCAGGGTGAGGGCGTCGTGCGAGCAGGTGATGTGGACTGGCCAGCTGAGGTCGAGGTGGTGAATCCCGATCATGTCATCGCCACCCTCGACAATGATCAGGCGCGCCTGGAAATGGATCTCTGGATCGGGCGTGGCCGCGGCTACCTGCCAGCAGAGGCGCAGGAGATTCGCTCGATCGGTGAAATACCGATCGATGCCATCTTCACGCCTACCCTCAAGGTGAACTACGTCGTGGAGCACACGCGGGTCGGGGGCGCAACGGATTACGACCGGCTGATCCTGGAGATCGTCACCGACGGAACAGTCGAGCCAGCGAAAGCGCTGGTGGAGGCTGCCCGCATTCTCGTCCAGCATGCTCGATGGATCGCTGAGTTCGAGAGCGAGGGCGCTGAGGAACCGGTGGAGGACTGGAGCGTCGCGCACGTCGACGATACGCGACTCCTCTCGGAGATCGGGCTATCCCAACGCGTACTCAATGCCCTTCGTGCACGGGGCATCGAGCGGGTGGGCCAAGTCCTGGTGATGCGACCCGACCAGCTCCTCGGAATCAGGAACTTCGGTCCGCGTGCGCTTCAGGAACTCCGGGAACGCTTGCAGGAGAACGGCTACACCGAGGGGCCGCTTTTCTCGGGTGCGGTCCCCGAGGTCGGGGTCGGTGCTGGAGAAGGTGAGGAGGACTGAGCGTGCGTCATCGGAAAGCAGGGCGGAAGTTCGGGCGCCGAACTAATCCGCGGAAAAACCTATTCCGGAATCTGGCGGTATCCTTGATCCTTCATGAACGGATGACGACAACGTTGGCCAAGGCCAAGACGATCCAACCGATCGTCGAGCGACTGGTGACGTTGGCTCGTGAGGATACCGATCACCATCGCCGGCTCGCGTGGGCGCAACTGGGTGACCAGCGTGCCGTGGCGAAACTCTTCGACGTCATCGCGCCACGGTTCGTCGGACAGCCGGGTGGCTATACACGCATCTACCGGATCGGTCAACGACGCGGTGATGGCGCCCCCTTGGCGCTGATCGAGTTCGTCGCCTGATGCATGCGATGACCGCTGTATGGTGCGCCAACGCTATCGGCTCGACTTCGGGTACGAGGGTACTGCGTTCAGTGGTTCCCAGCGCCAACCGGGGCTGCGCACCGTACAGGGAGTCTTGGAGGAGGCCTTGGCGCGGCTGGCTGGTGAGCCGGTTCGCGTTGCTTTGGCTGGTCGCACGGATGCGGGTGTGCACGCGGTTGGCCAAGTGGCGAGCTTCGATCTGTGCTGGCGCCATGACGAGGCGACACTGGCGCGAGCGCTCCAAGCATGGTTGCCGCAGGATGTGGTGGTCTACCGGGTGGCTCGCATGCCGGCCGGTTTCCACGCGCGACGCGGGGCTGTCGGCCGCGAGTATCGTTACCGTATCTGGCAAGGAGAACAACCGCCGCTTTTCCTGCGGCGCTTCGTCTGGCGATTTACCGGGCTACTCGACCTTCGGGCGATGCAGGAAGCGGCTCAGTTTTTTCTGGGAAGCCATGACTTTCGCTCGTTTGCCGGGCACGGCCTCGGAGGACCCAAAGCGACAACTCCCCGCGTCCGGACGATCACGATGGCAGAATGGCATCTGCTCAGCCCGGTGGTGGAGCCAGTCGGTACGGGCGCGCAGATCGTCGAATTTCGAGTCCGTGCCAATGGTTTCTTACCCCAAATGGTGCGTACGATGGTCTCAGCATTGGTGCGGGTGGGGACCGGTGCGGCGGAACCGAGCTGGATCTCCGAGCTGCTCGAGCGCTGCGATCGACGAGCAGCACCACCGCCCGCGCCGCCGGGTGGCCTCGTCCTGTGGAGAGTTCGTTATCCTGAAGACATTGCATTGGCTACGCCCGCATCGCGGGCAGACGAAGAGAGTCGTGGGTGATGCCTCCGAGAGCGAGGGATGAACGATGGCGGTGAAAGCGAAAAAGCGACGTTACCTGCAGCGAACCTATATGGCCAAACCAGGAGAAGTCGAGCGGAAGTGGTGGGTTGTCGACGCGGAAGGAAAGCGACTCGGTCGCCTGGCGAGTCAAATCGCGGCGATCCTCCGCGGCAAGCACAAGCCACAGTACACACCGCATGCCGACGTGGGCGACTTCGTGATCGTCATCAACGCGGAAAAGGTGCGTCTGGCGGGAACGAAGGAGCGCGACAAAGTCTACTGGCGACATTCGCAGTATCCGGGCGGGCTCAAGTTGATCAGCTTCCGAGACATGATCGCGAAGCATCCGACACGACCGATCGAGCTCGCCGTACGGCGCATGTTGCCGAAGGGGCCGATGGGCCGTCAGCTGTTCCGTAAACTCAAGGTGTACGCGGGGTCCAATCATCCGCACGGGGCTCAAAAGCCGGAAATCCTCCATTTGGAGGGCTGATAGAACGACGAGAGGAGCGTGAGAATCGTGGTCGAAACGAAGCGCGCATCGCAGCCGACCGGTACCAAACCGCAGTATTACTACGGGCTCGGTCGACGAAAGACTGCTGTGGCGCGGATTCGTCTTTATCCTGGCAGCGGACAAATTCTCATCAACGGTCGACCGGCTTCCCAGTACTTCGGCAATCGCCTGCTTTATCGCGTGATGATCACCGAGCCTCTGCGACTGACGGGATTGCAGGACCACTTCGACATTCGTGCACGGGTCGTTGGGGGAGGGATCTCCGGGCAAGCTGGTGCCGTACGTCACGGCGTTGCGCGGGCGCTTCTCCGCTTCAATCCGGAACTGCGACCCGTCCTGAAGCGTGCTGGGTTGCTCACGCGCGATCCGCGCGTCAAGGAGCGCATGAAGCCGGGACTCAAGCGGGCGCGCAAGGCACCGCAGTACACGAAGCGATAGACTACTGGAAGAGTGCCTCGTCGACGTCGGTGATGGGAAACGCTGGGGTGAGCAGCCTCAGCGTCTTCTCGTTGGTGGTTCGCGACCGGGAGATGATCGGCCAGGTGCCGGCTCTCCGATGGCTTCGCAGACGAAGGCTATCGCTTTCTGGAGCAAACGAACGATCGAGCCGCGACGAAGCGAGAAAAGCGCGAGCGGACTCAGCTCGAGCGTGACGAAACCGCGGTATCCCTGGTCGCGGAGAAATTGGAGAAGCTGACGCAGGGGTAAGGTTCCGTCTCCCGGACAGCGATGGTCGCGGACGATCGAGTTGAGGAAACCGATCCACCATTCGCGGTCACTGGCATCGCTCAGGTGGACGTTGACGAGTCGAGGCAAGCAAAGTGCGAGGGCTGCTTGCAAATCCCATCCGAGGCTCGCTGCGTGTGCAGTATCGAAGACAATGCCGAGATCCCATTCCTCCGCGTAGCGCACGAGAAACTCCAAATTGTCGAACGGAGCAGGTCGTTGGCCTCGCCGATGCTGTCCCGGAGTTTCGAGACCGATCCGAAGATGCTCTGGGCGTGAACGCTCGATTCGCCTCATAACTGTCGTCCACTGTTCGCGTTCTGCGCCGATCGGAGGATGGACGACGAGGATCGAGCATCGAGAGAGTTCGGCAGCGAGCCGGGCTGAACTCTCTACATCGACTGCTTGGATATCGGGTGATACGGAGCGCAAGCGAAGCAGCGAATGGAGGGTACGAACCGGCAGACCGCTCTCTCGGCTGATCTCCCGAATCGTTTTAGCCTCCCGCTCGCGAGGACGGCGCTGGAGAAGCAGTTCGGCACCGTCAGCACCTGCCTCGCGAATCAGCTGCAAACGAGCGGACAGAGGAAGCCACGGCAGTGAACCTGTCGAAACGAGAATCTCCATCGGAAGGGTGCTCCGGGTCATCTTTAGTACCTCTACTAGTCTAGCACCCGGTGCCGTTTGCGAGACCGCTCTCTCCATCATTGCGGGATACTGGCCAGAATCGCCTGTTCGACAACAATTTCGGTCGCCGTGCAAATGCGCAGGACTTCCGCTGGTTCGAGCTTGTTTGTCTCCGCACTCGCGAGTACGAAAACCGTATCACCATCGTAGATCGTGTGCGCAGGTCGAATGGTTCGAGCGATCGCATCATGGGCGGCGACGGTCATGCGGAAGAGGGCGTCATGGTCGATCGGATGGTCCGTGGCAACGACGACGAGTGTCGTGTTCGTACCGAGTCCCGAGGCCGGTGAATGACCGGACAGGATCAGCCTGCGACTTTCGAGCCAGGTACCGTCCTGACTGCGGATACCGGCACGGGTTACTCCAGTCGCCGGGTCGACGATCTCACCGATCGCATTAACTGCGGCCAAGGCACCGATGACGTGCGCTCCGACTCGGAGGAGTGCACTCCCGAGCCCGGTGGAACTGGCATTGGCACGGCCGAGTAATTTCCCCACGGTCGCTCCGGCGCCTGCTCCCAAGCGTCCCGAGTACCAGCCCTCCGGAATCGCAGCAGCACACGCTGCGTAACCAGCGCTCGCATCGGCAAAGAGTACTTCTGGACCTGTCAGGTCGTAGAGTACGGCAGCGGCAACGATCGGCACGGGTGCGACCTCGGTCGGAAAGCCGCGACCGTGCTCGTGTAGCCACCGGACGACGCCCTCGGCAGCCGCCAGCCCAAATGCGCTGCCGCCTGTCAGCAAGACCGCGTCGACGTGGCGGACGAGGCTACCGGGCCTCATGAGTTCGGTTTCGCGTGTTCCTGGCGCACCACCCCGAACATCGCAAGCAGCGAGCGCAGGACGCTCGGCGAGGATCACCGTACAACCGGTCCGTCCCGAGGGATGCGTCCAGTGACCGAGAGAGAAGCCGGGCACGGAGCGCGGTGCTGTCACTGCGTCTCTCCTTTCGGCCCGAGATCGACGATCAACCCAGTTCGAGCGATCAGTACCGAACCAGAAAACGATCGATGGACGAGTGCCCGAGTATTTGCCTCATCCAACGGTTCCCAATAGTGTGTCAAGAGGAGCATGTGCACATCAGCAAGCGCTGCAAGCACTGCTGCATCCGATGCGGTCAGATGACCGCTTCGTGCATCAGGTTCGCTCTCGACTGGCAAGGTCGCTTCTGCGATCAGTAAGTCAGCTCCGTGGGCAAACGATGGGAGCGTGTCGTCCCATCCGGTATCGGCTGTATAGACGACCGTTGCGTGGGGGCACGTAACGCGTAGAGCCCAACATGGGATCCAGTGCCGGGTCGGATGGAAACGGATTTCCCAGCCGGGGACTTCGAGCACGGACTGGGGATCGAATTCGGCGATCTCGAACGTTTCGGCGAAGAAGGAATCAGCAGCTTCGCTGCCGAGCGCCAGAACCTGAGCCAGGCGTTGGAGAAAGAGCGATCCTCCCGGTGGTACCCAGAGTGGTATGCGGCGCCGGTGCAACGCGGGTGCGTATTTCAGCGCGTACCGCATGGGAACGATGTCCAACACGTGATCCTGATGAAGATGTGAAAGCACGATTGCATCGAGATTGTCCAAGCGTCGGTAGCGGAGCAATGACGGTAAGATCCCGGGACCGCAATCAACGAGCAGGCTCGTTCTTCCGCACTCGAGAAGATATCCGCTGCAACCTTGTCCCGGATTGGGGGCAGCGGCACTGCCGCCTAGTACGGTTACTTTCACAGGATCCCCTTTCTGTCGGATATCTTGGTCACTTTGTCGCGATCTGCTGCCGGGCGGTATGACGACCCCTCCTGGCAGACAACATGGAGCACACAGAGACGCGAAACGGGCTTGGGGTCCATGAACCCCTGGTGGCATGATACGTGCCATGCAGCGAGGAGGTGAACGGATGCCGCTGGAGTTGAGCGATTCTGCTCGATCGTTGCTTCGCCTCCGCTATCTCCGTCGGGACGAAGAGGGCCGGATCATCGAGACCGCGGAAGAGCTTTTTTGGCGCGTCGCACGAGCGGTCGCTGCTGCAGAGGATGCCTTTCCGCGAGGCCCACGCAGTGCGGAGATTGCCGAAAAGTTTTACGAACTGATGACGACCCTGCGCTTTCTTCCTACATACTCCAGCACTGATCAACGCGGGAACGCAGCTCGGGCAACTCTTCGCCTGTTTCGTCATACCGGTTCGTGATTCCTTGGATGGAATCTTCGGGGCAGTGCGGGATGCTGCAAAGATTCAGCAGACCGGTGGCGGGACAGGATTTTCCTTTTCTCATCTTCGACCGCGCGGCGACCTTATCCGCTCGACTCGCCGCCCGTCGTCGGGAGCGGTTTCCTTCATTCGGATTTTCGATGTCGCGAGTGACGTGATCGCGACCGAAAGTGTTCGTGGCGGGGCGAACATGGCCGTCTTGCGCTGTGACCATCCTGACGAGCGCGAGTTCATCGATGCGAAACGGAATCCCGCTCTCTTCTCGCGCTTCAATTTTTCCGTTCTGGTAACCGATGACTTTCTGCGGGCAGCCATCGAGCGACGCGAGATCGCTTTGATCAATCCTCGAACGGGACTTCCCTTCGCGCAAGCGAATGCTGGTGAGTTGTTCGATGCCATGGTCGACGCAGCATGGGAGGTCGGTGATCCTGGCCTACTCTTTTACGACCGAATCCAGCGCGATAGCGCGGTGCCGGCGCTCGGACCGTTGGAAGCGACCAACCCTTGCGAAGAAGTACCCCTGCATCCATGGGAAGCGTGCGTTCTCGGGTCCTTGAATTTGCGCGCGTTCATTGTCGAACGCGGTGATCGAGCTTATCTCGACGAAGCAGGTCTGCGGGAGTCAGCTCGGCTGGCTCTTCGCTTCCTGGACGATATGGTGGAGGTATCCCGTTACCCGAAGGTGGAAATCGAGACGATCTGTCGGGCGAATCGAAAAGTGGGACTCGGCATCATGGGATTCGCTGACCTGCTGTTGGCACTCCGCATTCCGTATGGGTCAGACGAATCCGTTGCGGTGGCTGATCGAGTGATGGGTTTGGTGCAGGCTGCTGCGGTCGAGGCGAGTCGTCGATTGGCTGAGGAGCACGGACCGTTACCGAATTTTCCGATCAGCCGTTATGCTGCTCGTGGGGAACCACCACGGCGCAACGCTACCGTTACGACTGTCGCGCCGACGGGAAGCATCAGCATCATCGCTGGATGCAGTAGCGGGATCGAGCCACTGTATGCGCTGGCGTACCATTATGTCGGCGAGTTCGTGGGCATAGTCGAGCCGCATCCGCTCCTTTTGCGCGAACTGAGTCGGATCGGGAAGTACGATCCAGCACTGCTCCACGAGATCGAAGTAACTGGACGGATCGGTCATCGCACCGATTTGCCGGAGGAGCTCCGGCGACTCTTCCGTGTTGCGACAGAAATCAGCCCGGAAGAGCATATCAGATTGCAGGCCGCGGTGCAGCGAAACGTCGAGAACGCCGTCAGCAAGACGATCAATCTCCCGTACGAGGCAACACACGATGACGTCCGCCGAGCATTCCTGCTCGCGCATGAGTTGGGTTGCAAGGGTGCGACAGTCTATCGCGAAGGTGCACCGCGAGGTCAGGTCCTCCAGGTTCTCGGGCACTGTTTGAGCTGCGTCGGTGAAGATGTGATTCCAGAAGGCCGAACTCGCTATTGAACCGAACGGAGAAACAGGCGACCCCGCCTGGATCGCAGGAGCGGGGTCGCCCTGGTACGGAAGCGTCTGGGGACTTCAGGAACGAATCTGGACAGGAATACGACGGCGCTCGGCTGCCTCTGCCTTCGGGATCCGGATTTCGAGTACGCCGTGCTGATAAGTAGCCTCTGCTTCGTCTTCCCGAACTGGAACCGGGAGCGTGATCGCCCGATAGGTACTACCGACGCGTCGTTCGCGGATGTGCCAGGTTCCCTTTGTCTCTTCGCGCTCTTCCTTCGTTTCAGCTTGAATAGCGAGGACGCCTTGGCGAATTTCCACTGAAATATCTTCCGGGCGAAAACCGGGGAGCGAGGCCCGCAAGATGAGTGCGTCGTCAGTCTCCTGCAAATCGATAGGAATACCGAGTTCTTCGCCCCCTCGCCAACGAGCGAGTTCACTGAACAGGCGGTCGACCCGTTCGCGCATCGTCTCGAGTTCGCGCCAGGGATTCCACGTTGTGATGCTCATGGCACCTTCCCTCCCTCTGCACTGGCTGCCAACCAGCTGATACCGTTCATAGGATACCGCAAAGCGGATGACGCGTGAAGATGGGCAAGTCGATACGGCGATCAGGTATGCTGTGTGGCACGATGCATGCCCCGTTTCTGGTGGGGAGTGATACGGGAGGGACAGACGATGCGTATCCGTTATCACGATTTGGGCGTGAGTCAGGACAAGGTGAACCACATCGTCGAGCGGGAAATACGAGTCTTGGAGAAGAAGCTCGCTGACTTGGAGGACGACCTCAAGTTGCTCGATATCACGATCGAGCATTTGCAGCGGAGCGATACCTACGTTGCCAAGTTGCATCTTCGGATCCCTGGGCCAGACATCGTGGCGAAGGGAGAGGGGCAAAATCCGGCACAGGCCCTGCGGGATGCTTTTGATGACCTGTACGATGAGCTGGATCGACAACTGGCGAAGTGGCGGAATGAGCCCTTCATCCGCCGAGCGCGTATCCACCCGGGCTTGGCACGGCCGCCGATCGCACCGGTCGAAGAGGAACGTGCCAGTGAAGGGGAAGAATCGACGCCGGAGCGTGAGCGATGAGTACGACAGGATGGATGCACACGGAACGACATCGATTGCTCGCTCGGCTGCGCGAGCATCTCGAGACCATCGCTCAGCAGGATCGTGGACTGGAAAGTGTGTCGCGACGGGAATGGCTGGCTCAGCAGCTCGCCGAACAGTACCGGCCATTGCGGCGATTCGTGCGGCGAGAAATTGGCCGCTTCGTCGCTTTCGGGGTCATTCCGGCGGGTGTCCTCGATGAACAGGATGTGACCGATGCAGTGCTCCTCCGAGCGATCCAGCATTGGCGTGAGGCGCCTGAGCGCGGACTCTACCGATGGCTTCGGCGGACAGCTCGCCGGGTGGTGCGCCAACTCGTCGAGCAGGAGCGACGCCGGCTCGAGCACGAGCGATCACTCGAAGAGCCGGTCGGATATCAGGGGGATGAATGGCCCGACCAAGTTGTCCGCCTCATCAATGTTTTAGCTGATCCGACCGCTGACATTCCCGAAGACGTTGTCCTCGCGGAGGAAACGCAACAGATTCTGGACGAGGCACTGGAGCGTCTACCCGAAAGCTGGCGCGAGATCTTCCTCTTGAAGGTCGATGGCTGGTCGGACGAACAAATCGCGCTCGCCGAAGGGGTACCAGTCGAACGGGTTCCGCAGATCATCGAGGCCAGTCGCCAGTTCCTGGCCGATCATCTCCGCGAGCGCCGGCAGGACCTGGAAGCGTAGGTTTGCTGTGCGATCGGGGGCAAGATGAGTCCGACGCGCCTCGAATTCGCCCTTTCGACCGATCTCTATGAATTGACCATGGCGTCGAGCTATCACACGCTGGGTCATGCTGGCCGAGCGGTGTTCAGCCTTTTCGTGCGCAAGTTTCCCGAGGATCGTCACTTCCTCGTGGCTGCCGGAATCGCCGAATTATTGGAGCGTCTCGTCGAGCTTCGTTTCGAAGAGGAGGCGCTCCGCTTCTTGGCGACTCTTCCGGGATTACGGCGTAGCTTCGTCGACTCGCTTGTACACTTTCGTTTTCGAGGCGATATCTGGGCAGTACAGGAGGGGACCGTCGTCTTCGCTGACGAGCCGATCCTGGAGGTGGAGGCGTCGATCGATCAGGCGCAGATCATCGAGACGCTGGTGTTGAATTCCGTTCACTATGCGACGCTCGTCGCAACAAAAGCTGCTCGTTGTGTTCTGGTCGCTCCCGGCAAGACGCTAGTTGATTTCGGCTTGCGACGAACACCGAGTCTGGATGCTGGATTGACTGCAGCGCGAGCAGCCTATCTAGCCGGGTTTGCTGCAACGAGCAATGTCTTAGCCGGTGAACGGTATGGTATCCCGGTCAGCGGCACGGTCGCTCACTCGTACATCGAGTCGTTCCCGTCCGAACTGGATGCGTTCCGGGCTTTCGCCCGCACCTATCCTGGTGATCCGATACTTCTCATCGATACCTACGACACATTGCGCGGAGCCGAACATGCCATCATCGTCGCACGCGAGCTCGCGCAGGGGGGACGCCGTGTCCGAGCTGTCCGTTTGGACAGTGGGGATCTGGCTGAACTGAGTCGCGCGGTTCGCGAGATTCTCGATCGTGCGGGATTTCGGGATATCCAGATTTTCGCCAGTGGGGGACTCGACGAGTACAAGATCGCTGAATTGGAAGCGAAGAGGGCTCCGATCGATGGCTATGGGGTAGGCTCCCGGTTGGGAACGTCCGCGGATGCCCCTCTCGCTGACATGGCCTATAAACTGGTCGAGTATGAAGGGCAGCCGGTGCTCAAATTGAGTACCGGTAAGCGAACGCTGGTCGGTGCGAAGCAGGTCTGGCGTCGCGTGGGCGCAGATGGTCGTTATGTCGAGGACCTGATCGCGCTGCGTGGCGAACCAGCCCCAGGTCCCGACTGGATACCGTTGTTACGCCCAGTGATGCGAGACGGTGAAATCGTCGAAACATCGACGCTCGGGCAGGCGCGTTCTCACCATCGGGAGGAGATGCAGCGGTTCCCCGAATGGATGCGCTCACTGAGGCCGGTGGAACGGTATCCGGTACGGCTGAGTCAGCGACTGGCCCAATTGCAGAGCGAGGCAGAACGACGAGTCCGTTCGCGTGAAGGGCTCTGAGCGATGCTGCACCGCGTGAGGCTCGCTCCGGTCACGATCGAGTCATATCGGGAAGTTGCGCCGACCGAGCAGATCGATGAACTTGTCCGTCTCGGTAATCGATTGCGTGGGCTTCGGGTGGCGCACATCAATGCGACACCATATGGCGGTGGCGTCTCGGAATTGTTGCGCTCGAGTGTCGCGTTGGAAATCGCTCTCGGACTGTCGGTCGACTGGCTCGTTATCGCGGGTGACAGCCGGTTTTTCGAGGTTACGAAAGCACTTCATAACGGTCTACAAGGTGCTCCGTTCGTGGCTTCTGCCGAAGCAGAAGAAGTGTATCTCATCAACAACCGGGCGAATGCGGCGGGGCTATCGGCTGAATACGATGTGATCGTCGTGCATGATCCGCAGCCAGCAGCGCTGCGAGCATTCGCTCCCACGGCGGCGACGCGATGGGTTTGGCGGTGTCATATCGACACATCACAGCCGTATCCGGCCGCAGAGACATTTCTCCTGCCGTGGCTCGAGGGCTACGATGGGTACGTCTTCACGATGCGCGAGTTCGTCTTGCCGGCCCTCAGGGACCGTACTGTCGACATTTTCCCGCCTGGAATCGATCCGTTGAGCCCGAAGAACCTTCCATTGCCAGCCACGCTGAGGCGGCGCATCCTGGATTGGTACGGCGTCGTGACGTCTCGACCGTTGGTCGTTCAGGTTTCCCGCTTCGATCCTTGGAAGGATCCGTTCGGGGTGATCCGGGTGTTCCGGCGCGTGCGCGATGCGATGCCGGGTGTCCAACTGGCCCTTCTGGGATCCATGGCGCTCGACGATCCCGAAGGTTGGCGCTTGTACGATCGAATCCGCGAGGAAGCGGAGAAGGACCCGGACATTCTGGTCGGAACGAATGTGACCGGGATCAGTTATGTCGAAGTCAATGCTTTCCAGCACTCGGCGTGGGTCGTGGTACAAAAGTCGATTCGTGAGGGATTTGGACTGGTCGTCAGCGAAGCGATGTGGAAAGAAACCCCAGTGGTCGCTGGCCGCAGCGGCGGGATCGTACTGCAAATGGCAGACGGAGAAGGAGGCTTCTTGGTCGATCCGCTCGACGAGGATGCTTTCGTCGAGCGAGTGCTCGAGCTTCTCCGTGATCGCGAACTGGCACGAGTCGTTGGCCAGCGAGGCCGGGCGCGCGTTCGAGAGAACTTTTTAGTGACCCGATACGTCCGCGATGAGCTCCGGCTCTTCGAGCGACTGGTCGAGCGACAGGCAGTCCATGCCGAGAAAGGATGACGAGAACATGACGGAATCGAGCGATCGCGAGTGGATCGAATCGACGCGCCGAAGACTCGAGCAGCGACGCGAGGAATGGGAGAGCCAGCGCCGCCAACTCCTCCGCATGCTGGCTGATGAGGGGCAGAGCCAAGCGGAGGAGGGGACAGTTGCCACCCACTTGGCTGACGCGGCGAGTGATCTGGTGATGGCTGAGTACGATCAGACAATGCTCCGGACACTGGAAGAGGAGTTGCACGAGGTTCTCGCAGCGCTCGAGCGCATCGATCAGGGGACTTACGGCATCTGTGTCGATTGCAAACGGCCCGTCGAGCGCGAGCGATTGGAAGCTGTGCCGTGGGCTGTTCGCTGCGTGGCTGATCAAGAGCGCTTCGAGCGTGAATTGGAGCGCGCCCGCAGACTACTATGAATCACTGCAAAAAGGCCGTGCGATCGGGGAGATGGGGCGACGAAGAACGACGACGAAGTGGGCAGGACAAAACGAGGCCCACCCCTAATCCACCGGCTGTACCGAGGGCGAAGCCAACGAGAGCCAACATCCAAGTGCGACCGTGGCGCCGAGCCTTCATGCCTTTTGGTTTCCTCTCGCTCACTGGATCACCAAGACTCGTGGTGCGCTCGCCCAGTGTTCCTCGAGCCGATAATAGGAACGCTGGTCAGGCGTGAACAGATGAATGACCACGCTTCCATAGTCGAGAATGACCCAGCCTGTCTCGGGCTCGCCTTCCATACGAAGTTGTGTGGCGCCTGCCTCGTCGAGTGCCTCGCTGAGATGCGTCACGAGGGCGCGCAGCTGTCGCGTATTGTCGGCAGTGCACACGACGAAGAGGTCGAAAAAGGGGGTGAAGCGCGTGAGGTCAAGCACCTGAATATCCGTTGCCATCGCGTCGGCCGCTGTCTCGGCCGCCAGACGGGCGAGTTCCTGGGGAGTCAATCGCACCGGATCGTGGATCTGCGTCATTCTCACCTCACTACCTCGAGCAGTCCAATAGGATCGGTGGGCCTGGTAGGATTCGAACCTACGACCCTGAGGTTATGAGCCTCGTGCTCTGCCGCTGAGCTACAGGCCCCCATCGCCATTCAATTCTACCGGTACGGTCGATCCAGCGCTAGTTCGTCGTAGTACCATTGCCCGACGATCTGGAGGTGTCGGCCCGTGGATCGGCCGTTCCATTCGGAGTCTGCGTCAGGACCACGTCCTCGCCGCCTGGTCATTCCTGCACTGTCCCTGGTTCTGCTCGTCGGGCCATCTGGTTCAGGCAAATCAACCTTCGCTCAGCGCCATTTCCGGCCGACAGAGGTGCTTTCCTCTGATTTCTTCCGTGCGATGATCACGGACGACGAGGCAGATCAGAGTGCGACGCGTGAAGCTTTCGAGCTCTTGCATTGGGTCGCGGAAGGGCGGCTCCGGCGTGGCCGTCTTACGGTGATCGATGCGACGAATACCCGTCGCGATGCCCGTTTGCCACTGATCGAACTGGCTCGTCGTTACCACGTGCCCTGCGTGGCGATCATCTTCGATTACCCGCTGGAAGCGTATCTCGCAAACGATCAGCAACGGCCTGGCCGACAGGTGGGACCAAGTGTCATCGAGCGGCAATTCGCTCAACTGGAGGAGAATCGGGCAGCGCTGGTCGAGGAGCCGTTCCAACGCCGTTACTGGTTGCGGAGTCCGCAAGAGGCTGCCTCCGCAATCGTTGTTCGTCGACCGTTGCCGAGCGATCGACGATGGTGGCGTGGACCCTTCGATATCGTGGGCGATGTGCACGGCTGTTTCGACGAGTTGGTCGAGCTCCTCGAGCACCTCGGTTACCAGGTTGCGGAGCAACGGAATCGTTCTGGCGAGCGACAGTACTTGGTCGCTCATCCTGGAGGGCGATGCCTCATTTTCGTCGGAGACTTGGTCGACAGGGGACCGAAGATCGTCCCCGTTCTGCAGCTGGCGATGTCTGCCGTTGCGCGTGGGCGAGCCGCTGCCGTGATGGGCAATCATGATCGAAAGTTGCTCCGTTACTTGGAGGGGCACCAAGTGCGGATCGCGCACGGTTTCGAGGCAAGTGTGGAGCAACTTGCCGCAGAGTCGGAGGAGGTTCGGCAACGAGTGTGGCGCTTCCTGCGCAAGCTGCCGCACCATCTCGTTTTGGACGAAGGGCGGCTCGTCGTCGCCCATGCGGGTTTGCCTGCCGAGTACCATGGTCGCGATTCACCGGTGGTGCGACGCATCGCCTTGTTCGGAATGACGACCGGAGAGGTGGACGAGCGCGGATTGCCGATCCGGCTCAATTGGGCGCTCGATTATCGCGGGCGCGCGCTCGTGGTTTACGGGCACACGCCGGTGACGGAGCCGGTGTGGATCAATCGAACGATCAATATCGACACCGGTTGCGTATTCGGCCATCGCCTGACGGCTCTACGGTATCCGGAGTTGGAACTTGTTTCAGTTCCGGCACGGCATGCGTATGCGGCTCCGCCCCGCCGGTTGCTCACTCCCGATGAATTGACGCAGCCCCTGCTCTTACCATCCGAGGAGTTGGCAGAGCTGCAGGGTGAGCAACTGGTCGAGGAGACGAGTGCCGCTGTTGCCGGGTCACCGGAGTTCGAGCGTGACCGTGCATCTGAGAGCGCAGCCCAAGAATGAGGTAACAGGGGATCGGAGAACGCAAAACGCTCTCCTCAGGTCAAGGATATTTTCTATTCTTTTTGGTACCCCCTTCGGGAATCCATTTTATAGTATCGAGCTGGTTCGGTGTGCGAAGCAGCTCGCCGCTGTACCACCGTTCTTCAGTCAATCGATCACTATGGGAAAGGGCGCGACAACCGGCTGAGACGCCCTCTCAGACGAGTCGCGGGTTCGGGTTCTCTGCCGACACGCCGCGGCGAGATCCCGGGGCGTCCTTTCCCGCCGAAGGAGTGTGGAGATACCGCAGTGCCAGAGCATTTGCCGGTGGTCTGCGGTCGTGTGCTGATTCTCCTGAGCATCCACTTGGGTAGGGGGCTTGGCCGCATCGTCCCATCTCCTGGACCGCACCACAGATCCTAGCGGTCGCCAGGCGAAGTCGAGAAATTGCCTCGGCTGAACCCGGTCGGAGCGTCCTGCCACAGCGGTGTAGGTTCGAGTCGGCGACTTGCGTCACTGTCGAGGTTAGCCATTGGAAACGAGCGTCGCACTGAAGGACATAACGCGTGTCGTTTCGCGGCGGAGCGAGAAATGATCAGGTGCTGCTGTGGTGGCGCTCGCCCGTCGCGCGGTCGTTCCGGGGCAGGCGTCTCCTCAGCGAGATCCGGGTCAACCAGGGCCGCCAGCGCACGCTGGAGTCACACCGGTCGAGAAGACAACGAGGTATCCGTGAGCGGCGATCGGTTCGAGGCGACACTCGTGCAAAACCGGTCGATTCCGGGCGACCTCAGGCTGAAGAGGAAGCGGTCCCGCGAGCCCAACGTTGCCTTGGGGACAACACGAGTCCGCTGTTCGCTCCGCTCCTGTCGTGGATTCCGGGTGGGCCGGCAGAAAGTCGTTCGAGGATCGATCCCCTTGACAGCGCCGGTCTAGGTCACTATACTAAGCAGTGTGACGGCGGTCAGTTGCCGCCGCGGATATATGCGGAAGTGGCTCAGCTGGTAGAGCACCTCCTTGCCAAGGAGGAGGTCGCGGGTTCGAATCCCGTCTTCCGCTCCAGCGTCCCTTGACCGGGGCGTCTTTTTGTGTACCTCGCGCTCGTCACGCCTCGCCTGGGACGTCGCTCTTCTTCCGCACTCCGCGTCGGTCCTACTCTCTGATGCCAGCCCGAGCAGAGTGAGCTGCTCGCGTGCTTCTCTGGAGCGGTGGACTTCGCTCGCTCCGGTCCATCTCGAGAACGAGGTCGACCAGATACTGATGGCCGATCCTCCTATCGCTGCACGTCATCTGCTCGTGTCGTCCCTTTCTGGATGAATGCTTCTTCCTTCGAACATCCGGTGGATGAGCCGACAGCGAGTGCCAGCCGGCTCGCGTAAGTGCCTGGTGCGATTGCGGATGACGCGGCTCCTCGCGACGTCGATGAGCGCGCGGGCGTTCGACGCGGCTGCCTCTGTGCGGTACGATCTGCCTACCCTCTCGCTCCAGCACGCGCTCAGCGGACGCACATGGGTGTACCAAAGCGAAGACTTCCCCAATAGTAGTGTGATGGGCGTACCCACGCGTCGATCGCGATGGAGTACTGTCCTCGTGCGGAGTCCGTGGAAGTGGACGATCGCACCGGCACGGTCGGGATTCGCTGAGTGATCAGCAGCTCAGCATCGCGTCAGCAGCCGTCGAGGTTGCCCGACGCACTCGGTCACCCCCACGAAGGTAGGGTGGCACCGTTGGAACGACGGTCGCGGTCGCGCGGTGCGGGCTCGTCGAGCTCGACGGCGTTCGTTGGGTTCCACGCATCATTGTGGAGTCTTCGACCGCAGTCCGATTTTCGAGGAGCCTCACCGATTACAGGCGATCACTGTTTTCGGTGACCGTGGGTGGCACAGTCGAGATCGGACGAGCGAAGGTCAGGCGCAACGAGGACTGGTGCTCCGGCGAGCTGTGTCCGCTTCACTCTCCCAGAGGAATGTGGTTCTACTGGCCAGAGAAGCTGGTGAACAAGTTCGGAATCGACTCGGAAGATGTCATGCGATTCGGCTCGGAGGCAATGAGGACCCACGTCTGCAAGTTCGTCATCCTGACCGCGCTCCGCTGCAAGCTCGGGCTATAACAAAGCGCCACTATGGATCCCGCTGAACCCCATCGGTCTACCACGCCGATGAGGTCTGAAGCTGACTCGCCGCACCGGTCTGGGTCTCGCTCTCACCAACCCCCGTTGGGCCGACGAGGGAGGTCGTGTGTCCGGACGATCGACTCAGGGCACAGGAAATGGAACAATGCGGCGAGTTGGTTTGGTTTGCCGATCGAGCACCCGGAAAAGAGGCCATCGGGTGCTGCTGGGTCAGCACCGGTGACTCGGCCGGACGAAGGTGGGCTCGTCCATTTCCGTCAGTCTAGCACACCCGCCTTGCTGGGTTGGGTCTCAACGAGCGAGGTGTTTTCGTGGATGCAGGCGGAGCTGGTTGTCGAACACATTTTCTGACACCACTTCGACACCATTCGCCTGGTAACCGACAACGGCGACAGCTGCAGCTACTGAGCGGTCGATTTCCGCATCCTGACGTGGTGCGGGGAGCGGGACTCGAACCCGCACGGGAGGTCTTCCCTGCCGTTTTTAAGACGGCTGCGTCTGCCGTTC
>Ga0068706_1000472_pt1 | contig 19840 bp, 15 predicted proteins | sample YNPMSBMetaG_FD_65632 | JGI IMG/M metagenome (GOLD analysis project Ga0068706, IMG submission 65632) | Anoxygenic and chlorotrophic microbial mat microbial communities from Yellowstone National Park, USA - YNP MS-B MetaG | ecosystem: Environmental > Aquatic > Thermal springs > Hot (42-90C) >...
GAAGCTTTACGAGCTATTCAATTAGAATGGAACTATTCAAAATCCGAAATCTTAACTTTTTATTTGAATTTATTACCGTATGGCGGAAATATTGAAGGAGTATACGCAGCTTCGTGGTATTATTTTCAAAAGTTACCACAAAGTTTGTCACCTGCTGAACAATGGGCTTTAGCCGTCATTCCTAACCAGCCTAATACTTTGAACATCCAAAAAAACGAAAAAAATATTCTAAACAAACGAAATCAGTGGCTCAAAAAATATTATGAAGCAAAAAAATTAACCTCAGAAGAATATAAACTAAGCCTCAAGGAACCTTTGGTACCTTTTAAACAGCTTTTTCCGAAATATGCTCCGCATTTTTGTCAATTTGTCAAAACTAAAAAACCTCAATCTCAAACAATTTATACAACTCTTGACCTTAAAACTCAAATGTTAGTAGAACAAATTGCTCATAATTATTATCCCAAGCTTAAAACCAATGACATTCACAATTATGCAATTTTAGTAGTAAATAACCATTCTCGTGAAGTTTTAGCTTATATAGGTTCTCCGAATTTTAGTGATAGTAGTATAGCGGGGCAGGTTGATGCAGTGCAAGCGGTACGTTCTCCTGGTTCTACCTTAAAACCTTTGATTTTTGCTTTAGCCTTTGAGCAAGGTTTAATTACACCTAAAACGGTTTTATTAGATGTTCCTTTACATATTGAAGGCTATGCCCCTCAAAACTATGACGAGCAATTTCGTGGAAAAGTTACTGCTGAATGGGCTTTAGCACACTCTTTGAATATCCCCGCAGTCTTCCTTATGAAACAATATGGACAAAAAAAATTCATTGATTTGCTTTGTCAATTAAGGTTTGAACAAATCCAAAAAGATAAAGAACATTTAGGTTTATCAACGATTTTAGGCGGATGCGGTGTAAGTTTATGGGAACTTGTGCAGTTATACAATGCTTTCCCTAATCAAGGTAAATGGGGGCAATTGAAATATTTCGTTTCTCAACCAACAGACAGCATGCAATTTTTATCGGCAGAAGGTTGTTTTTTTGTTTATTCTCTTTTAACACAATTAACACGCCCGGACTTACCGAGTAATTTTAAGGATACTCAAAATTTACCTGAGATAGCTTGGAAAACAGGTACATCTTTTGGCTGGAAAGACGGCTGGGCAGTAGGATTTTCTAAAAATTATACGATAGGCGTATGGGTTGGCAATCATGATGCCCGTTCGGCTGCCCAATTAAATGGAACTACCTTTGCTACGCCTTTATTGTTTGATTTATTTCAAGCCCTTGAAAAAGACCCATCCCCAATTTTAAATATGCCCCCAAAACTTAAAACACGTAGGGTTTGCATAGAAACCGGTAACCTCCCGAACTCTTTTTGTGAAAATTTAGTGGAAGATTTTTATATTCCGTTAGTTTCTTCCAACAAAAAATGTGACCATCTAAAAAAAGTTTATGTAAATAAAACAGCATCTCTTTCCTATTGCATGAATTGTAAGGAGGAAGATGCTCAGGAAAAATATTATCCTCATTTACCGCCTTCTCTCATCAAACTTTACCAAACCAAAGAAATACATTTTGAAAAGATACCACCGCATAACCCGAATTGTAAATCAAGAAAAAAAGATGAAACTTTGAAAATATTTATGCCTAAAAACGGCGCTGAATACTTGATTGACCACCTAAATCCTAAAAAATTATCCTTAGAATGTGAATTTCCGTTAGATACTGATACTTTGTTTTGGTTTATCAATGGAAAGTTTTATCATAAACAAGCTGTTCAGGAACAAATCTTTTTTCAACCCAAACCAGGTTTTTATGAAATTGAAGTTTTAGATAATCAAGGCAGAAAAGATAAAATTCAAATTCAAGTGAAATACTATTGAAACGTTTTTTCAATCAAAACTTCTACGAATGCAGTAATATACGTGTACAAAATAAATTACCGCAAATAAGACCATCATTTTTTTACATCATAAATTTATTTACTTAAAATTTTTAACCACTTCCATGCCACCGGATCATTTTGGAAAAATTCTAAATAAGTGAATAAATGCTCTTGGGCTTGTTTTTTATTTCCGAGAATAATCTGATACATTGCAGCAGTAAAGTTATACTCTGGGTCCCGGGGGTCAATTTGTTTTGCTAAATTTAAGTAGCTTTGTACTTCATTCATTTTCCTAAATTTTAAATAGTATTGAGCAACAGAAGTATAAACGTACGGTTCTTTCAAATTCTTAGTATCTGATAATAATTTTTTTAAGATTTCTTCGGTTTGGTAGTAATTTTTAGAAAAAAAATAAGCTTTTGCGAGTAACAAATAATGATTTTCAGAAGGTATAAAGTTTAGTAAATTATGCATCACTTTGATGCATTCTTTGTAATTTTCAAGCTCAAAATGGAACTGATAATAATTGTAATAAGTAAGAAGAAAATAAGGGTCAAATTGAATAGCTTGCTGAAAGTGTTCACGGGCTTTGATTGTATCCTTCTCAATCAACTTAATGACCATCATCAGCAAGTGCGCAGTGGATTTATGAGTAAGACTTGGAAGATGATTAAGCCATGCGTAATACAATGAATCAGAAGTTGGTTTAAGAACTTGTGGTAAGTGCCATTTTTTAAAGGGAATTTCATCTATATCGTAATCTGTTAAACTTAAAACGTAAGACAAAGTCATTAAGTAAGTTTTTAAAATATTAAAAAAAGGAATATCAGGATTTTGTGAAATTAGTTTTTGAATTAAAGAATAATCATTACGGATGCCGTAATATGCATTTTCATAAAAATTTAAATTAACTAAAATAAAATTTGCATAAAGATGCTTCGGATTTACACATAATATTTGGTTACAGATTCGTTTAGCTTGCTCAAAATCTTGATTAAAAACATAATAATTTAGAACAAATTCAAGGGTCTTCAGTTCATTCGGATAGTACTTGAAAGCGGAATCTAGATAATTTTTTTGGATAAATTTATCGTTTTGGATACGGTAATATTCAGAAGCATGGAGAAGTCCTAATAAATTTTTGTTATCTTTACTTAAAATTTTATCTATTTGATTTTTGTAACGCAGCAGCGTATTTTTAGCACCATCATTTTCGTAAAGATAATTTTGTAATTCATAAAGCACAGCAAGACTATCTAAATCGTTCGGATTCTTTTCTAAATATTTGATTAACTGATTTTTATACTGATGAGAGAAAATAGGATATCGTTCAGTAGATAAATTTTCATAAGTTAGCTGGATTTGTAAATTATTATTTTTCTGAAAGATAAAAATTTGAGAATCAATAGCTTCGTGGGATATTAAGCTTTGAGAGTAAATGAAATTCAATCCAGTGAAAACAAGAAAAATGAAAGCTTTTTTCATTGGTTGATAGGTCTAAAATCATCGGGAATTTGAAAGGTAAATTTTAGGTCTTTGGGATTTACTTCTATTTCTTTGTGTTCTAAATTTATTTGAATAAGTTGAGGTTCAGAGACTTGAATATTCAATTTAAGCGGAACAAGTTTGTTATAAAAAACTTGAAAGTTTTCATAAATTAGAAAAGATTTCCAACCATTTTGGAGGTCATGAATTTGAATTTTTTGAATTTTTTGGTCATTATTTATAGAAAATTGAATAGGTATTTGGTTGAACGATGCGGATATTTCAGTTTGTAGGGGGGTATTTTGAATTTTATCAACTTGATTTAAAAAAAAGTTACCGATAAAAATAGCTTCTAATATTGATATATCACCTTGAATACCAAACTTTTGGGATAGTTCTTTGATATTACCTTTCCAGTATGTATTTTGTAAACGATTAAAATAAGCGGCGCTATCTCCTTCCACCATTGCTCTAACCGCTTCAATCCCGAAACCTGATAAAGAAGCCCAAATTTTTTTGCCTTTTTCAATATGAATACGGTAAGTAAATTGTATTTGTTGTTTATCTTGTTTGAAAGTGCATTTGCCCTTGATTCTTAATGTTTCATAATCTAAATTGTTGCTGATAATTTCTTGAACTAAGTCTCTGGAAACAGATTTTTTAGAGACATCCTGCTTACGAATATTTTTTTTATGGCATGCTACCAATAGCAAAGTAAAAACAAGGCTGAATATGCAATATTTATAAAAGGAAAAAATTTTTATCATAATGAACCATTTTGGATTTTCTTTTCCAGTTCTTCGGATTTAGACCCTAATTTTTGGGCTTCATTCCACAATTCAAGAGCTTTTGTTTTGTTTCCTTTCATGAAATAAACATCCCCAAGATGTTCACAAATATCAGCAGATTTTTTAGATTTATAGGCTTTTTCAATCCATATTAAGGCTTCATCGTAACGTTTTAATTTAAATAAAACCCAACCGTAAGTATCCTGAAAAGAAGGTTCATCAGGATTGGTTTTGATAACTCTTTCAATCATTTGGAGAGCTTTATCAAGGTTTTCGTTTCGTTCAGCGAGGTAATAAGCATAATTATTTAGAGTAATTGGGTTATCAGGTTCATATTTTAAAAGTTTTTCAAAGATTTCATCACTTTTTTTATAATTTTTATCAAAATGATAAGCGTTTGCAAGTAGCTGATATACTTCTGTAATCATTTCATCTTCTGAGCTGTCAATAAGTTTTATAAGTTTTTCAAAATTTTTGATAGCATTTTTATAATTTTTTAGTTCATAATTAGCAAAACCTAAATAGTAAATAAAAACAGGCTCATTAGGAAAAAATTCTACAGCGTTTTTAGCATCTTCAAGTAACCACTCTAAATTTTCTAACCTTGTATCTAACTCTAAGATTTTATTCCAAAGTAATTGATTTTGGTCGTTAGCTTGAACGGCTTTTTTATAATAATATCTTGCAGAATCCATTTGTTGACTGTTAAAAGCTATATCGCCTTTTAAAGCAAAGAGTATACTTTCATTTTCCTGAGCATCTTGAATATAGGAAGCTAATTCTAAAACTTTCTTTTTGTTTTGGATACTTGTATCTTGGTTCATACGTTCCATGAGGTATTCTGTTTTAATTTCAATGGAGATATTAGGGTTAGTAAAAGCTTTTTTCAAATAGAACATTTCTTTTTCATCGTTTTTTTGTGATTTGTAATAATCAGCAATTTTGAAAAGGGTTAAAGTTTCTTCGGGGTTTATAGTTAATAATTTTTCAAGCGTTTGAATAGCTAATTCTTTTTGATTAGTTTTAAGATACAATTCATAAAGATTAAAGTAGTGCTTGGGTTCGTAGGGAAAGATACTAATCAGTTTTTGAATTTCTTGAATAGCTTTTTCGGGCTCGTTCAACAATAAATAAATTCGTTGTTTTTGTACGGATATTTCTTCATTTACACCGATATAATTTTCTACGGTATCATAAAGAGCAATCGCTTTTCGGTATTGAGTGTTACGTATATAAATTTCAGCTAACTGCAAACGTAGTTCCATTTCATTTGGGAAGTTATTCAGGTTCTTTTCTATGATTTGTATAGCATCCTGTAACTTTTGGTTTTTTTCATAAGCTAAGGCAAGTAAACGTAGGTACCAAACATTTTTATTATCGTACTGCACTGCTTTAGCGAGGTAAGTTTCTGCTTCAGAGTAATTATTCATTTCAAAAAGCATTTCGCCGATATTGTAAAGGGAAGCATGATGCTTGGGGTCTAATTTAAGAACTTCCATAAACATGCTAATACTACCCTTATAATCATTTAATGCTTTCTTGGTTAATCCTTCATAAAAATAAAAGTCTATTTGCTCGTTTTTACTTTGGGTGGTTCCATTCGAATTAGCTTCCTTTTCTTTTATTTTGTTTTCATTTTTAGTTTTATTTTTCTTTTGAGCATATAAAACTGAATTCGGGGCGAATAAAGTCAACCCATATAACAAAAGCCATAAAATAATAATTTTTTTACGCATAACTGTAATCTCCTAAATTAACGGATTTTGACTCTTGAACATAACATGCTTCTTTCCCAATGATACTATTTTCAAGATTTGCATGAACAATTTTGGATTTAGATTGAACAATAGAATTTTTGATAACACTATTTTGTATTTTAACTTCTTTACCAACAGATACATATGGACCCACAATAGAGCTTTCTATAACGGCATTTTTATCTATGAAACAGGGGGGAATGATAACAGAATTTTTTAAAGTAACAGTTTCATGGATTTGATTTTGATTTAAGAATTCTAAAATTTTTAAGTTGGTACTGAGTACGGTTTCTTTGTTTCCGCAGTCCATCCATTCTTCTACTTCATAAATACCGATTTTATAACCTTGATTTTTCATTCTTTGCAACGCTTCTGTTAGCTGAATTTCCCCTAAATTTCTAACATCATTTTGAACTAAATAGTTGATATTTTCTAAGATCGCTTGCCAGTTTTTAAAGTGATAAATCCCAATAATAGCTAAATTGGATACAGGTTCTTTGGGTTTTTCAATAAAACTCTCAATTTCTTGATTTTCATTTAATTTTACGACCCCATAAGCTGAAGGATTAGCAACTGATTTAACCCAAATATTCGCATCATGATGCGCATTAAACTTATAAGAGGACTGAAATAACGTATCCGCAAAAGCGATAATGATTTCTTCATCAATACTGTCTTTAGCGCACCAAACTGCATGGGCAGTACCTAAGGGCTCATGTTGATAGTAAATTTTAGGAACCGTATTCAAATTATGCGCAACCTCTAACAATAACTCTTTGATTGAATCCTCAAAATCACCGATAACAAAAGCGATTTCATTGATTTTTCCATCATAAACATTTACAATATCCTCCACCAGCCTTTGAACAATAGGCTTTCCCGCAATCGGAAAAAGGGGCTTTGGGGTTACAAGGGTATGGGGTCTTAATCGTTTGCCCATACCTGCCATCGGAATAATAATTTTCATGCGTCTATTTTATTTTTACAAAATACCTGTATGACCAAAACCATTCTGATTTCTTTCTGTTGTTGTAATTTCATAGGTTTCTTTCCATTGTATTTTTTCTACTTTGGAACAAACCATTTGTGCTATTCGCATGCCATTTTCAATTTGAACTGCTTGCTCACTTAGATTGATTACAAGAACCATAATTTCCCCGCGATAGTCTGAATCTATGGTAGCAGGGCTATTTAAAAGAGTTAGCCCATTTTTCAAGGCTAAACCGCTTCGCGGGCGTATTTGTATTTCGTAGCCCTCAGGAATCTCAATATATAAACCCGTCGGAACTAAAATTCTTTCCAAAGGCTTTAGAGTAATAGGCTCCCTGAGGAATGCTCTAATATCCACTCCGGAAGCACCCTTCGTCTCGTAACATGGTAATGGATGACTACTTTTGTTGATAATCTTTATTTCCAAATTTTCCTCCTTATTTTAGATGTTAGTAATTACTTGATTTTTGTTGTAAATAAGTAGGGGCTGACGGAGAAATTACCTCGCTTTTGATATATAAAACTTTTATGGAGGGCTCTGCATTCGTAAACACAGTTAATGTTTTGTTTTGGGGTCCCATTTTAGCGGCAGAATTAAATGACACATCTATGGTAGCTTCTTCTTGTGGTTTTATGGGATGCTTTGGAAACTGAGTGACTGTACATCCACAACTCGCTTTTACATCTGAAATGACTAAATCTTTATTACCTGTATTCTTAAATTTAAATTGATAACGAACTATATCTCCTTGTACAATCTTGCCAAAATCGTGAGTTTCTTTTTCAAATTGAATTTGGGGACCTTGAATAATAGGTTGCTCAATCATTTGGGTAGTATCTTTTAGGACAGGCTGCTCTGCTTTTGAACCCACTTCAATGGCAGCTTTATTTTTTTTATTTTTCTTCTGAGCTTCCACGTTGAAGTAAGTCATATTCCATAACAAAAATACCATCATGCCGTACCACCATTTCATAAGCAGAAATTTATTTTCGCAAATTTACAATCTTTTTTTATAAATGTAAAGTTTTTAATACATTTTAATTTTTTGTATTAAGCTCTAATTTGGAGTTCCTTATTCCGTAACTAAAATAGACCACCAAACCTACAATTAACCATACAAAAAAATAAATCCAATTTTTTTCTGCTATCTGTGTCATTAAATAAAAGCAGGAAGTTATTCCTAAAACAGGGATTAAAGACAGTTTAAAGCGTAAAGTTAGGTAGATTAACAAAAGAATAAGGGAAAAAAACAAATAAGAAGGGATATGAAAATTTTTAACAGGTTCTAAAATCGTTTCTGGACTATTTTGGTAAACTATGAAAAATAAAAAGAACATCAAAGGGGTAAAAATCCATTGAGAATTGATATAAGGAACTTTGAATTTAGATTCGTAATTTTCATTTTTGAGTTGAAGAACTAAGATGCCCCCGCAAACCAAAACAAAAGCGAATAAAGTACCGATGCTCGTTAAGTCAGTTACTTCGGTAAGATTCATAAACAAAGCAGGAATACCTACCAAAAAACCTGTTAAAATAGTAGAAAACCCAGGAGTTTGTGTTTTTGGGTTAATTTTAGCAAAAATAGGAGGTAACAAACCGTCTCTACTCATAGATAACCAAATACGAGGTTGCCCCATCTGAAAAACTAATAACACGCTTGCAATGGCTATCACCGCTGAAACAGCTACAATTTTGGAAACCCATTCTAAATGAACTTGTTCAAATACAAAAGCTAAGGGATCCCCGACACGTAATTTTTCATAAGAAACCATACCTGTTAAAACTAAGGCAATACCAATGTATAAAATTGTACAAATTAACAAAGAATAAATCATGGCACGAGGCAAATCACGCTGAGGGTTTTTGCACTCTTCTGCCGCTGTACTTAATGCATCAAAACCGATGTAAGCAAAAAATACTGCTGAAACTCCTTTTAAAACTCCCTTAATTCCATTTGGTAAAAATGGACTCCAATTACTAACATCTACATAAAAAGCACCAACAATAATTACTAATATCACCACAGAAATTTTGAGAGCAACCATCAAATTACTCGCACGCTTGGATTCTTGTATGCCTATGTAAACTAAATAAGTAATGAAAGCAACAATTCCTAATGCAGGTAAATCACAAATAATTCTTAGACCTAATATTTGCGGCGCACTCAGCCAAGCACGATAACCTTCTAACAAGTAAGGCTCTATTTCCGTTAAAGGTTTGTTTTGATTTAGTAGTTCTGTAACTTGTGAATGATAACGAGCAGCAGAAAGGTAATCAATAGTAAAATATTCAGGAATTTGTAGACCTACTGAATGAAGTAAAGCTGTAAAATAATCTGACCAAGAAATCGCAACGGCAATGTTCCCGATGGCGTACTCAATTATTAGAGCCCATCCGATAATCCAGGCAATGAGTTCTCCGAAAGTTGCATAGGCATAGGTATAAGCAGAACCTGAAATGGGCACCATAGAAGCAAATTCTGCGTAACAAAGAGCAGAAAAACCACTGGCTATAGCAGTGAAAAGAAACAAAAATACTACACCGGGTCCGCCATCTGCAGAGGCATTTCCAATCGTAGCAAATATTCCTGCCCCTATAATAGCAGCAATTCCTAAGGAAGTCAAATCCCAAACTCCTAAATCTCGTTTTAAACTATGCCCTTGTTCTGAATTTCCTACTTCTGCAAGAATTTGAGAGATTTTCTTTTTTCTGAATAAGTTCATGGGCGAGAATAAGATAAAGGAAACTGTTTCATAAATTCATGTACTTCCTGTTTTATTTTTTGAATTATTTTTTCATCGGTGGGATGAGTAATAATTTGGTCTATCCATTGAGCTATGAATTCCATATCTTTTTCTTTCAAGCCGCGAGTGGTAATAGCAGCAGTACCTAAACGTATACCTGACGTCACAAAAGGGCTTTGGGTATCAAAAGGAACCATATTTTTGTTAACGGTAATGTCAGCGGCAACTAAGGCTTGTTCAGCGGCTTTGCCTGTAATATTTTTATTCCGTAAATCAATGAGCATCAAATGGTTATCTGTACCACCAGAAATAACTTGATAATTTTTTTGGAGTAAAGCATGAGCTAAAGCTTTTGCATTTTTAATGACCTGTTCACAATAATTTTTGAACTCAGGTTGAAGAGCTTCGCCAAAGGCAACGGCTTTTGCGGCAATTACATGCATCAAAGGACCTCCTTGTGTACCTGGAAATACTGCTCCGTCTAGGACTTGACTTAACATTTTGATTTCACCTTTTGGTGTTTTTTCGCCTTTGGGGTTGGGTATATCATGCCTTAACATGATAATTCCCCCTCTAGGTCCACGAAGTGTTTTATGGGTTGTACTGGTAACAATATGGCAATGTTCTAAGGCATCCTTTAAAAAACCAGTAGCAATAAGCCCTGCGGGGTGAGCAATATCTGCTAATACCATTGCACCGATTTCATCAGCAATAGCACGTATTTTGGCATAGTCCCAATCTCTTGAATACGAACTTGCTCCGCATACAATTAACTTCGGTTTTTCTTGTTTTGCAATTTTTTCCATTTGGTCATAGTCAACAAGACCTGTTTTTTCGTTTACACCGTAAAACAAAGGAATGTATAACCTACCTGAAAAATTGACGGGAGAACCGTGAGTTAAATGACCGCCATGCGCTAAATTTAAACCTAAAATTTTATCACCTGGTTGAAGAACAGCAAGCATCACGGCAGCGTTGGCTTGAGCCCCTGAATGCGGTTGAACATTTGCCCAAGTAGCACCAAATAACTTTTTAAGTCGCTCAATAGCAATGGTTTCCACTTCATCTACAACCTGGCAACCGCCATAATATCGTTTATAAGGTAATCCTTCTGCGTATTTGTTCGTTAAACAGGAGCCCATAGCATCCAACACAGCCTGACTAACAAAATTTTCTGATGCTATCAACTCTATTCCTTCATTTTGCCTTTGATATTCCTTTTGTATTAAAGAAAAAACTTCATCCGAATGCATTTCGTTTGCGATTAAGAGCAGTAAAATTATCAACTTTTTGAATTACTATGGCTATACAAAAATTATTTTGCGATGCATTTCAAGCAATGGTGTAACTAAAATTGCCACGAATGCACTAATATGTTCTTGTAAATTCATGTCATTCGTGGCTGAAATAAAAAACACAAACAGCTGTGGAAATATCTAATTCAAGATGATAGGTTGATTATCTTTTTGATGTTTTCCGTTAGTTTGCTTTAATAATTTTTGTTGAGCTTCGTATTCTCGGAGTTCAAGCGTGAATTCATCTTCATCATCAATTGATTTTACTGTAGAAACTTTCATACCGAGTAATTTTTGGATTTTTTCTACAATACGAGTTACTACAATATAAACAACGGGTACGACTACTAAGGTAAGAAACATAGAAGAGGACAAACCACCGATAAGAGCCCAAGCAAGCCCCGATTTCCATTCAGAACCGGCACCAGCGGCAATTGCAATCGGGAGCATCCCAATAACCATTGACAAAGTAGTCATTAAAATAGGGCGTAAACGTTGTTTGCCAGCTTCCATAACAGCATCATAAAGGTTTGAACCACGGCTTCGTGCATCATTTGTAAAATCAACTAATAAAATCGCATTTTTAGCTACAAGCCCCATCAGCATAATAATTCCTAAAATAGAAAATACATTCAAATTGTTCATAGTCATTGCTAACGCTAATAAAGCACCGATAATAGCTAAAGGAATAGAAAATAAAACAACAAACGGATAAATATAAGAATCATACAAAGCGACCATAATCAAATAAGTAAACAAAAGTCCGACTAAAAATGCTGTGCTTAGACTGCTATTTGCTTCGGATTGATTTTTTAGGTCTCCTTCATAAAGTACTTTGATACTAGGGGATAATTTACCTGTTGCATAAAGTTGATTGATTTCATTTTTGATTTCAGCACCGACGGTTCCGCTGGGTCTACCATTAACTTGTGAAAGCACAACAATAGCCGGGCTTCGGTCTTTACGTTCTAATTTGGAGGGACCGACACCAGGGCGAATTTCTGCAAATTGCTTCAAATAAATAGGTTTACCCATACGATTCACAAAAATCATATCGCCTAATTGTTGAGTTTGGTTTCTATCTGCCTTGTCTAACACAATACGGATGTCGTACTCATCGGTACCAAAACGAAATTTCGTATCATCATTTCCCGTAAGAGCTGTTCGTAATGCCATACCAACTTCCGCTATATTTAAGCCGAAGGTTGCCATTTTCTCACGGTCTAACTCTACACGAAGTTCAGGTTTGCCAAGTTCTGCTGATAAACGCACATCTGCAGTACCTGGAATTTTAGAGGTTACTTGTGCAATAAGATTTGCGGCTTCATACACTTGTTCATATTGATCGCCCTTAACCACTAACTGAATAGGAGTTTGGTTAGCACCGCCAAAAATTCCTATAGGGCTTACCCTTGCTTTAATTCCTGGTATTGCATTAGCGATTTCACGCACTTTTTCCATCATCTCTTCTGTGCTCTCTTTTCTTTCTTCCCTCGGAACTAATTTGATGCTAATTTCAGAAATGTTGTTAGAAGATTGAGAAACAAAACCATCTGTGGAAGCTCCCACCGTTGCTTGAACCTTTTCAATTTGTGGAAACTTCATGAGAGCTCTTTCTAATTTTTGGGATACTAAATTGGTTTCTTCTAATTTAGCACGAGTAGGAAGTTCTAACGAAACAGAAAACTCGCCTCTATCCGCAGGAGTTATAAATTCACCTCCAATAAAACCTAATCCTACTAATGCAAAAGACCCAAAAAATAAGATAGCTGCAGTACTTAAAACGATAATTTTGTGGTTCAAAGACCATTTTAGTAAACTTAAATAATCATGAGTTAAGTAATGATATGCTTTTTCAAACCAATATCCTATGAAACCTAACGGGGTTTTGGGGTTAATATGCTCTAATTTTGAAAATCTTGATGCTAAAACAGGAGTAATCGTAAAGGAAACAAACAAAGAAGCTAAGGTAGATACTACCACAACCATAGAAAATTCTCGCATAATATTTCCGATAATTCCAGAGGTCAAGCCTAAAGGGAGAAATACCACTACATCCACTAAAGTGATTGATATAGCCGTAAAACCTATTTCATTTCTTCCTATTAAGGCGGCTATTTTCGGTTTTTTGCCCATTTCTAAATGGCGGTAAATATTTTCTAAAACTACGATGGAATCATCTACTAAAATTCCTATGACCAAAGACAAGCCTAATAAAGTCATCAAATTTAATGAGTAGCCTAAAAGATACATGGCAATAAAAGTGCATACCAAAGAAGCAGGGATGGCTACCATAACAATTAACGAGTTTACTAAGGAATGCAAAAATAAAAGCATCACTGCGGCAACTAAAAATATAGCTACCCAAAGGTCGTGTTTTACAGCATTTGCCGCTTCCAAAGTATATTCAGAACCATCTACTGCAATATCAAATTTGAGTTGTATTTTTTCGTAGTCTTTTTCTAATTTTTGGAGCTCAGTTTTTACTAATTGACTGACATTCACGGCATTAGCATCTGTTTGTTTTTGTACCAAAATACCGACAGAAGTTTTTCCGTTGATGCGGTTGATTTGTTTGAGTTCTTTGGTACCGTCTTCAATTTCTGCTACATCTTTTAATAAAATATCGCCGCCTGTTTGGGATTTTCCTACAATTAAATTTTTGATCTGCTCTAAGGTACTGAATTTACCTGCTAAACGAACTACAAATTGCCCGTCTTTGTCTTTGATATTCCCCGTAGGAAAATCCATATTAGAAGACTGAATAGCTTGTGTAATTTGAAGTAAAGAGAGGTTATAGGCTTTGAGTTTATCAGAAGAAAGGTTAATTTTAATTTCTCTTTCTTCAGCACCTATGGTAATAACTTGCCCCACACCGGCTACTTGTGAAATTCGTGGGATAATTTGGTTTTTTAGTTGGTCTGCAAATTCGGGACCAGGCAAATTAGAAGTTACGCCCATGCGTAAAATAGGTAATTCATCAAAGGCAAATTTGGATACCGTCGGAGCTTTACAATCTTTTGGTAAACTCGGAATTAAAGCATTTAGCCTTCTTTGAGCTTCCTGTAAAGATTTGTCTATATCCGCAGATTGTGAAAATTCTACGACCACAAATGAAATACCTTCAGATGAATTCGTTCGTATGGAACTAATTTTTTCTAATGTTGAAATTACATCTTCAATTTTTTTAGATACTGTATTTTCTATTTCCGAAGGGGAAGCTCCCGGATAAACGGTTGTAATAGTCAAAACAGGCGGGGTGATTTTCGGTAATAATTCGTAATTTAAAGTTTGATAGGATTGATATCCTAAAAATGCTAAAACCGTGAATATTACAACGACTAACGAGGGTCTTTTAATGACTAATTCTGTTAAACTCATAATTTTGATTTATTTTGATTGAATAACTTCAATTTCAGCGTTTTCAGATAAATTACTATGTCCCGAAGTGATGATAAGGTCATCTTCATTCAATCCGTTGACTACTTCAATCATTGTACCTTTTTCCACGCCGAGAGTAACTTCTTTTTTGACGGCTTTATTTCCTTGTGCGATATAAATGATAGGTTGTTTAAGGCTACCGTCAATAGCTTTTCGGGGAATAAGTAAGGCATTTCTTTCAGAAGGAAGTTTAAAGTCTACGGTAGCAAACATACCTGCTTTCAAAATTCCTTGTGTATTCGGAACTGTAATTTCTACTAAAAAAGTATGAGCTTCATCTGCTTTATCTCCAATTGCAGAAATACGACCTGTAAACTTCTGATTTCCTAATGCTTCAAAACTTACTTCTACGGGCTGTTGTAATTTCAGTTTGTAAATTTCTTTTTCAGGCACATTCACACGTACTTTAATTGTAGATAAATCTGCAATCGTTGCAACTGGAGCGGCAGGTCCTACCATCATACCGGCTTCTAACATTTTCATAATGACTGTACCACTTAAAGGGGATTTAATTTTACTGTCTTCCACTTGTCTTTTGGCTATAGTAAATTGAGATTCAGCAAGTTTTACTTGTAACCTAGCATTTTCAACTTGGTATTCAGTAGCTGCTTTTTCTTTTAAAAGGCTTTCAAAACGTTCTAAATCTTTACGGGCTTTATCTAAGTTAGCTTCTGCAGTTTTTAGTTGAGCCATTTTGAGTTCATCATCTACTACTGCAATAATTTGCCCTTCCTTAACTTTTTGACCTAACTCTAAGTTCATGCTAAGCACTTTTCCTTGTGTTTCTGACATGATAGTAACCTCACGGTATGCAGCCGTGGTTCCTGTCATAATCAAATTATCCTTAATTAATTCCCTTACTGGTTTTGTTACGTTGACAGGTATGGCTAATTGCTTGGGCGGCTTTTGCCGTTTTTCAATTTTTTCTTTGTTCCCTTTTAAAACTACCACGATGAATGCAACGAATGCAATAAACAATGTTAAATATACTATGCGTTTTATCATATACTTTCAGTAAACTTATTTAGTTTTTTCAGTTTCCAAAACTACATTAAAAAACACTCACTAGCAAATTTTTGTTCAAAGAAAATTGAAAATTATTGCAAAACATTGATAATCAAAGTAACAAATTGTTGTTCATTCAAGCTATGTATACAGAAATACCTGATGAATTAAGTCCAGCTTTTATTAACCTAACAAATCTTTTATCGTATTTTTATTTTAATTTAAGATGAAGTAAAATGTAAATCAAAATCATTTTCATGTAAAACAAAATTCCATATATTTGCTCAAAAATCAATTGTGATGCGTGTTTTTCTTTATACTTTGTTAATCGGGTTATTTTTGCTTCATTGCCAACGTCAAAAACCTATGCCGAAAAAAGAAAAGAAAATCTCTGCAGAAGATATCAAAAAACCTGTGGTTTGGGATAGCCTTTATCAGCAAATCCCGATGATTACTTTTCCTTATACTATTAACGCTAATACCTATTTTAAAGGTGCTGTAGAATTTGATTATATAAAAAAGTTTTTTGAAGGAAAAACCGTACAAGTTAAAGAAGGTCATACAGAAATTATCCAAGCAAAGGATGAAAGAAGTACCTCTTTTTATTACATCGGAAAATTCAAAATCAATGATAAAATTTCAGGTATTATTTTGTATAACGCTGGTTTACAAGAGTTTTATGTTACTACTTTTGAAAAGACTACGGGTCAATGGATTGATGCCCTGGAAGTAGCTAAAATCCATAGAAAAGAAAAGGGCTCTGAAATATTAGAATCTACCTTACAAAATCCCAATGAAATTCATTTGACTTATCAATTTTTGTCAAAAGTTTTAGAAGTTGAAGACATCCTACCAACTAAATTAATTTTTAAAATTCAATCAGATGGTAAAATTATAGATACACAGCCTAAATTAGTCATACCTTCGCCAGATAGCCTTGAAAAAGCGTCAGAAAAAAAATAAATAGGATTTTTTACTCTATATCTATATCAAGTTAAAACATCTTCGCCTTCAAAATCTAAAATAGCATTGCGCAAATTTTCTGGAATAGGTGCAGTTTGTTGCATACGCATATCGTAATAAACCAAAACAGTATTTGCTTTTGCGGCTAATTTCCTTTCTATTTCTTCAATTACTAACAAATATTCCATTTCAAAACTCTTATTTCCTATTTTATTAACGCGTGTATGAATCACTAAGGGGCTGTTCAAAAAAATAGGTAACAAAAAGTCAACCTTAACATGGGCTAAAAGCATATCTAACTGATTTAAATCCCCATTCCAACCTAAAACCTGTTTTGCATAGTGTACACGAGCTTCTTCTAAGTATACTAAATAAGTTGCATTGTTGACGTGCTTTAAAGTATCTAAATCGTTATACCGTACACTTATCGGCGTCTGAATTTTAAATTTTTTTAATTCTTCAATCCAATTCATGGGATAATAGTTTTTGAATATACTAATTTTCCTTGTGAGCTTGATTTATCAACAGACCAAAATTCTAAATCAACGGTTTTTTCGTTGTAAAATTTTAGGATAGCTAAACCATATTCAGAATAAGTAAATTCCCATTTTTTAGATTTTCCAACTTCTGAAATTTTGCTTCCCGAGCCACTTATCACATGATGCACACCGTTATGTACACGATATTGTAAATTATGGTCATGCCCTGAAACATAAATTAGTTTGGGATGGGATTCAAAAATTGGCAACAATTGATTTTTTAGGGCTTTATAATTTTTGTTCCAAGAATCAGAAGGATGATTTACTAAATAACGAAGTAAAACCATACCGCTTCCAATGATGGGCAATGGAATATAAAGTTTGGAATTCAAGAAACGTAACGGGAAAAGATGTTCTTTTAAAGTAAATCTACCGCCGTGCGATGAACAACTAAAAAAAGGATGGTGTGCCATGACTACTACCGTTTTATCTTGGTATTTCTCTATCAAGTTTTTCATTGCTTGAATAAATAAAGACTTAGAACCGTAGGTACACAGGGTAGAATCAGGTTTTTCATGGGGATGAATCCACCATTGTGAATCATAAATAATCAAAACAAAATCTTTATTTTCTTTTACAACTTCCGGACCGGGACAACCATTTTTAGGGTAAAAACTATCTTCTCCTAAATGATTTTCTACGTATTGTTGTTGCCTTTTTATAGCTTTCCATCCATCTTTACCATCTAATGCCCAGTCATGATTTCCGGGCACAAAAATAGCCTGACCATTATAAGATTTTACCGCTTTAATTTGTGCATCTAAACGTGATTTCGCATCGGGATAATCTTTGGAACTTTCTTCAGGTAAACCATAAAAATAAATGTTATCTCCTAAAAAGATTGTAGTACAATTTCCTTTTTCTTTACTCAAAAAGTTGGACAGCATTTTTAAAACACTTGAAGAGTCATGTGCATTGCCTGCATCTCCGATTAAATAAAGAGTATATAAAGGCTCATTGAAGTTTTTTTGAGCAGTAGAAGGAGGAACAAGGGTTTTATCTTTGTAATATGGCTTGGGGCTACATGCACTGATGATTAAGAAAAAAATCCACGAAAAATTACCTTTTTTCTTCCACAATAAGTGTCTGACCGACATAAAGTTTTGTATTAGTATTGATTTTGTTGATTTCGCACAGTCTTTCTACGGAAAGACCTTTATACTTTTGAGATATCCCCCAAAGCGTATCCCCGTTCTGAACAACATGTTTTTTTACAATTACTTGACTTTTATCTGTATTATTTTTAATTGTATAATTTTGATTTTTAGTGACTTGTGGACTTGAAACGGCTTGTGGTTTTTGTGTAGCTAGGTAGTCCCTTTTATAAATTTTTAAGTATTGCCCTGCGTAGATATTATAATTTTTTAGGTTATTCCATGCCATAAGTTCTTTTAGACTTACGCTATAAAAATCAGCAATGATTGCTAACGTTTCCCCTGCTTTCACTCGGTGATAACTCAATTTTGAACCTGGTGGGATACTTGTTTTAGTGCTTTTTATATAATTAGGATAATTGAAAGTTTTTTGGTTAGTTTGTGCATAACTTGAAACAGGAGAAGCAATATCCATTTTATCGGGTTTCGTAAAAAATTCAGGATTATGAAAAGCATATTCAACAACACGAGAAGGTACACGAAGTACATAAGGTTTAGTAGAATACGGAATAATACCGATTTTTAGTTCAGGATTTAACAATTTAAGTTCTTCTAAATCTACACCTGTTTTTTCTGCAATGGTTTTCAGAGATAGCTGTTTATTGATGACGTGAATAGTATCACGGTAGTAAGTGAAGTCTGTCCAGACAGGATACAAATTATGTTCAGCGGGATAATTGAAAACGTAAGCAACCGCAATAAATGCAGGCACATAGCTACGAGTTTCTATCGGTAAAAAGGGCTTAATTTCCCAAAAATTAGTTTTTCCTCCTGATAGTTTAATAGCACGATTGACCGTTCCAGGACCTGAATTATAAGCGGCGATAGCTAAAAGCCAATCGTTATAGATGTTATACAAGTCTTTTAGATAGCGAGCAGCAAAAACCGTAGATTTGAAGGGGTCTCTGCGTTCATCAATATAGGAATCAATACGCATACCGCGTTCTTTTGCAGTAGATAAAATAAACTGCCATAAGCCTACTGCCCCTGCAAAAGAAGTGGCTTCCATACGAAATGCACTCTCTACTACTGCTAAATATTTTAATTCTAACGGTAAGCCTTCTTTATCAAATATTTCTTCAATGATAGGAAAATAAACATATTGTAAACCTAATAATTTTTGGGTAGTCGCTCTTAATCTTACTGTGTATAAATCAATCCATTTTTGTACATCCTGATTGTAGGTTAAAGGGATTACAGAGCAAATTTCTTTTATTCTTTCTTTATAGGTATCGGGGCTATAAGTAGGAATAAATCCATCTGGAAAATTATAACGATTGATATGGATGGAGTCTTGCCTTGTTTTTTGAATTATTTTGAAATGGTAATCATTCAGAAGGCTATCTAAAATTCCTACAATCATCCGAGATTCTTTCATGAACTCGGCATCCCATTGAGCATAAGCAAACTGTAAACTAAATATTAAAATGAAAAATACTTTTTTCATTCCTTAGAAGCAAATAATAATTATTTTTTTTCGTTTGCTTCTTTTTCTATTTCGTTTTTTATTCCGCTAGCGGCATCTTTAAATTCTCTAATTCCTCTCCCTAAGCCTCTTGCAAATTCTGGAATTCTCTTACCACCAAAAAAAATCAAAACGACTATTAAAATTAGAACTATCTCTGTTGTGCCTAATCCAAACATATTTTAATATATGAACCGCAAAATTAAACAATTAAATACTAATTAACAAAATCTTATTTCCTTTTTTTGAAAACTTTCATTATTTATAAAAATTATGGAGTGTGGAAATTTATAAATGCTTTATTGAACACGATAACGTAAT
>Ga0068706_1000485_pt1 | contig 19498 bp, 13 predicted proteins | sample YNPMSBMetaG_FD_65632 | JGI IMG/M metagenome (GOLD analysis project Ga0068706, IMG submission 65632) | Anoxygenic and chlorotrophic microbial mat microbial communities from Yellowstone National Park, USA - YNP MS-B MetaG | ecosystem: Environmental > Aquatic > Thermal springs > Hot (42-90C) >...
TACTTAAAACACCATTCGCAAAATCAAATCGTTCTACTAAATTCAAATAAGGAATAGCACAAGCTACTTGGTCTCCTTGTAAAGAAAACTTCATTGTTCCAGAAGCTATAACACTTGTTCCAGTATGAATAGTACCTACTGCACTTATAATTGGATTGCTTATTCCTTGCTCGGTAATAGAATAACACACAAATTTATTAGAGTTCCATTCATGCGTTAATAGCCAAAAATCCTTTTGATTAGCTTGATGAACAGCGGTAATTTTTTCACATGTAGGTTGGTGTAACAAAATGGGACCCGTAAGAATACTTTGCTGAGCTGCACTCAATAAATAATAATGAATGCCACCTAATCCATAAGCTCCGTTAACAAAAAGAAATATGCTATCAGAATAACCTGGATAAGGTACAAAAATAGAAGATTGAGCCGCTTCTGGATTTCCAACTAGTTGATTACTAATAATTTGATGATTATTACCATACAAAACTTTTCCATTCGTATAAAACAACAATTTTCCTAAAGAATCTGAAATACTTGCACAGCCTTCCGTTGTTTTGAGCAATCCATCTCGCTTCACCTCTGCAAAACCATTCGTAAAATGAATTCCATTTAAATTTCCAAAATACCAATAATTTGCTTGAAATTGCGTAAATCCTAATGAATAAAAGTTTAATAGTATAAAAAAATGTAAAAGTCTGGGCATAATTTAAAATTACAAAGTTACAAAAATATTCTAAATTGTGTTCTATCACATAAAAAACAAATTTGTACTTTTCATTCAGCAATTTTTGTTCACTATTTTAGAATTCAGATGCTTGAATTTCCTTAATTTTGCATTCAATATGCCTACCAGCTCAAACCGTTTCCTCTTTCATTTCAAAAAATGGCTTTTTCAGTTGCTGAAATGGCTCGGAATGGTCTTTCTTGGTTTTCTATTTTGCTTTGTTTGTCTCTTATTTGCTTTACAATTTGATGCAGTACAAAATATTGTCCTTCCCCATATCACCCGTTTTATTTCCCAAAAATTAAATACTAAGGTTGAAATAGAAAGTGTTTCCATTGCTTTAATGGATAAAATTGTGCTTAACAAAGTAAAATTATACGATAAAAACGGTATTCCTATGATTATCTCTGACGAGGTCTATGTAGGCGTAATATCATTAGATTTTTTTGAGATGCTTTTTCCACGTACCTACCAAAATATCATAGGAGCAAGAATAATTGAGCTATATCATGCTGCCTTGCATCTTTACAACAAAAATGGTAAAGTTAACATTGAAGAAGTTTTTGCTGAGAAAGATAATGACACCACCCCCTCCCGTAGAGACCTATTCATAGACTTCCCCAACATTTATTTGTATGACTTTTATTTTTCTTTTGTTGATTCTTCTGCTCCTGATTCTGAAAGAAAATTCATTCCTGAACACTGGAACTATCAAAATCTACACCTCCAAAATACTCAGCTTATCGGTGGTTTTTATTTTCATAAACGTGACCAAATGCGCATTCAAATCAAACATTTAACTACACAAGAAAAAAACACTCAGTTAGTGGTAGATACTTTAAGCGGCAGTATTAAAATCAAATTTCCTAATCCGAATTATCCGGATACTATTCCCTACTTTCAATTTTCGGATATGCTGATTAAGTTAAACCAAACTAGATTAGATTTTCATGCAATTATTTGGAATGATGCCTTCCCTACCCTATTTAAGCCCATCAACCTAAAAGATTACCGCTTAAATTTCAATCCCTCTTACGTAACCTTCAAAGATATTTCTTATTTTATTCCTCAAGACACTATCCCGCTTAAAGGGCGTGTGGATTTAGAAGGTAAAGTGAATATGAACCTTACTTCCATTAAAGCTAAAGATTTATTTTTAACCTACAATCAGCGTACTACTCTAAATACTGATATCCGTATAGACAACTATACAAAAGCAAATGATATTTTCATTCAAGCCAAAATCAAAAACAGCACACTTTACACTGCAGATATAGATACTTTGCTTTCAACAATTAAGTTACCACAACAAATTGCTAACTTGGGAGTCGTCAAAATTGATGGAAAATTTACAGGATTTCCAAAAGATTTTGTTGCTGATGCTACTTTTGAAGGGCCTGTAGGTCAAGTTATCACAGACATCAACATGAAAATTTTACCTGAACATACTACTTATAAAGGAAACATTCAAACTATTCAACTGAACTTGGACCAAGTGTTGGGGCTTCATGATACCATAATACCTCAACTGAATTTGATAGGAAAAATTGATGGAAAAAATTTTGATTTAGAAACTATGGATACAAAAGCCGAGTTCTCTGTCTCTAATTCTACTTTTTTTCATACCTATATAGATTCTCTCAAAGGAAATTTAAATTTTAACCAAAAAATTTTAAGGGGTCACCTTCACTTATTAGATTCAGATGCTATCGCTAATATAGATATTGCCTTTGATTTTCAAAATCAACCTACCTATAATATTTACGGAGATCTTCAACAATTTAATTTAAAAGCGTTCCAATTAACTGAAAAACCTATTATTTTAGCTTCCTTTTTAGATATCAAACTTCATGGAGATTCGCTTGATAATTTTCAGGGCTTTACTCGTCTCTACAAAACTGAACTTTTAAATCCCGAAAAAAAACTAAATTTCTTAGTTGAAGATGTTGAAGTAATTCTTAAAAATCAAAATAATACAAAAAACATTAACCTTTATTCTGATATCTTAAACTTAGACCTGAGCACAAACTTTTTATACAAAGATTTGCCTCAGGTAGGCACTGAAATCTGGAATGAACTGAAATTATATTTCCAAAATGCTTCCGATAGCCTTCAGCTATACTACCGAAACAAAAATGTTAAGTTTTCAAACCAAATCCTGAAAATGAATGCTGAATTCTTCGATATCAAACCTCTTTTTGAATTCTTTGAACAAAAAATAGATATTTCTAAACATGCTAAAATACAATTTTCTTGTGATTATTTTCAGAATATTCAAATTGATTTTCATTTTAACGCCGATTCATTGATTTACAATAAAATAAAATCCTACAACCTGGAAATATCATCCAAGATTTTGAAAAATCAATATGCTAATGATTGGAATATCAAAGCTAACTGTAAAATAGATTCCATCAAATCAGAAGGTTTTAATATCTCTCAGCTTAACATGATTCCCCAAATTCAAGGAAATGACTTAAGTTTTGAATTAAAATTCCAACAAAATAAATCTGGTTTAAATAATCAAATTCATTGGGTTGCAGCAGGTAAGATAGATACTATTTCTTACATAAAATTAGATGAAAAAAATTCTGTCACTAAATTAGGCGATACTTATTGGTCTTTTAACCCCGAAAATATCATAAAATTTAACCAAAATTATCTTAGTATTGATAACTTACAACTTCATCATGAAGAAGAATTTTTGAACTTAACAGGAGAAATTTCAGAAAACAAAAACCGCATAACTTTGCGTGTGCATGATTTAGCTATTCCAACTATACACAAAGTTTATCCTATTCATTCCAAATTAAAAGGAAATATTGATGCCAAAATCGTTATCCAAAAACCTTTTGAAGAACCCTTAGCCAACATCAATGGACAAATTGAGAATTTGAATTTTTTCGGCGTAGATTATGGCAAACTCGTCCTTATTTCTAATTGGGCTGAAACCACCAATGCCATCTCTTTAAATTTAGGGCTTGTCCAACAAAATGATACTATATTAGGTTTAGCAGGTATTTATAACCCCTCAGATAAACTTTCTCCTTTAATTTTTCATTTAACTACTCACAATCTTAATCTGAAATTGGCTCAACCTTTTTTGGATGAATACGTTTATGACCTCAAAGGCTCCATTTCTTTAGAAAATTTATCTATTAACGGAGATATTGACAAACCTCAAATCTTTGGGCTTGCTAAGTTTAATAATGCCTCCATCGGAATAAAATATCTCAAAACAAAGTTTTATATTACAGAAAAAGGTTCTATTCGTTTTAATCAAAGTAATCTAAACCTGCAAGATGTTGAAATTAAAGATATTAAAGGTAAAACCGCATTAGTCAATGGTTATGTAGATTATCAAAAAATCAGAGAACCAAAATATAAATTTCTGTTTAGCCATATCAACAATTTTACCATACTAAATACCAACAAACAGGATAATGAATTATTTTATGGAAAAGCCATAGTAAAAAAAGGATGGATAGAAATAATAGGAAATACAGAAGTTACAACCATCAATGCTGATGTTACAACGGATGAAGGAACGGCTATCAGTATCCCCATCAACTCTTACGTAAAAGGATCTCGTTTAGATTATGTTTATTTTAAAGGTCAATCTAATGAAAAAATACGTAATAAAATTAAAGTTTCGGGGGTACAATTAAATATGAACATTGAAGCTACTCCAGAAGCAGAAATGAACATCATTTTTGATGAAAAAGCAGGAGATATCATTCACGGCAATGGCTCGGGAAATATTGCTTTAAACATCACTCCGGACGGTGAGTTTAGTATGATGGGTAAGTATACTATTCAAAAAGGCGATTATTTGTTTACTACTCAAAATGTTATCAATAAAAAATTTCTTTTGGAAGAAGGCGGAACAATTACTTGGTCAGGAGACCCCTACGAAGCGGCAGTTGATATCAAAGCTATTTATAAAGTTAATGCAAGTTTAGCAACCTTAGATACCACGCTCAAAAACTCTACAAGGGTTCAAGTTCAAGTTTTGATGAACCTCAAAGGTTCTCTTTTAAATCCTGAAATCAGCTTAAGCCTTATCATGCCTTCCCTAACCCAAAATGAAGCGGTAACTATCGTGCAACAATTTAGAAATATAGAAAATGACCCACAAGAACTTAATAGACAAGTATTTTCTTTATTGATGTTCGGTAGATTTGCTCCGCCTAATACCTTTTTTGGTGAAGGTGCCGGCACTTCCGGCGTTACCTCCTCTCTTTCTGAATTACTTTCTAACCAATTGAACTCTTGGCTTGGACAATCTCTAAAAGAAGATTTTGGGGTCTCTTTATCTTCTAACCGATTTGACGATGTAACCCTGCTCGTTCAAGCTAAATTCTTTAATAATAAAGTAACTGTCAGTAGAGATGGTGCTATTATGAATACCAATCAAAGAGATTTGACAGTAGGTAATGTTTCCATTCATATCAAACTTTTGCCCCCTGATAATAAAATTCAAACTAAAAATAACCCTGGGCAACTTGCTATTGAGGTTTTTAATAAAGAAAATTTGGGCTTTGCTAATACTTTGCTTTCTACTAATCGTGGCGTAGGTATCTTCTTTAAAAAAGACTTTGATAAACTGATTGAATTTATTCGATCTACCTCCAAGAAATAAAATTTAATAATTTTAAGTTTTTTTACGTACGTATTTAGTTTTGTTATATTGTGAATAAATCCATGAAGTTATTAAAAAAAGGGGATGTAATAGGTTTAGCCGCAACTGCAAGGTTCATTGAACCCAAAGAATTATCTCAATTTATTCAATGGATTGAAAGTAAAAATTTGCGAGTTAAATTTGCAAAAAATATTTATGAAAAATATCATCAATTTGCGGGAGATGATTCTTTTCGCTTAGAAAGTTTTCAAGAATTGCTAAACGACGATAGCCTTAGCGCTATTTGGATAGCCAAAGGTGGTTATGGAACAACTCGCATTTTCAATCGCATTAATTGGTCTAATTTTATAAAAAATCCTAAATGGATTATTGGTTTTTCGGATATTACATTATTACACCTTCAATTAGCTTCATTAGGGCTTCCGAGCATTCATGGAGACATGCCTTCTCGTTTCAATAAGGTATCTTTAAAAAATTTTGAATCTATCTTAAAAATTCTTCAAGACGGTTTCTATGAATATGAAATTCCTTTTAACTCACCCCAAAACTTTCAACTCTCAGGAAAAATTATAGGCGGAAATTTGTCTTTAATAGCGCATTCCGTAGGAAATCCCAAAATCCAATGGAGCGAAAAATACTTATTATTCCTTGAAGATCTAGAGGAATATTATTATCATGTAGACAGAATGGCTATTCAATTACAAAATTATAGTATATTTGACCCTCATAAATGTAAAGGAGTTTTATTAGGTAGTTTTACGGATATGAAAGATAACGAGATACCTTTTGGCTTTACTGCTTATGAAATTTTTTCAGAAAAAACCCTTAATCCTATATTATGCGGGTTACCCTTTGGGCATGACTACCTAAATCTTGCCTTTATTCATAATCATGATATAAACATCCAAGTTAATTTTGATTCACTTAAAATTTATCAAAAATACTTATGAAAAAAATATTTTTTTTATTTGTTTCTACTCTATTTTTGAATTATTCATTTTGTATTGCACAAAATTTACCTTACCAAAAAAGTCTTATTCATTACCGAAATGAATTAAAAAAGTTTAAAGAAGATGAACCTGAATTTTATAAAATACTAAGAAAAATTAGCTACATCAATCCTGATGAATCGCAAAAAATTTTAGATAACATTTCATCCGATAAATTAAATAATAAAGTAAAATTTGATTATCATAAAACGAAGTTAATCACACTTTTACACCTTTCAAATTTTGACTTAGCACTACAAACCGCACATGATTTAATCAATATCGCTGAAAAAAATAATCATGTTCATGAAAAAGTTATAGCTTATTTATTAATTTCTGAATGTTACCTCTTAAAATACCAATTCAAAGAAGCTAAATTATTTGCCCTAAAAGCACTAAGTTTAACTAAAAATGGTAAAGAACAACAAAGCCATCTCAGAACCTTAATTCAATTAGCAAAAGTAAATTATTTTGAAAAAAATTATTCAGAATCATTAGAAAATATAAACACCGCCCTAAAAATTTTAGAATTTTACTCAGATGATTTCGAAGCTTCCAAACTTTATACTACACTAGCTAACATACAAAAAGAAATCGGAAATAATGATTTAGCCATTTACTATTTTCATAAAGCTATTCAATTGGACGAAAAAAATCATAATTATGTTTCATTATCAAAAAATTTAGGTTTTATTGCGCTATTATATTATCAGGAAGAAAATTATTCCCGAGCTTTGGAAATAAATCAAAAAGGTTTATCCATAGCCAAATGGCTTAATAACAAATTTTCTATTGTCAACAAGTTAATTACTCAAGGAAATTGTTTACTAAAATTAAACAAAAATTTAGAGGCATTTCAAGCTTTTAAAGAAGCTGACTCTATTGCAAAAAATTTTAATCTAAAAACTAGTTTTGTATGGTGCAGACTCGGTATGATGGATTACTACTTGAAGACCCAGAATTTTACATCTGCTCTCAATATAATCCAATCAATTGAAAGTTTAGTTGATAGCTTAAACCAAAATGAAATAAAAATTAAATTTTATAAGTTATGTGCTCAAACTTATGCTAATTTAGGGGATTACAAAAAAGCTTATACTTATTTCAATAAATTTTATTTGCTTAATGAAAACGACCTAAAACAAGAACTAAAAAATAAAATTTCTCAATACGGTGTAATTTTTAAATCTGAACTCCAAACAAAAGAAAATGAATTTATAAAAAAAGAAAATGAAATTATCAGTAAACAAAATCAACTACAAAAAATCATCATCTTTTTAATTATATTTTTATTGATACTGTCACTTGTTTTTTTAGGATATGCTTTAAAACAAAAAAAACAACTCTATGAACAGAATCTTGAACTTAAAAGAAAAAATGAAGAAATTTTTTCTCAACAAGAGGAATTATTAGCTCAAAATGAAATCGTAAAAGCCCAAAATGAACAATTACAGGCTATTAACAAATACAAAAGTCAACTATTTGCTTTAATGACTCATGATTTAAAAACCCCTATTGCTAATCTGCAAATGCTTCTTACCATATTAGAGAAAAAAAATATTTCTAACAACGATTTAAATGAATATATCCAAGAAATTAAAAATGAAGTTGATAACTCTTATGAACTAATCCAAAATCTTATTTTATGGACTAAATCGCAATTATCTAACTTAGAACCTAAATTCAAAATTTTCTACCTTCAAACTATCGTAAATAAACGAGTATCTTTTTTTGAAAGTAACTTAAAAAGAAAAAATATTCAATTAGATATTCAAATTGATGAGAATCTCATGGTTTGGGCTGATGAACAGTTGCTAGGGCATATCATTCATAATATACTGTCCAACGCCATCAAATTTTCTTATCCCAATTCTATAATCAAAATTTATGCTTCAATAATTGATAAAAATGTTGTGTTAAGCATACAAAACTTTGGCAAACCCATTCCAAAAGAACAATTAAATCAAATTTTTGAGATAAACATTACCCCCGAGGTAGGAACTTTTAATGAAATGGGCTCTGGATTCGGCTTATATCTTTCCTCTGAATTCATGAAAAAAATGGAAGGTAAAATCACCTGCACATCGGATAATAAATCAACTGTATTTTCCATTTATATTCCTATGGCAGATGATTGAGATTAGAATTTTGAGGAAACTAAATCCTTTCGTTCCTATTTTAGCAGGTAAATGATTAGAAAATCGCTCCAAATGCACAAATAACTTCGCTGAAATTTATGAAATTTTTCACTAAATAAATTAAGAATCCAATTTTAAAACTGCCATGAATGCGGATTGTGGCACTTCCACATTACCAACTTGCCGCATTCGCTTTTTGCCCTCTTTTTGTTTTTCTAATAATTTCCTTTTACGGCTAATATCCCCACCATAACATTTTGCTGTAACATCTTTTCTTAAAGCTTTGACAGTTTCCCTTGCAATTACTTTTGAACCAATGCTCGCCTGGATTGCAATTTCAAATTGATGCTTAGGAATTAACTCTTTGAGTTTCTGACATAACTTTTTACCCCAATCATAAGCCTTATCTCGGTGAATGATAGCAGAAAGAGCATCCACTGGGTCCCCATTTAATAAAATATCCATTTTCACTAAATTGGATTGACGATATCCTATAAAATCATAATCAAAAGAAGCGTATCCCTTAGAAATAGATTTGAGTTTATCGTAGAAATCAAAGACCACCTCGGCAAGAGGTAACTCAAAAATCAGTTCCACACGGTCAGTAGTTAAATAATTTTGATTAATAAAAACTCCTCGTCTATCCATACAAAGTTTAATCAGAGGACCGATAAATTCTGCTTTTGTAATAATTTGGGCTTTGATGTAAGGTTCTTCAAGATGTTTAAGATGATTAGGAGAAGGTAAATCTGCGGGGCTATTCACTGAAACCCGTTCTCCGTTGGTAAGTACTGCGATATAACTTACACTGGGCACTGTCGTAATGACAGACATATTAAACTCACGCTCAAGCCTTTCCTGAACAATTTCTAAATGTAGTAAGCCCAAAAAACCGGTTCTAAAACCAAAACCTAATGCCGCAGAAGTCTCAGGTTCAAAAACTAAAGATGCATCATTTAATTTAAGTTTTTCAAGGGAAGTTCTTAAATCCTCAAAATCCTGAGTATCTACGGGGTAAATCCCAGCAAAAACCATTGGTTTAACTTCCTGAAAGCCTTTGATAGGTTCTTTTGCAGGATTATCAGCAGAAGTAATTGTATCTCCAACTTTTACCTCGCTCACTTCTTTAATTCCCGTAATCAAATAGCCCACATCGCCGGTCATAACCATCTCACGAGGCTCTTTTTCTAATTTGAGAATTCCTACCTCATCCGCATCATAGACTGTATCAGTTGCCATGAATTTTAATTTTTGTCCTTTTTTTATGACCCCATCAAAAACACGGAAGTAAGTAATAGTTCCACGAAAAGAATTATAAACAGAATCAAAAATAAGAGCCTTGAGCGGGGCATTGGGGTCACCTTTGGGAGGAGGTATTTTTTCAACAATGGCTTGCAAAATTTCATGAATACCTATACCTTCTTTAGCACTTGCTTTTAAAATTTCATCTCGTTCACAGCCCGTTAAATCAACAATTTGGTCAGAGACCTCTTCAATCATGGCATTGGGCAAGTCAATTTTATTAAGAACAGGAATGATGGTCAAATTATTATCTAAAGCAAGATAAAGATTTGAAATCGTTTGCGCTTCTATGCCTTGAGAGGCATCCACGACTAACAAAGCACCTTCACAAGCGGCAATAGCACGTGATACTTCATAAGAAAAATCTACATGCCCAGGAGTATCAATAAGGTTTAGGATATAATTTTCACCATTATACTGATAGTTCATTTGTATAGCATGGCTTTTGATGGTAATGCCCTTTTCTCTCTCTAAGTCCATATCATCTAGGACTTGGTCTACCATATCTCTTTTAGAGATGGTTTGAGTAAATTCTAATAACCTATCCGCTAATGTACTTTTGCCATGATCTATATGAGCGATAATACAAAAATTGCGTATATTTTTCATTACAAATTTAGAAACACAAAAATATGAATATTTTTTGAGAATGTAAACTCGGAGTATTGCAATTCTAAGTACTTGAAATACACTTTGATTGCGGAGAGAGAGGGATTCGAACCCTCGATACGGTTTTGCCGTATACACGCTCTCCAGGCGTGCTCCTTAAACCACTCGGACACCTCCCCGAAAAAGTACTGCAAAAATAATTATTTTTTTATTTCCAACAAATTTTTTTAATAAAAAATAATGCTAAGGTAAACCGCTATAAAGGCGTAAGCATTTATTTCTCAAATACAAAACAAACTTTTCCTTAGTATTTAATACATATCAATATAACAATATGGATTTATTTGTCTAAACTCATCAATTTCCTTTTGAGGGATATTACAACCATAAAAATAAAAAGCTTTCAGCGGCATATCCATAATAGGTTTTAAGCATTGAATAGAAGAGCCACTAGCATAAATATTTTCAAGCCTTGCTAAATTTTTTAAAGGAGATAAATCTGTTATATTAGTATTTGAAATATCCAAAGTTACCAATCCTTCTAAACTTTGAATACCATTCAAACTTTTTAAGGGAGTATAACTTAGACATAGATAATCTAACATATAACAATCTTTGAGTGCAGAAATATCTATTAAATTCGTATTAGCCAAGTTAAGGTACCTTAAAGAAGTTAGATTACTCAAAGGTGTTATATCTTTCACCAGAGTATTACTCAAATCAATATTTTCTAAATACATTAGATTAGCTAACGGGCTAATGTCCTCTACATAAGTTTGTCCAAGATACAAGGTTTTGAGACTTATCAATTCAGAAATAGGATTTAAATCTGAAATAAATGTATTAGTAAGGTATAGGCTCTCAAGCCTTCTTAGAGATTGAAGTGGTTGAATATCATAAACACCTGAACCCGATAAGTCCAAGTTACTTAAATGAATTAAGCCCGTTAAAAAAGACAAATCCGAAACTCGTGTATAGGATAGATATAAAGAATTTAGCCGTTTAAAATTTGCAATAACATCAAAGCTTGAAACTTTTATATTACTTAGGTTAAGATAAAGTAATCTTGAAAGTTTATTTAAAACAGAAATATCTTTAACTTTTAGATTAGAGAGTTCTAAATTTTCCAGGTTAGTTAGTTCGGAGAGTGCAGAAACATCATTTACATAAGTGTAACCCAAATATAAATTTTTTAAGCGTTTCATTCCTCGGATAGCAGAAATATCACTTACTTTAGAAGAAGTTAAATAAAGGGTATCTAAATTAACAAGTTTTTTTATCGGATTTATATTGGATAATTTTGCAGAGGAAATATCTAAATGATTTAATGACACATTTTACAAGTATTCACTGAAAATGCTTAGGATATGGAATCATAGATTCAAGAAGTAACATCGTAGAATCTCTGACAAAGAACGCAATTACAACGATAATAACGCCTGTTATCAAGCCAACTGCTTGATTATTTTTACTGATTTCTTCAAATTCATCTACATTATAATTCAATTTATTAAAAAGAATTACTCCTAAAATGGTATTCACTAGAGCAATAATAAAAGCAACCAAAGCAAAAATAAAAACATACTTAATGCTTGGCAGGACCCAGTCCCATGTACCTTGGCTTCTTTGAATATATAGTCGTACAATATTCAATACAGGCTGAATGGCTCCAGAGATAATATACCCTACGCCTAATAAAACTCCTGAAATAAAATATGCAAAAGCTAAATTATCTAAGCTTATGGGATAAAATTTTTCTAAAACCATACGAATTACCTTGTAAGCCAAGAAAGCTACTACAATTGCAAAAGCTAATGATAAAAATAATTGAATAAATGCCAACAGTAATAAGGTATTCATAAACACAAAATTACAAATGTTTTATATAACATCGTTTACGTTTATGTTGGATGTGTTCATAATTTTTCCAGGTTTGGATTGCTTTTTGATTAGTTTCAACTATAGCGGTTGTTTCTACGTATTTAAAACCTTCCTGTAACGCTGCTTTTTGCAATTCAGTTATTAACACAGCAGGAATTCCCTGCCTTTGATACTCTGGGTCTACACCTGTCAGGAGTAGATCAATAACAGTATTTTTTTTAAGTGCTTTCATAATATGCCACCAACCAAAAGGAAAAAGCCTTCCACCTGCTTTCTGAAAAGCAATTGATAACGACGGCATCCCCACAATAAAACCAATCACATGATTCTTATCATTTTCAATTACTTTTACAAACTTGGGGTTTAGTACTTTCATATACTTTTGAATATAAAAATCCTGCATTTTAGGTGACAACTCAACCATTCCAAAAATATCATCATATGAACGATTGATTAAGTCAAAAACTTTCGGACCGTAGTGGATCATTTCCGAGTTAGTCTTAAAATGTATTACTTTTAATTTGTATCTTTCTTTAATCACATCGTTTAAACGAAGCGCTTTTTCTGGTATTTCTCTAATAGTTAAACGAAATTCTAACCAGTCTATTTCTTTTTGATAACCACAATTTTCTATATGTTTTTGATAATAAGGGAAATGATACTCAGAAGCAATTGATGGCAAATACTCAAAACCTTCAATTAAAATTCCTTGGTGATCTAAATTAGAAAAGCCTAAAGGTCCGTGTACTTTTTTCATACCTTGTTGGGCAAGCCAATTTTCGGCAGTTTCTAATAATTTTTTAACAACAATTTCATTATCAATGAATTCAATTCTTGTAAATCTTCCCAACTTATCTTGAACCTTTTCATTATATTTTGTATTAATTATTGCGCCAATTCTTCCAACAACTTTACTATTCTCAATGGCTAACCAATATTTTGCCTTACAATACTCAAAGGCTGGGTTTTTATCAAATTGTAGCGAATTTACTTCATCCCTTATAAGGGGAGGAACCCAATGTGGATTTCTTTTGTACAATTCATAAGGAAAATAAACAAATTTTTTTATATCATTCTCGTTAATTACTTCTTTTATTTCAATAGACATACTTAAACAATTAAATAAACCTTCAAAACTAATCTTTTTTTAATCATAAATGCATACTTACTTAAACTAACTTGTATAATTCAAGCCAAAAATTAGGGAAAGATTTATTCACAACAGTTTCATCTTCAAACTGAATATTCGGAATTAAAGGTTTCAAAAGTGATAATGCCATTGCCATTCTGTGGTCATGATAAGTATTAAAAAAAACTGATGTAGGAAAATTATTGACATCGTTAGTAATTGTACACTCTCCTAATCTATCATCATATTCAACAAAAATACCTATTTTTTTTAATTCATTTTGAATAGCTTTTAACCGATGCGTTTCTTTGTATTGGAGTGTTTGCAATCCTGAAAAATGATAAGTTCCTTGTTTATAAGCAGTTAGAACAGCAAAAGTTTGAAATAAATCAGGAATAGCTGAAAAATCAGCCTGAAATTCTTTTAGTTGAAATTCTGATGGGTTTACTATTAAATCGTTTTCATTTTCACTATAAAATTGAACACCTAAGTCCGTCCATAAAAATAACTGCTCAACATCAGGCTGAAATGAATTTAAAGACAAATTAGGTAAAACGATAGTTTTTTTTAAAATACACGATAAAGCTATAAAATACGATGCGTTCGTCCAATCTGCTGAAACAGTATATTCAAATTTATCAAAATTATTCTTAGTTAAAATCAAAGAACTGTCATCCTCGGAATAATCCCAAATGATACCTAATTTTTTAAGGATTTGTAATGTCATCCATACATAAGATTCAGAAGAAGGCTGGTTAGCATTAAATTTCAAAGTAAAATGTAGAGGCAAAGAGGGGGCTAAAAGTAAAATTGAGGAAATAAATTGAGATGATAAAATAGGATCCTTAAATTCCAAAGAATTGATTTTCAAATTACTAACACCATGAAATGACAAAGGCAAGGATGCAGATGCTTGATGAAAATGATAATCTATGCCAAGTGAAGCTAGGGAATTAGTTAAAGGAGCAATCGGTCTTTTGGAAAGAGATTGATGACCTATAAACGTAAACTGATATGGTAAAAGTGATGTTAAAGATAACAAAAATCGGAATGCAGTGCCTGCTTTATGTACCTGAACATTATTATGTTCCTTTAAATTTACATCTGAAGCATCCACATGTAAATCGTTACCAATTAGTTTGAATGAAACGCCTATTTGGGAAAAGAAATCATATATAACTTTTGTATCATCGCAAAAACTAAAATGATGAATAACAAAATTTTTTTTTGCTTGAAATGAAAGAATCATTAAACGGTTGATTTCACTTTTAGAAAAAGGTAGAGTAATAAAAACCATAAAAAAAGGCTGCAAAAGCAGCCGCAAATATATAAAAAGAATTACAAGTTCACAGGTTTTTTAAACGCTCTTGAATAATTTTTGGGGCATCCTCAGATAAAACCATTTCTTCTTTGAAAGAATATGCCCCAGTTTTTGGATTTTTGTAAGCAAATATAATTTTTGACATGCTTACCGCTTTTTCTTTTGTTTTTAATGTTGCAACAACTTTCTTTGCCATATCTGTTAATTTTTATTTAATTTCTCTGTGAATAGTCATTCTTTTTAAAATAGGATTATACTTTTTAAGTTCTAACCTTTCCGGTGTATTTTTCTTATTTTTTTGAGTATAATAACGCGAAGTTCCTGGCAAGCCACTAGCTTTATGCTCAGTACATTCCAAAATTACTTGAATTCTATTTCCCTTACTCTTTGCCATCTTATTAAAAAATTAGTCCGCAAAAATAAAAAAAAAAGTTTACATTTACAATTTTTCTCTGATTTTTTGTGCAATTTGATTAAATTGATCATTTGTAAATTGCAAGCGAGGCTTGCTAAAGGACATATCATCCACATTATCTATGGGAATAAGGTGCACGTGTGCATGAGGAACCTCTAAACCTACCACTGCAACCCCTACTTTTTTACACGGAATTGCTTTTTTTATAGCCTCTGCTACAATCTTACAAAATAAATTCAAGCCAATATAAAGCTCATCATCCAAATCAAAATAATAATCTATTTCACGTTTCGGAATAACCAAAACATGACCTTCTTTTATAGGATTTACGTCCAGAAATGCTAGAAAGTCATTAGTTTCAGCTATTTTATAGCATGGAATTTCACCTGAAACAATTTTAGAAAATATAGATGCCATCACCTTGAAATTTCTAATATTTCAAACTTAAGTATGCCCGCTGGAACTTTAATTTCAACAATTTCTCCAACAGATTTACCTAACAAACCTTTTCCGATCGGTGATTCAACAGAAATCTTACCCTCTTTTAAATTCGCTTCTTTTTGCGAAACGATGGTATAAGTCACCAAATCATTTTTTATAAGGTTTTTAAGCTTTACTTTAGACAAAATGTAAACTTTTGAATTATCAATTTCATCATCAGAAAGAATCCGAGAATTCATGAGCATTTCCTCTAATTTAGAAATTTTAAGCTCAAGGAGACCTTGAGCTTCTTTTGCTGCATCGTATTCAGCATTTTCGCTCAGGTCTCCTTTTTCTCGTGCTTCTGCAATTGCTGCTGCAATTTTCGCTCGTTCTTTAGTTTTTAATTCCTGTAATTCTTTCACTAAATTATCGTAACCTTCTTTGGTTAAATAATATATTTCCGACATATTCTATAAATTAACTCTTAAGCCTATTGAATGCGTACCTTGAAATGGGTTAGTAGTTCTATAACTATAATCCAAACCAAATGAAGAGTATCTGCCATCTCCGGACTTAAAGGGAATTTCAACAGTGGCACCAAAAGCTAATCCAGTATATACATTCATTCTTTCCTCGGCGTTTGTAATTCCCTTTTCCCAGACATAAGCCGCCCTAAGCATAAAGTACTTTTTGAAACGATACTCCGCTCCGCCCCCAATTTGGTCTCTTGCAAAAGCATTTGCTGTAAAGTTAATCATCGGAAGAATAGTATGCGTAGAACTTAATGAATCACCCCCAAACTTAAATTCATAAGAAGCACCAATATTTAATTGAGTAGGTAACTCAAATTTGGATGCAACCGTAGAAACATTGCTTGTAAAACGACTATTAGAACCTCCCAAGTTAGCTCGTTGGGTTAGCCCATCTCCGGCATAGCGCATCTCAGGACCGACATTTTTTAATGCTACACCGATACGAAATCTGTTGCCTTTATCAGTATATTGAACGCCCGCATCAAATGCTACTCCGTTCGCTGAAACATCAGTTATAGATTCATGAATGATACGAGTTGTAACGCCAACATAAATTCTATCTTCAACAAATGTTTTAGCGTATGAAAAACCGATATTTAAAAAGGTTGGACGGAAAGTACCAAGTGTTCCATCAGGCTGATCAATGGTTGTACGTTCAAAATCCCCTAAATCAAAAGAAACAACAGATATTCCGAGGACCCCCCCTTTTTTTAATCCCTGAGAAATTCCAAAAGTATTGATATTTATATCCGTTCCAACTAAGTAACGAGTGTGAGAAAAAATCAGTTCTGTTCGTTTAGTTTTTGCTAAGCCCGCTGGGTTATTGATAACAGATTCAATCCCATAGGCATTAGCCGTATTGATACCATGAACACCTGAATTTCTAGCCCATGGATTAATTAGTAATTGAGTGGCACCAGCTTGCCCAGCCCTTTCGGGGTTCCCAGCCATAAGTAGCTGGGAACTTATTAAGAAAATCGCTATTATTCTTATCGTCATTTTCATTGTATTTGCAAATTAGTACGCTGTTAAATCTATTTCTGGCATAATACCAAAGAACTTCAATACCTTTTGCCCTAATTCACCCGCATCCACATGTATAATATACACACCACTAGCAACAGGTACACCATTCGAATTTTTCAAATCCCACTCAATATTAGGAGCATCGGAATCTTTTTTAAATGTTCTGACTAAAGTTCCATTTAGAGTAAAGATTTTGATTGTACATTTCTGCGGCAGATTGGTTATTTTAACTCTATTATCCACCTGAGAATTTTCATATCTATACCTGCCCGTTCCTGATCTACCATAATATGGATTGGGTACTACACGAATTATAGACATAGCATCTTTCGCTATATCAAATTGATTTAGACTTGCTGCCAATTTACTTGTATTAAACGTATAAGAAGGTTTATCATTTGAGAATTTTTTATTGACACGTAATTTGATAGTTACGTCACAAGGCATATCTTCGGGTTTCTTGAAAGCATATTTTGAATTAGTAAGCATTGCAACAGTGACCCATGCAAAAGTATTATGAGCTTGAGCAATAGATACAGAACCTACCCCAGGCACATTCGGGAAAACATGACCATTATCAGCTCCCGTAGCAACATTAGACGTACCAACTTTTAAGCTATTAGCAAGACTTGCACATCCATCATATTCCGTATTAGAAACATAGATGTAGTGTCTACCGCCAGCTGCGATGAAATCAGCGCCGTAATCAGCAGTAGGGTTAAATAGCATATCCCCCCCATTTTGGTTCGTATACCATGATGCTTCTGCAAAAAGTATATTGAGCCTTTTTCCGTTATCTACATTGATAGCATAACCAGGAAACCAAGACATACCTTGCGTTGAAATGTCAAGAGTGGAAGCCTCAGGGTTACCATTAATATCTTTGGATATCGCCCAGCGTGCAGTCAAAGGATGAGAGCCACCTGAACCGCCATTAGCTAAAGATTTATTAGGCGAAGATTCTAACACTACACAACGAGACCATTTGGATTTATCTTTAGTTAAAACTATATCTACATTCGGAAGTTTATCTAAAGTTACAGCATCGCCTATAAATGCATTGCTGTTATCTTGGGTAGGTCCATAGGAAATTCTTGGTCCAATTACACCAGTAATAGAATTATAAGAACGTGTCATGATGTAGGGAGCCCAAGTTCGGTTAAGTATTTTTTCAAAATTTTCGTTGGGGTCATAACAATTATAATTACGGTAAAACTCTAATCCCGGATAATTAGTCACACCTTCTGCACCATAATCAGTGGTTGCATCGGGATTACTGGAAGTTCTGTGAGCTGTACCACAAAGTATCCAGTTCCAGGGTTCTACGGTATTAGTTTCATAATCTTCAAGACCACCAAGCCAGGGCTTAGAGGGGTCACTAAATTCAATGGTTGCACCAATAAATCCATTGGTTGGATCATTTGCATAATCGCCAGGATTGTTTACATCTTTCACAGCAATAGAAATCCCGTGTCCATTGATTACTTTTTCAACCCCATTTAAAGGCTTAGGGTTACTAAGACCCGTTAGTGTATCATATACGTAGGTAGATTTGTATACTTCTTGCCAGGTATTATTATTTTTTGTATACAGGATCCAATCCGCACGAATTTGTGTTGCCCCTTTATCTTCTACAATAGTATCTTTTGTTATAACTAAACGGTAATCTTTTGCTTGTACTTCCTTAGGATTCACTACTTTTATGTCAAATGGTGCAAAACCCGAGTTATAAACAAGTTCATTTACGGTACCTGATATAATGTTATTACGAATATCATCACGCAAATCCACAAATCTTCCTCCATTCCCATCTCCATTATTACGAGTTACCTCGGGAGCATCACCATATTGAGAATTAATACGAGTACCGAAATTTTCAAATTCTACTTTGTGAGCAACGGCTTTATATCGTTTAAAATTACCATTACCAGGCACAAATTTTCTACCATCCGCAGTAGTATCATTGTAGGCATAAGCAATGATGGTATAGTAATAAGGTCTATAGTTTACAAGCCTACGATCTGAACCCTCTGCAAAAAGGTCTTCAGTTACTTTTACCGAATGAACTAAACCTTTATTTTGACCTTGAACCATAATTTGATCTACAATAACGGGTTCAGTCAATCCTGTTACTAATTCGGAAGTTCTATTAACAATCGTTGTAATGGAATCTTCGATATCACATTGAAGTACAATACGGGCTTTATCAGGATTAGTTAATTCAGAAGCAGAGACTGTACTATCAATTAATTGATAAACGATGTAACCTTGAAATTTAAAAAAAGGGCTTTTACCGGGTGGTAACACAGAACTTGCTAATACAGGATCTTTTTCACTGTAGTTTTCATAAAAATTATTGGAAATAG
>Ga0068706_1000488_pt1 | contig 19310 bp, 20 predicted proteins | sample YNPMSBMetaG_FD_65632 | JGI IMG/M metagenome (GOLD analysis project Ga0068706, IMG submission 65632) | Anoxygenic and chlorotrophic microbial mat microbial communities from Yellowstone National Park, USA - YNP MS-B MetaG | ecosystem: Environmental > Aquatic > Thermal springs > Hot (42-90C) >...
CAATACATTTCCACCGACAAGAGACGGTGGAACTTCTTTGAAGATGGAATCTCTTATCACCACACCTGCCAGTATTTCCTTTTCCGTGATGGTTTCCAGTTCTCTTCTTATGTACGGACCAAAGGTTTCGTATATGTCGTTTATCAATCCTCCCAAGACGATGACGTCAGGATTCAAAAAGTAAACGATGTTTCTGAGAACGATCGCAACGTGGTGTAGGTAATCCTCCAAGATTTCTTTCACATCTTTCTGTCCTAAGAACCACAGACGCTTCAACTGTTGAAACTTTTCACCGATGGTGTTCTCACCAGTTCCAACCCAGCTCTGTACCTTGTTGATGAGCCCTGAAACTGAAAGAAGTCTTTCTATCTCGCTGTTGTCTCCATCGAGTATCACATGACCAATCTCACCTGCCGCAGAGTTTTTCCCCCTCACGATGTTTCCGTCCACAGAAATGGCTCCCCCGATTCCTTCGCCAAAGTAGAGAAAGAACGCAACCTTGGATTTCTTCATATCCTTTGAGAAGAACTGTTCAGCCAGCAGCGAGAGATTGGCATCATTTTCCACGAAAACTTCCATCTTCAGATCTTCAAACGCCCTTTGAAAATCTATGTTCTTCCATTTCAGATTCGGTGCATAGATCAAGAACTTTCTCTCGTAGTTGACCATTCCAGGTAGCGAAAATACGACCTTCGTGATGTCTTCCCTGACGGACCTGTTTGCGACGATCTTTTCAAAGGACATTTTCACCCTCTCTCTAAAAGATTCAAAGTCCGTTGGCGTTGGGAATCTTTCGATGAGTCTCCACGATCCGTCCAGGAAACCTACCGCGACGAGTGTTTCCAAAACTTCGACGTTGTATATCACCGAAGTGATGAAAGACCTCGTGGGGCCATAGATGACAGGCTTTCTTCTCTTTCCAGTCGTGACACCCCTTTCTTCTACAAGCCCTTCACTTGTCAATTCACCCATTATCCGCCAGATGGCACTCTGGGCGAGCTTTGTTTCACGCACGATTTCCATCCTGCTGCTCTGTCCTTTTTCTATCAGGTACCTCAAGATCAGCTTTTTGTTCTCTCTCTTCATGGAGATGGGGTTGAGTTTGGTGTTCACTGAGAATACCTCCGATTGGAATATCTTTCTCAGAAATAAATCCTACCGGATCGAAACGTTAAATTCAAGTCTGATCCAAGACAAATTTCACTCAAGAGACGCGGCTATCGACACTTAGGCCGTGAAATTGTCTGAAAACTTTCGCTTTCGCTCTGAATCATATGTTTTCGTCACGTTGAGTAATGTTACAGAACCAAGAACTTCGATGACCACTTCGTACGTGGCTCAGATGATGAAAGAAACCAATAACCTTGATTCGCGTGTAGGTACGGTGAATTTGAGCTCAGAACAGCTGTTTCTGTCGGTGTTGCCACTCCATTCGGTTCGTTCTGTTGCGTAGGCAGCGAATCTGCCTGTGAATGTTGTTGGTGGACAGAGTCCTTTCTGCCACTTAATAAGCAGAACGCTGGATGCCTTCGGCAGGAGAAAGACTCTGCTTCTCAGCGGTGGAGGTACGTTTTTCTGCCAGTCGATGCAGGTTTTGCTCACTCGGACGTGTGTTCCCTTTCAAGCTCTTTGATGTTTCTGCCCGCACCTCTTGTGGTTCTGCACTCGATATCTTTGAACATCACAGTTTCTCTGGCACTTCTAACGATTTCTTCTGCCTTGATGAACATTTGCTGAGTCCGTTGGTCACGGAGTTGGCTGATCGTGACAAACTCGAGGGTGCACTGGGCATATTCAACTCCATCAGCAATCTGATGAGGATGATCAGCCCGTCTTTGGTTACGTCGACAATTCAGTACGTCGGCTCTATCGAGCGAATTTTTACTGACCACAGCGGTTACATTTGTGTTCGTGGTCTCAACAAGGCGTAGAGAGTACTTTTTCGACATGCCTCGTGAGGAAAGTTGATCGTGAAAGTCAATACCTGATGAAGTCCAGCTTGAGTCACCCACTGTTTTCTTCTGGGGTTCATCGAGTTTTCCTGCTCCCCTTCGTTTGTCGTACAGCAGTGACTTCGCTCGATGCCTTTCTGTTAACTCGTGGCGAAAAAAGTCGAAATAACAAGAAAACATGAGACTAAAAGAGAATAGTTGACAAGAACGCGATTCTTTACTGTAGTCCGGCCGCCGTTAGCGCAGACGAAGCTTGACGATCATATTAGATCATAATATGATCTTACTTGGATCGTAATAGATCGAAGGTGATCGAATGAAACACGTTCGGCTCCAGAAAATCCTATCTCTCTTGAAGGTCAATGGTTTCGGCACGGTTGAAGAGCTGGCTAAAGAAGTTGGCGCATCGGTCATAACGGTCAGAAGAGACCTCAGCTTACTCGAAAAGCAAGGTTTGGTAGTTCGAAAACGTGGAGGGGCCTTGCTCAAGAACTTACAAGGGGATGTTCCGTTCTTTGAAAAACTCGAACAAAACAAACCACAGAAAATCGCAATAGCAAAGGAAGCAGCGAAACTCCTCAAAAACGGTCAAACTGTCTTTGCCACCGGTGGCAGCACTGTCTATTACACCATTCAGGCCATTTCAGACCTTCCGCTGGCTGAACTCACGATTCTCACGAACTCCATAACCACAGCGTGGGCCGTTGTGAACCTTCCAAAAAGACTGACCCTGATCCACACGGGTGGAACTGTCAGAGAAAACTCCTTCGAGTGCATAGGTTCTCATGCGAAAAGCTTGGTCGAAGCGATCAACGTTGATCTCTTCTTGATGGGGGTCGATGGTGTAGATCATGAAGGAGGAATCTCTTTCAGCTCGTTCGAGGAGTGCCTCATCGCTAAAGAAGTGCTCAAGCGAAGCAAAACCAAAGTGGTAGTTGCAGATTCATCCAAGTTCGGGAACGTCGCACCGTACAAAGTTTGTGATCTTGACTGCGTGGATTATATCGTTACAAACAAAGCGCTGACCGTTGACAATTTGCTTCGGAAAGCGAGACTATCGAGAGCAACGGTTGTACAGGTTCAGGTTTCTAAGGAGGAATGAAGTCATGACACAGTTGGAGAAAGAGATATACGATCAAAAAGTTGAGCTCCGTTTGGTCTTCGATCTGATGCTACGACAGTCTTTGGAGTTATCAGCTTTCGTGTCGGCAGGCCACATCTATTTCGTCGGATGTGGGGCTTCGTATTACCTCGCCGTTGCGGCTGCGAAGTATTTCTCACTCAAGCTGGGCAAATTGACGAAAGCGATACCTGGCGGAGAGGTGGCTTTCAATTTTGAGGAGAACATACCTCCGAGATCTGACTCGTCTCTCGCCGTGCTGATATCTCGTTCTGGAGAATCCACAGAGATGGTTCTCGCAGCGCAAAAGTTCAAGGAAAAGAAAATTAGAACTTTCTGCGTAACACTCAACGCTGGTTCAAAACTGTTCAACACCTGTGATAACGGCTTGAGTTTACCAGTTCAAGAGAATTCCATCGTTATGACAAAGTCTTTCAGTTGTATGCTGCTCTCTCTTTTCGTGATAGCTGACCTGATCACTGGAACAGATCTGAATCCTTATCGGCGCATCTTCCAACACATGGATTATTTCTTCACTGAACCAACGTTTCCAGATTCAGTTTCGTTCAAACATCTTGTCTTCCTTGGTCGTGGAGTCTACGAGGGTGTTGCAAGGGAATCTTCTCTCAAGGTTGAAGAGATGTCTTTAACACCGGCGGAGGCTTTTTCGACTTTTGAATTCAGGCATGGACCGAAATCGCTGGTTGATGACCAAACTTACATGGTGATTTTTACCAACGGGAGCAAAGAGGAACGAAGGTTCATAGAAGAGATGAGGAATTACGGTGCGCAGGTGGTGGAAAGGAATTCGTTGGACTCGTCAGGTAGAGATGCTTTCGCGCAGGTAATCTTTTCACAGCTGATGGGACTTCGTCTTGCGAAATTGAAATGTGTTGACCCGCAGAGACCAAGGAATTTAACGCGTGTGGTTGAAATGAATTTCGATTAACCCTATTTCATACGAGGAGGTGCTGTTATGAGGTTCAAATTTCTTTGCACCATGGTCCTGGCTGTCGCTATGGTTTCACTCTCGTTCGCTGCAAAGATAACGTTGAGGTACGGCATGTGGGGACAAGAACAGTACGAAGGTGTCCTCAAGCAGATTGAGCTATTTGAAAAGCTGAACCCGGACATCAAAGTCGAAGTTGAGCTTGTACCATGGGCACAATACTGGACCAAGCTTCAAACGATGATCGCTTCAGGCGATTGTTGGGATGTGTTCTGGATGAACATTTTCTTGGGCGATTTCGCAGACAGAGGGGTGATCTTGGATCTAACGCCGTTGATCCAGCGAGACAATGTCGATTTGAGCCCATACTCTCCAGTGTCGTTGGAGCTTGGAAAGTGGAAGGGCAAGATTTACTTCATACCCAGAGACTTTGATACGATAGCTCTGTTATACAACAAAGATATGTTCGATGCTGCAGGAGTCAAGTATCCAGACTGGAACTGGACCTACTCGGATCTGATACTGGCGGCGGAGAAGTTAACCAAGCGCGACAAGGCTGGTAAAGTAACGCAGTACGGCATTGTAGCAGACGGAACTTCTCTGACATTACTGCAACAATGGCTCTTCCCTCTGGGTATTGCTGCTGGTGCCGACTACTTCATCGACGAGGACAAGGCCAACATGCCTCTGAATGAGTTACCGTTCAAATTTGCGGCGTCCTTAGCAGCCGAGCTAACCAAAAAAGGTTTCGCACCCAAATATGGTGAGATCGAGAACGCATTCATGGCTGGAAGGGCTGCTATGTCCATCGAGGGATCATGGATGTTTGGATATTATGTTAAGGAAATCAAAGGTTTCAAGTGGGGAGTCGCACCATTGCCGAGGATTTTGCGTCACGGAAACGTAACCAACTCGTTGGGAAACGTCATCTGGTCTGGAACAAAGTACAAAGAGGAAGCTTGGAAGCTTGTTAAGTTCTTGTCGAGCAGAGAGGCAGAGGAGATACTCGCTGTAACAGGTGCCGTTATACCTGCACACAAAGACGCCGCGAAGAAGTGGTTAGAATTCTTCCCAAAAGAATTTCGTGCTGATGCAGAGATCTTCATAAAATCTTTTGATTACGCAAAACCTTTTGGAACGATCCCTGGCTTTGCTCAGATTTTCCAAAGGCTCGAACAGTACTTCCTGGCAGAGATAGTGGCTGGCAACCTCGATCCAGTCGAAGGTTTGGAACAGGCTTACAAAGAAGTGGTAGACATAATCAAGCAGTCGAAGAAGTGACCGCAACACAGTAAAAGCGAGATGCCCCCGATTGGGGGCATCTCATAGAAAGCGAACAAGAAATCGGAGGGCGAAAATCGATGGAACGGAATCGGCGAAGAGCTTGTCGACTGTTGTTGAAAGATTTTCATCCAGTTCCTCAACTTGTAACGGAAAGTCATATGCTGATCGAACCAACCTTCCCCGTGATAGATGCCCATAATCACTTAAGCATGAGAGGATACAGTTTCGGTAAGATGAAGAGGACTAAGCCGATGATCGATTGGGACCACAACTTGCTTCTGTCGGTGATGGATGCGGCCAGAATCGAGAAGATTGTGGATCTAACGCCCTTTTATGGTGAAAAGTTGAAAGCCGTGTTGGATTTCCATCGTCCGCACAGTGACAGAATTGTAGTGTTTGGAACTGTGGATTTCGAGAGGATTGACTCACCGAAGTTTCCCTCCGAAGTTCGCAAGGCAATAGTACAAGGTTTCAAGCACGGAATGCGTGGTTTGAAGATCTTCAAAGAATTGGGGCTTCACTACAGAGACAAGCAAGGCAAACTCGTTATGCCAAACGACAGGCGCTTGAAACCCGTTTGGGATGCATGTGCTGAGCTGAAGATACCTGTGCTCATCCACGTTGCGGACCCGGTAGCTTTCTTCCAGCCACTCGACAACACCAACGAAAGATTCGAAGAGCTCTGTGCGCACCCAGAGTGGCATTTCTACGGAAAGGATCTTCCAACGTTTCATGAACTGATCCAAGCTGGGGAAGAGTTAATAGCGGAAAACCCTCAAACGGCTTTTATCATGGCGCACGTTGGCTGGTATGCTGAGAATCTTCAGTGGGTGAGCGGTGTACTTGACAAATATACCAACGCTTACATAGATATCAGTGCGAGAATTGCTGAACTTGGTAGGCAACCATACACCGCGAGGAAGTTTTTCGAAAGATACCAAGACCGCATTGTTTTCGGTACGGACGTTCTACCAAACGTTGAATTCTATCGTATTTACTATCGTTTTCTCGAGACAGAAGACGAGTATTTTCCCTATGCCCCGACACCTTGGGAAAATTCCCAAGGCAGATGGAGAATTTACGGTCTGGGTTTGGATAAAGTCGTCCTTCGTAAAGTATATCGTGATAACATTCTCAATTTGATCGATTTCAACTGGTGAAAGGGTGATATCATGTCCAGACTTTTGGGTGGTGTACCTAAAAAGAAACAGATATCGTGGTTCTTGATTCTCAGCAGTCTCAGTTTAATCCTTTTGATCGTGACGTTCTATATACCAATTTTATACGCAATCTGGTTTGCGTTCACCGACTACGATGCGTTATCACGGCCACGCTTCGTAGGTCTATTCAATTTTCAAAAAGCTTTCACCGATAAGGTTTTCTGGATTTCTTTCAGAAACACTTTAGTCTACACGTTAATGGTGGTACCTCTGACCACTGTCATCAGTTTTCTCATTGCGCTCGCTTTGAACGAGAACTCGGCTTTTTCAAGAATAATGAGACTTTTCTATCTACTACCTTTGGTGACTTCTTCGGTGGCCATAGCGTTTGCTTGGCGATGGATCTACAATCCGAGTTACGGTATCCTCAACACCATTCTGGGACTCTTCGGTGTACAACCGATTCGTTGGCTTGTTTCTCCAAACACTGCTTTGGTCTCCATTGCCATACTTGGCATCTGGTCTTCGACCAGTTACTACATATTGATCTATCTGGCTGGCTTACAAAACATTCCTGAAGAACTCTACGAAGCTGCTCGCATTGACGGCGCATCAGGTTGGCAACAGTTGATACACATCACCGTACCTCTTATTTCGCCCACGACGTTCTTCGTGATCGTGACTTGTTTCATCAGTGCGCTTCAAGTTTTTGATCCCGTCTTTTTGCTCACGAACGGAGGACCTGGTTACAGTACCTACACCGTAACGTTCTACATCTATCAGAACGGTTTTGTTTGGTTCAGGATGGGATACGGTATGGCGATCTCCTGGATTCTGTTGGGGCTGGTCATGATCATAACCGCAGTCCAGTTCATCGCTCAGAAAAGGTGGGTGCACTACTATGCGTAAGAGGTCTCTCTGGAAGATTTTGAAATACGCATTCTTATCCTTCGCAGCTTTATTATTCTTTCTGCCGTATTGGTTCATGGTTGTGATCTCCTTTGAGACACCGCAAGAAGCCTCGGCTATACCACCACACTGGTTGCCACCCAGCCCTACGCTGAGAAACTACGTTCGTCTCTTCACCCAACTGAAGTTCGGAACCTACATACTCAACAGTGTGATTGTGACAGTATCGCTCGTGGTGGGACAGATTTTTCTGTGTTCTCTGTGTGGCTATGCTTTCGCCAGGTTGTACTTTCCTGGAAAGTCTGTACTCTTTTTTGCGTTGCTGGCAGTTCTCATGATACCTGGTGTCATGTTGCTCATCCCACGCTACATCGTTCTTAGACAGCTTGGACTGACGAACACGTTGACGGGTGTCATCTTCTTTCAGTTGCTGAGTGTTTTCGGCATATTCTTGTACCGCCAACAGATCATGTCCATGCCGATAGAGTTCGAGGAGGCAGCTGTGTGTGACGGTGCTAATGTTATCCAAGTTTTCTACCGAGTGGTGTTTCCTCTTCTTCGAGCTGTCCACACTTCTTTTGGCCTACTCGTCTTCGTATACGGATGGAACCTATTCTTGTGGCCTCTGATTGTTCTCTCATCTCCTAAGAAATACACTCTGCCGGTTGGTTTGGCCCAACTGCAAGGGCGATACTTCTTCGATTTCGGGATGATGATGGCAGGCGCTGTTGTAGCCACAATTCCTGTCATTGTGCTACTCGTGCTCTTCCAGAAGCAGATCATCAAGAGTATGGCGTACTCGGGACTGAAACAGTGAGGTGATGAGCTTTGAGTAAGGTGACGATAATCGGTGCGGGAAGCGTTGTTTTCACGAAGAATTTGGTCGCTGATTTATTGATGTATCCAGACATCGACGTGGAGATCTGGTTGATGGACATCGACGAAGATCGTTTGGAGACGTCGTACGGTTTGGTCAACAAGATCATCGAAAGTCTCAATAGAAAGGTGAAAGTTCATAAGACACTTGACAGAAAAGAAGCCCTCCGTGACGCGAAGTATGTGATCAACACGGTTCAGGTTGGAGGCCTCGAAGCTACTCTCGTTGATTTTGATGTACCCGAGAAGTATGGATTGAAACAGACGATAGCGGACACTCATGGCATAGGTGGTATCTTCAGGGCTTTGAGGACCATCCCTGTCGTGCTCGATATAGCCAAAGATATGGAACAACTCTGTCCAAAAGCCTTGATGATCAACTATTCGAACCCGATGGCGATGAACGTTTGGGCAGTTTACGAGACGACGAAGATCAACGTTGTCGGGCTGTGCCATAGCATTCAAGGTACCGCACATCAGATTGCGTCTTACATCGGCGTACCGTACGAAAGTCTGAGATATAAAGCGGCCGGGATCAACCACATGTGCTGGTTCTTAGAGCTCGAGGTTGAAGGAAAGAACGCTTATCCCATGTTGTTCGAGGCATCTCGCAAAAGTGATATCTTTGCAAAGGATCCAGTTAGGTTCACCATCATGAGGTTGTTCGGTTACTTCGTCTCGGAGTCGTCCGAGCACATGGCCGAATATGTCCCATACTTCTTGCCGTACGAGGACAAGATGAAGGAACTCAAGATACCTGTGAGAGAGTACGTGAGGCGTGTTCTTGAAGCGAACAAGATCTACGAGGAGAACAAGCTCATCGCGAGGGGCGAGAAAGAACTTGGAGAACTGAAAGTGAGTAGGGAGTACGCTCCCAAGATAATTCATTCGATGGAGACGGGCCACAGAAGATGCATACATGGTAACGTTCGAAACACGCACTTGATAACCAACCTCCCCGCGGGATGCTGTGTGGAGGTTCCGTGCATGGTGGACAGAAACGGTATTCAACCAACGCACGTCGGAGACCTCCCCCCGCATCTGGCTGCTCTGGACAGAACACAGATAAACGTTCAAGAGTTGGTTGTGAGGGCTGTACTCGAGAGAAAGAAAGAGTACGTGTACTACGCCGCATTGCTTGACCCACTTGCCACCGCCGTCATGGACCCAGACAGGATCGTGATGATGGTGAACGAGCTCTTCGAAGCTCACAAAAGGTACCTGTCGTATCTCGAGTGAGGACGGTGTTGTGAAGGTGGAGTACCTCTTTTCCGTGGACGCAGGAGGGTCAAAGACGTTAGCTCTTCTCACCAATTTCGACCTGGAATTGACCAGCGTGATCAAATCTGGTCCCATGAACCTGCTCGAAAACGGTGAAAAAGTGGTTCGAAAGAACTTGAGACGCTTGAAGAAAGCATTTGAACATATACCGGAAGGAAGTGTGGTTCGTTCTTGTTTTGGTATGCCGGCTCTCGGAGAATTTCAAGATAGCGAGAGTTACCTGAAGGAGATCATAGTTGAAGAAACTGGTTTAGAACCAGAGCTCGTAGTCAACGACGTGGTCATGGGATGGGCTGCTGGTACCGTAGGAAAAGACGGTGTTCATGTGGTGGCCGGCACGGGTACTATGGCCTATGGAAGGCGCGGGTCACAGGAATGCAGATCCGGTGGTTGGGGCAGTCTCATTGGTGACGAAGGTAGCGCGTACGACATAGGTAGGGAAACCCTTCGAAGGGTTTGCAGACAAATCGACGGTCGAGAACCAGGGACTCTCTTGAAAGATTTCGTGATGGGAAAGTTGCGTTTTCAGAATTGGTGGGAACTTTCGAACCGGGTTTATTCGAAACCGTTCTCCGAACGCAGACCAATAATAGCTGCTGTTGCGCAGCTGACACATGAAGCCGCCCAATTGGGAGATGAGGTGGCATTGGAGATCTTGAAAAACGCTGGTCGAGAGATAGCTCTGTGCGTTTTGGCCGTGGTCCGCAGGTTGAACTTGGAAGCCCCTTTGGTGAGCTACAGTGGGAGCGTGTTGCTTGAGAACCAATTTGTTCAAGAGGAGTTCGAGAGATTCCTCGTTGAGGCTGTCCCGGACGTTCGCGTGCAACAGGCGGTTTTTCACCCGGCCGTGGGCGGGCTCGTGCTGTTGTTCAAGAAATCGAAGGTAGACATTGACCAATTTCTGATGAATAAGCTGAAATCGATCTCCGATCACTGTCGAAAGGTTGAGAAAGGAGCTGTTGTGTGTGAAGAAACTTGATCTGCTCGAGATCTTCCACGGACTGAAGGAACAGAGAAAAGCCGTGGTCTCTGTCTGCACCGCCAACCGGTTCGTTCTCGATTCGGTGATGAGGTTTCAAAAGGAGAAAGATGCCTTCGTGATAATCGAGAGCACTTCAAACCAAGTTAATCACAGGGGCGGGTACAGCGGATTGACTCCTTTTGATTTTCGCAAAATGGTCCTTTCACTGGCTGAAAAGAATGGCGTTCAAACTCAGAAATTGATCATAGGTGCGGATCATGCGGGTCCGTGGCCGTGGTTGAGTTTGAGTTCCAACGAAGCGACGGAGGAAGCTAAGAAGTTGGTTTCGGCGTGCGTGAAAGCAGGCTACAAGAAAATCCATATAGACACCAGCTACAAACTTGCCGATGATGTGATCTGTGACAAGTCTATCGTAGCGAGAAGACAGGCTGAGCTTTGCTATGTTGCAGAACAGGCTTACAAAGACGTTTCGCACGAAGATCCCATTCCACCGGTCTACGTTCTGGGCACGGATGTTCCACCACCGGGTGGCTCAGTAGGAGCTGGCTCGAATGACACGGTTACTGCGGAAGAACTGCTGGAAGACTTGGATATGACTCGACGGGAATTCTTAAAGTTAGGTTTGCAAAATGCGTGGAACAGAGTGGTTGCTTACGTGGTGAACACCGGCGCGGATTTCACCAGTTTCGATGTTGTACCTTACGAGAGTGACAAGTTCGGCCAACTGAGATCACTTTTGCTCACAGAACCCTATGTTTTGGAGGCCCATTCCACCGACTATCAAACGTTGGGAAGTCTGGTTCAGATGGTACACGATGGATTTGCCGTGCTGAAAGTGGGACCGGAGTTGACCTTCAGGTTCAGAGAAGCGGTTTTCGCACTGTGCGATATCGAGGAAGAAACGATCAAACCACAAGACAGGTCTCACTTTGTGGAAACGCTTCTTTCGGAGATGAGGGCCAACCCGAAGCATTGGAAGAACTACTACCGCGGAGACGAAGTTGAAATGAAGTTCAGTCTGTACGACAGGATCCGATACTACTGGTTCAATGAAAGGGTTGAAGCGGCCCTGAAAAAACTTTTCACCAACCTCCACGGCCTTCGTACACCAGCTTCTTTGATTCACCAAAATCTACCAGACATCGTTGAAGACATCTCAGGTGCGCTGGTCATAGATCCTTTCGAACTGATCAACTTGAAGATCAGACTGAGTCTTGAAAAGTACCATCGTGCGTGCCAGAACGCTCAGGTCTGAGCCCGAAAGCGGATCAATCGGGACGACTCTATCGTCGTTCGCTTGACAGCTCTCTGTGGATCTTCTTCATCAATGTCGGAATCTGCAGATTCTGTGGACACTTACTGAGACACTCACCACATTCCGTGCAGAAGGCCGCAGAAATTTTCTGGCTGCTGAACCAGCGATACTCACCTTTCGCCATTTCGAAGTTTTCGAAAATGATCGCTTCGTTGTACAACCTGAAATTAGCTGGAATGTCTACACCATGGGGACATGGCATGCAATAACCGCACTCGGTGCAGTTTATCACCGCGTAAGACTCCAGAGTTTTTCTCAGCTCGTCTATGAGGTGAAGTTCCTCTTCCGTCAAGTTGTGTGGCGCCAAACGTTCTGCTATCTCAACGTTCTCTTTCACCTGCTCGAAAGTGCTCATGCCACTCAGAATGACAGATACCTCTGGAAAATTCGCAAGCCATCTCAAGCTCCATTCCACTGCGGACCAGTTCTTTCAGCTCCTTCTGAGAACGTTCATCGCCTTCTCTGGTAATCTTGCGAGCTTTCCACCCTTGAGCGGTTCCATTATCACGATGGGCAAGCCCTTTGAACTTGCGTACTTCAAACCGTTCAAACCAGCCTGGTAGGTTATATCCATATAATTTGAATCTGACAGAAATCCCAACCGTCGTATTCGTCAATGATCCCTTTGAAGATGGGGTATTTGTCGTGGAAGGAAAAGCCCGCGAACCTAATCTTTCCCTCTGTCTTCGCTCGTTGGAAGAATTTGTCAAACCTCAGGCTTTTGATTTTTTCCCATCTCTCTTCACTCAAAGCGTGCATCAGGTACATATCGATATGATCGGTCTGAAGCTTTTTAAGCTGTTCATCGAGAAACTTGTAGAAGTCATCGTGCTTTTCCACCTGCCAGACAGGGGACTTCGTGGCGAGGAAAACCTTCTCTCTGTAACCATCTTTCAACGCTTTTCCAACGAGTATCTCACTCTTTCCCCTGTGGTACGGATACGCGGTGTCAACGTAATTAACGCCATGATCGATCGCGTATCTGATCATTTCTATAGCCTTATCTTCGTCGATTTGGGAATCATCGTTGTTGAGCGTGGGCAATCTCATTGCTCCGAAACCCAAAATGGAACAGCGAACGTTTTTGAAGCTTCTGTATTGCATCTTCACACCTCCCTGTGCAACTATTGCGATTCTCAGTCAAGGATACCAAATTTTATCAGATCCAGTAACTCGTCCGATTCGGTCATGATTTTCTCCAGGTTGTTCAAAAGTTCCTCGGGTTTGTCTCGATATTGGTCCAGACAACTGTTAGCTGCACCGTCGAAAACCGCCGTGATAAATTTTAGAGCATCTTCCTCACTGATGCCTCGTCTTAATTTCACGGATTTGATCTTCTCAAGCAAAATCCCTGATGAATCCGCGAAAACTTCCCTGATCATGCTCTGTACTATCGCGCGAGGCTTTGGAGAAGATTCTTTACTGTGAGGAGGAATTTCGAATAGACGGGATTCTCAATTGCCAGAGTGATCTTCTGCAAGTCCATTTCTTGATGAATTCGAAAAAATCCTCGTCTTTTACCTGTTTGGCGAACTCTTCAAATTTCTTCTTAGACCAGGAAAGAACGTGCTTGTAGCATTCGATGTACAGATTTTCCTTGCTCTTGAAATAATGAAACAGCAAACCTTTCGCCACCTTTGCTCTCTCAGCGATCGAATTGGTCGAGGCGGCTGCGTAGCCTTTTTCCGCGAATTCCTCTATGGAGGCCTTCAAGATTCGCTCGACGACTTCGTGCACTGCACCAGCCTCTTCACAGATAGAAGTCCTTTTTCGAGTAAAAGCAAAGCGAAGAAAGAACCAGCGCAAGTAGATATTTCAAGAACTCGAGCTTCTCCGTGAGCTTACTTGCCATCGCAAGAATGTACAAAACGAAAGTCATCCCAATGCTGAACGAGGTGGTACTGTCCTGGCGCTCAGCAAGAACTGTGACGTTCCCTTGTGCACTCTTTACCAAAGATCCTCGCAAGCTTAGAGGTTGGGAAGATCAAACCGAGGAGAATCCTTATAGTTGTGGTTTTTCCTGCACCGTTTGGACCTATGAAGCTGAAGATCTCCCCTTCCTTGACGGAGAAACTAATGTAAACTATTCCCTTGTGCTTTCCATAGTACTTGCACAAGTTCTTGGCTTCTATCACAGACAGTTTCACACCTTCTTGACCAAGGGGTCAATCAGATCACACCACATGTTGAACAGCTGGTCAAGTATCTCGAAGAAGAAACTCGAAACAGAATCGTCCTGTTTCTCGTAGAGTGTCCAAGATGATCAGAAAACGCCCCTCCTATAGAAGGGCATCGTTTTGTGAAAGAATTCTCAACACAAAACTTGCTCTGCTGCGATTGTGAGAGGATAAGATGTGGGGGCAGAGGTCAGAAGTGGGTAGGTTCCTATTTGCATGGTGAACAAATCGTTTGCGGTTATACCCTTTTGAATTCCGAGGCTCACTATATTCACGATTCCTCCAACGCTTTTTCCACCGTAGATCTGTGCCTCGAGCAGGATTCTACTGTCCTTGGAGAATAGGAGTTTCACAATGAGTTTGCTCGTATCGCCAAACTTACCCGGGTGTCTGTCGATGCCTTCGGCCCTACCAACGACGATTTCGAACCCTGCTTCTTTCGCGGTCCTTTCTGTTATTCCCACAGAACCGAACGCTTCGTGTCCTATGAGGGTGGAATACGCATTCAGCGAACCTTTGTTGGTTCTGATGACCTTCAGTCCATACAAATTGGACGCCGCGATCCTCGCATCGAAAACGGCGGCCGAGGCGAGCATGAGCCTTGAAGGCTTGCCAGTCAGAAGATCTCTGTGCTGTACTCAATCACCTGCCGCGAAGACGTCTGGCCTGGAGGTTCTCATATATTCATCTGTTTCTATGAAATCATGCTCTGCGATTTTCAGACCCAGCTGCTGGGCAAGATCTGTGTTGGGTTTGTAACCCGTTGCCAGTATGACGGCGTCCGCGGGTATGTTTTCTCCATTGTCCAGCTTTACGCCCTCGACGGATTTCGAACCGTAGATTTCCACAACTTTCCTGCTGGTGTAGACTTTTAAATTTTCTGCTTCGATTTCTTTGCGTGCCAGCCCTCCAAAATCTGGATCGAAAGATATTGGCAGTAGGCTGTCCATGATCTCCACGATCGTTACGTTCTTTCCGGCTCGCTTCAGTTCGTCGGCTACCTCGACGCCTATGAACCCACCAGCGATGATGACGATGTTTCCACAGGTTCTCGTCTTCTCGAGCACTGAGCTCAGATATTTTGCGTCCCTTAGAGATCGTGAAAACGTTCGGAAGGTCTGCCCCAGCGATTTTGGGAACTGTCGGGATTGAACCCGGTTGCGAGAATGAGTTTCTCATAAATGATCTCTTTTCCTGTTTTAGTGACGATCCTCTTTTGATCCACGTCACCACCGATGACTTCGTCGATCAGCAGGTCGATTCCTGCTTTTGGAGTCTTTATTCCACTCCCATGAAGTCATTCTCGACACTACCAAGTGTGTGAAAGACATAGGGAATACCGCGCGGGACCGTTCTTTCTCTGTCTTTTTGATCACGAGCACCTTCTTGTCCTTGTAAAACTTCTTGCTAGTCAGGGCCGCGACCAATCCGGCAGGCCCTCCACCAACGACCACGACGTCGTACTTCATTCTGTCGCCTCCAGAAGAAATTTGAGATTCACCACATTTTATATCCATTCCATTCCAATGAGTGATGAGATTCTTGTGCAGCCTTGCTGGGTTATAATCCACTTCGGGTGATGTCGTTGAGGATCGTTTTCCTTGGAACTTCCGCGGCAGTTTCGAGCAAAAATAGGGACAACACATCACTTCTAATTGATGATGTGCTCATCGATTGTCCTGGAAATGTGTTCGGCAAGATGATCAAGGCGGGGTACAATCCATTGAAGCTTCGCACGATAATCATCACGCACAGACACGTTGACCATGCTTATGGTTTGCCATCCCTGCTGGAGATGCTCAGACTTTCCAATAAGAAAGAACGAATCAAGGTGTTCATCAACGAAGATTTCTTCCTTGAGATGAGACAACTTTTGAGCACGTACGGTTTGATCCGTGAAGATTTTCCCCTGGATCTGATACCACTTCGAGAGAATCATGTTCTGTTCGAAGATTCCTTGAGGATTGAGACATTCCCCGTGAAACACAGTGTTCCTAACTTTGGCCTCAAGTTTTCAACCCCCAGCGCGTGCATTGTGTACACGAGCGACACGGAGCCGTCCGAAGAAGTGGTTGAACGAGCGAAAGGTGTGGACTTGCTCGTACACGAGGCCACGTGTGCTGGAATCGTGACGGGCAAGAAGGAAGGTCACAGCTGTGTGGAGGATGCCGCACGGATCGCGAAGCAAGCGGGGGTTAAGAATCTGTGTCTGGTTCACCTCGGACCACAACTGGAAGAACACCTGTGTGAACTCACACGAAAGGCTGAAGAGATTTTCAATGGCAGGGTCATTGTCCCGGAAGATTTGGATCGAGCGATCGTGTGAGCCATGATGAAACTCTGGTTGCTCGGCTTTGGCTTCTTCGGTATAAACACAATTTGGCCTTTGTACAACGCATACGTTCCAATATTTCTGAAATCCTTTGGCCTCTCATCCTTCGTCGTTGGTGCATACATGACCATAGACAACATCTTGGCACTGGTGCTCTCACCCTACGTTGGGGCGCTGAGCGATCAGACGGTGACAAGACTGGGAAAAAGGAAACCCTACATTCTGATCGGAGCTCCGCTGGCAGCGTTGTTCTTCTTTTTGATACCAACTTTCTGGACGAAACACAACTTTTTGGCCGTCACGTTCAGCATCATTATCATGAACTTTGCTATGGCACTTTTCCGATCCCCCTTGATCGCCCTCATGCCCGACACAACACCTTCGCAGTTCAGAAGTCAGGCCAACGGGATCATCAACTTCATGGGTGGTCTTGGTGCGATGCTCGCTTATCTTTCCGGAAGGCTCCTGTACGAAACATCGCCAGTGCTTCCTTTCTTCGTGGGATCCGTTTTGTTGCTCTTGTCAAACACGCTTGTGATTTTGTTCGTGAAAGAGCCTGCTTTTAAAGCTGTGAAGAGCGAATTATCGGTCAAAGAGACATTCAAAAAAAGTCATGCGGAGTTGCTTGAAAACCTCAAAGAGGTGGTCTTGTCCAAGGAAAAGAGTTTGTTGTTCATGCTCGTGTCTGTTTTCATCTGGTTCACCGGTTTCAACGCGCTGGAAACGTTCTTTACGAGTTATGCGAAATTCTATCTGAAACTGCCTGAACAGATCGCCACGGGCATGCTCGGGGTGTTGTCGCTGGCTTTCATGCTTTTCGCAGTCCCCGCAGGTTATATAGGTGCGAGGATTGGCAGAAAAAGATCGATAATTCTGGGACTCATAATCACGGCTGCATGCCTATTCACAGGGACTTTGGTTGCTTCGAAGATCAGCGGTGAGGCAATAGTCAAACCCTTCCTGGTGCTGTTCATAGTCGGTGGCACGGGTTGGGCGCTGACGAACGTCAACTCGTTGCCGATGGTGTTGGACATGGCTCCTGAGCGAAAGCTTGGTGGTTACACCGGGTTGTATTATTTTGCCTCGATGCTGGCAAACATCGTTTCGCCACCGCTCACAGGTTTGATCATGGATATTTTTGGCTATAAAGTGCTGTTCAACTTCTCTGCGATCTTCGTGGTGTGTGCCTCGATCATTATGATTCTTGTCAAAGGTGGTGATGCTGTGAGGAGGATTTGAGAGTCGCTCTGGAAAATTCATCCTTCAGAATGATCTTGAGCAACTCCAAATTGATCTCTTCGCTTCGCGTCATTTCCAAGGCATCTCTCGGTTCACCACTGATGTCCACACCAACGATTTCAAATTTCTCACGTAAGAACCCCACAGCTTCCAACAACTCTTCGGGTTTCATACTACCTTGACTCCAGCCGAGCTTGAGGAAACGATCCGAGAGGACATCTTTGTCTATGCTCAAATAGATTGGATGTTTCAAGCATCTGGGAAGGTCATTCTTTCTTCTCACGATGTGCACTGCTTGAAGATTTCTCAATTTCTGCGCAGCTCTGATCCATCCGTCGCAGGTGAGCAGTGTTGAAGCCTTCTTCATATCGTCTCTGTGGTTGTCGAAGACGACGAGCTCGAAAGGTGTATCGATGAAGGTCAAGAAAACGTAGGAGAAGTGATGGTAGGCTGAATCACCCAGTAAAGCTACCTTGGCTCTTTCGACCAACTTTCCGACGAGCGTCAGCGTGGTTTCATCACACATGTACTTGACCGACCTGAGGTGTCTCAGGTCAAAGTGTTTCGATCTTTCAAGGAGTCTTGGTTGGAAGAGATACACTCCTTCGAAGTCCAAAAGGAGCACGTCTTCTTCCATCGTGAGGTTCCCCCGTGGATAGTCTCTCAAGTTGATTATAGAACTTCGGACGCTGTGAGAATGTGGAGGGATAAAAGCGTTGACAACCAAACGATTAGGTGTGATAAAATCATCGTGCGGTATCGGTTTTTCAAAGGTGTAGTCTGACGTAGTTTGAGTCTTGTCGTAATGGTCCACAAACTGATGGCTTGACTTGTTGTACTTTATGGTATAATAATAGATGTGGCCCCATAGGATAACGGCTAGTCCATCGGATTCTCAGTCCGAAGGTCGGGGTTCGACTCCCCGTGGGGCTACCAGGCTTTATAGAAGATGTATTGGGGGACGTCCGAAAGGGTCCCCTATTTTTTGCTGGACACAAAGATCTTTGTACGAAGCTCGCAGGTGGATGTGCAGAGAGCAGGAAGAACTTTCGGGTTCATTTTTCTAAAATCTATGAGAATATCAAAGAAAAGCCCGGCCATCAGGCCGGGCTCAACTTCAAGGTATATTCATTGAGCCAGAACTTCTGTCCAGGTTGTGACGGGCCAAGTGGTCTTGAAGAGTTCTTCGACTGCTCTCTGATTTTCAGGCTCCTTTCTCATGTTGTCCACTTTCACAAGTAATGCTTTTGGTCGCCGCTATGTTCAACTGACACACCGTCGTCTCGTGTTAACGGGGTGAATTGGACTTGTACAATTTCAGTGATAACTGTTTCTCATGTGAACTCGTCCAGTCACTTGGTTCGGTACAGCCTGTCGCCTGCGTCTCCCAGGCCGGGCAGGATATAACCGTGGTTGTTGAGCTGTCTGTCGAGTGCGGCGGCGTACACGTGTACATCTGGATGGTGACTTTCCAACGCTTCCACTCCCTCGGGTGCCGCGATCAAGCAGACCAGAACGATGTTCTTTGCCCCGTGTTGTTTCAAAATGTTCACTGCGTGGACTGCGGAAAAACCTGTCGCCAACATAGGATCGAGCAAGAAGACAAAGCTCTTTTCCTCTATTTTCGGCAACTTGCAGTAGTACTGTACAGGCCTCAAGGTTTGGGGATCTCTGTAAACGCCTATGTGCCCCACAGATGCGTTGGGCATCAGTTCAAGGATACTGTCGGCCATA
>Ga0068706_1000491_pt1 | contig 19221 bp, 16 predicted proteins | sample YNPMSBMetaG_FD_65632 | JGI IMG/M metagenome (GOLD analysis project Ga0068706, IMG submission 65632) | Anoxygenic and chlorotrophic microbial mat microbial communities from Yellowstone National Park, USA - YNP MS-B MetaG | ecosystem: Environmental > Aquatic > Thermal springs > Hot (42-90C) >...
TTCTATTTTTGATTTTTTAAATTTTTTTACCACAGAGAGCACACAAATATTCCTGAGGTCCTAACTCGTGTTCTCTGTGTTTTTTTTCCACACCCCATTCCCTCAAAAAAGTTATCCACATCTCTTGACACGTTTTTTGAACCTTGTAGCCAAATTTAATACATAAAAATAAGGCAAAAATAGTTTTTAATTCCAAAAATGTTGTTATCTTTGCGGTAGCAGTGATGGCTTTCGTATCATGTAACAAATCAAAAATTATTCCTGAAAATCCGGTGCAAGAACAGGAAATGGAAAATAACACTCCTATGCATCCCTCGCAAAATACTTCATGGACAGGCTGGGCAAATGCTAACAAGAACGCTATCCAGGCGTACCAAGAGAAGGTGCTTCAATACGCAATGATTCTTTCCCAAACCCCCGAAGTGAAAAACCTAATCAAGGATTATTTCACCTCTAACTCGGGAAATAGTAATTTCAGTTACAGCATCAACATAGAACAATTGATTAACTTATGCAGTGCACACGGCGGGCAAGCCATGTCAAGAACGATTACTCCTGCCATTCAATGCGGCTTAATAAGTGATTCCACCAAATTTGGGGACCTACTCAACGAAATGAAAGGCAAAACCATCGGCGGCAGAACCATCACTCCTGAAATTTTCATTCCGTATTACGATACATCTTTATTTATTACCCCGACATGGGACGGCGCTGCGGTGAATCGTATCGTCCTAAACGATATTTATGCGAAACAGAACGTAGGCGTTCCTGTAAAGGTGTGGAATGGAAGTACGTGGGGGGATACGACTTGTAACGATGCTTGTTTTTTAAATCAAAAAATACATTGGATTACTCAAATAGAAGAAATTAAAGATTTACCACCTGTAACCTACTGTAATTGTTTTCCTGGTCAAAAATGTTATAAAAGCAATGCGACAAGTAATCCTAAATGTTCACTGTTTCTTGGAAAATGTTGTGGTAGTTGTGGTTCCAAAGTTATTGCGGAAGATTAAATATCTTATCATATTTTTTTCTGTTTTTATTAACTTTTCAAAATCGCAGGTGCTTGTTGAAGCATTTCAATCTACTCCAAAAGACTCCTTTACGCTAAACATAGAAACAAGTGCCGAACCAATTTCTCTTTGGTTTGATGTCAATTTTGATGATTATATTTTATTGCATTCAAGTGAAAAATCAAAAGTTTATTTGGTTAACTGTCATAATAAATCAATAAATGAATTTTCAATTAGTAAAAGCCTATATGGGATAATTGGATTTGGAGTTCTCAACTCGGATACAATTTATGTTGTGTTTTCAAGATGTGGTAGAAGAGGGACAGATTTATTAGAAATTGACCTAAAAAATCATCATGATGAAAATAAAAAAATCTTAAGCATGCAGGCTTCAAATGCAAATTTTGGGTATATCAATCAGAAATTATGCTTATTACTTTCAGAATGGAACAATTTTTTTGAAGTTTATGAAGTGGTCAGCAAAGAACTCAAACAAAAAATACAACTTCCAAATATTATCACCCACCATTCAAATTCAGGTTTTTCTTATCCTTATGCAAGAGTTCATATTTTTAATGATACTATTTTTGCATTTAATTATTCCAATAATCCTACTATTTATTTTTTACACTCCAAAAAACGATATATAGTAAGCTCTATTGCTAATCCTAACCAACCTTTTAAAATTTCAAAACATATTTTTGATTACATTGAACACGAAATACCTGTACCGATGAAGCTTATAGAAAAGCATCTAAAAAACTATAGATATTATTGGGGGTTAAAAAGTTTTGAATATGGAGGAAGAAAGTATTTTTATCAATTTTCTGTTCTTCCTGATGAAGCAAAAGAAATGCAAGATTACAGAGGTATCCCACATTTTTTAACCGTATGGAATGAAAATTTTGAGGTTATCAAAAACTTGATTCTCCCTAATGAAAAATTTTTTATAGATTTTAGAGGAAATCTTTTTCATGTTATGAAATCAAAAGACAAACTAACCATTTTTGACTATGGTGTAATAATTGGAAATTAGTTTAAAAATTCTAATGAAGTCTTTAAAAATAATTAAAAATCGTTTATCTTTACGTTCAATTAAGCAATGGAACTTATCCAAGAACTGAAACGCACAACTATCAGCCGTAGAACCATCACTCCTAATTATATTTTTTTCTAAAATTTGCTAAAATTAACATAAAAAGTAAAACTTAATCTACAAAATACTTCTTAACTTTTTACCCATTTCCCTCTTATCATAACCTTATCCATAAAATTTTCTCCAAAGAAATAAGGAATTTTAGAAAGATTATCTAACGGATGCGTAACAATTAAATTAGCCAGTTTGCCTTTCGCAAGGCTACCTATATTACTATCTCTAAGCGCATATGCCGCATTTAAAGTTAAAGCAGTAAGCGCTTCCTCAGGGAGCATTTTCATTTGTAGACAAGCTAAAATCCAAACAAAATATAAATTATAAGATGGAGATGTACCCGGATTAAAATCAGATGCCAAAGAAACAATCGCATTATTATCTAATAACTCACGCGCAGGTGCATACGGCAAACGTAAATAAAAAGCTGTACTCGGTAATAACGTTGCAACCGTATCACTTTGGCTGAGCAATTCAATTTCTTCTTTTCCTAAACATTCCAAATGGTCTACTGAAACCGCATGATGCAGAACACCTGCTTGTACACCGCCTGATAAATCCATTTCATTAGCATGAACTTTGACCTTCAAACCATGACGCTGAGCTGTTTCTAAAATTTTTTTAGTTTCATCCGGTGTGAAAAAACCCGTTTCACAAAAAACATCCACAAAATCCGCTAAACCTTCGCCCGCAACATAAGGAATCATCCTATCCGTAAGCTCTTCAATATATTTCTCACGTTGGTTTCGATATTCTATAGGAATGGCATGTGCACCTAAAAAAGTTGCATACAAATTTTGCTCAGCAAAAGATTTTAATTTTTGAATCACCTTAAGCATTTTAACTTCATTTTCAAAATCCAGACCATAACCCGATTTGATTTCTACAGTAGTCGTACCGAGCTTTGCCATTTTTCGTAAGTACTCTATACCATGTTGCAATAAATCTTCTTCAGAAGTTTTTCTGAGTGATTCCACGGTGCTAAAAATTCCACCACCTTTTTGAGTAATTTCTGCGTAACTCATTCCATGTAGTTTCATGATAAGCTCGTGGTCTCTTGTACCTGCAAAAAGGGTATGCGTGTGAGAATCCACAAAGCCAGGTAAAACCATTCCTTGATTACAATCAATGACTTCATTGGCTTCTTCTGTATTAGGAAAACCGGTACCATAATTATCAATCTTATCTCCTTCAATAAGGAGCCAAGCATTTTCTAATACCATAGGATTTTTCATTTCTGTACCGCGCAAATACTGAACTTGTGGATTATCGCTAATCAAATAAAGTTTACTAATATTTTTTAAGCATATTTTCATGTCCACAACAAATAATCTGCAATATTAGCAAAATTATAAAGTGAAGATTTTAAAAAAAAATTTAAAACGTTCCTACAATCACAAAAAAAGTTGTAAATTAGTGGCAAATTTCAAAATGCGTCTGATGAGATACTTTGGTATCGTATTTTTTTATGTCATTTTATGTACTGAACATTCACTTGCTCAAAATTTTCCAACAGCTAATCAATGGTGGGTACCTAGCCAAACTTACCTGAAATTTCGTCTAGCAAAAACTGCTATTTATCGAATATATGCAAACCAATTAAACCTACCTCCTACCGCTAACCCAAATTTCTTGCATATGTTCTTTAAAGGCAAAGAAATTCCTATTTATGTAGAAAATTCTGGTAACCCTGCTGTTTTGGACGGAAATGATTTTATTGAGTTTTATGGTCAAAAATGGGACGGTGAAGACGACAAAAATTTATATCGCCATCCTTTTCTTAATTATGTAGACCCTGAGCAACAGCCTAACGTTTATTTTAGTTTATTTACGGATACCTCCGCTTATTTTTTAACTTGGGATAACCAACCTGGTTTGAGATATCAAAACTTTTTTGAAACCAATTATTCAAATTATCCCACTCAAACGCATATGCTCTTTACCTCTCGTGTAGATTACACTAATAATTACTACATCGGGGCACGTGGTGCTTATTATAACGAAAATACTAACTATACTACGGGAGAAGGATATGTCGGTAGTATATTCAATTCTACCAGAAACCAATCCATTCCAACGCCACATCGTTATACTTCCTCTACCAACCCTGTTAAAGCAAAAATAAGAATTACAGGCGTTTCAGAAGGTCAACACAATCTTCGTTTTGAGATGGGTAATGTATTTACTACTTATTCCACCCAAAACATCTATATCCAAACCGTTGAATTACAAGGTTCTATCAACGATATTTCTAGTCCTAACACCAATGTGAAAATAATTCCCAGTGGCTTAACCTATAACGGTACTCCCGAAAATAATGCTTTGTGTTGGATTTCCATTACCTACGACCGTACATTTACTCTTAATGGCGATAGCTCATTAGCTTTTCAATGGGTGAATACTGCCGTAGGAAAATCTACTTTTGAATTCAATGGAGCTACCATCAACACAAATGATGAATTTATTTTGTATGATTTGAGCACTTACACGCGTATTGTGGGCACGGGCTCAGGTTCTACTGTTCGATTTGTAGTCCCAAAATTAAATGCGGATACCGTAAAATTCTTTTATTCTACCAGCTCAGGAATGGGCTCTTTGCTGGATTCTACCATTATCCAAACTCCTCATGATTACGTTAATCTTTCAGACCCTAATGCAGGAGCAGAATTTGTGATCATTACTAATAAGCGTTTACTTGCATCAGCACAAGAATATGCTACCTACCGAGATACCAATACCGTCAACCGTTTTTCTACAAAAGTAGTGGTAAATGAACAAATTTACGATGAGTTTGGTTACGGTTGCCCTACTCCTTTAGCTATCAAACGTTTTGTAATGACTGCCCTTCAAAATTGGACTATAAAGCCAAAATACATCTTTTTATGGGGAAAAGGTCTACATGATACTCGTGGAACACGTAGAACTCAAGTACTTACCTGGGGGCAACCTGCTTGTGATTTTGAATTTGTTTCCAATTTCAGAATGGATACTGTTGATAACCTCATTCACGTGCCTATCGGTAGAATTAATGTTAATAACGATGCACAAGGACGTGCTTACCTTGAAAAAATAATTGAATACGAACATACAGAATTCCAACCTTGGATGAAAAACGGTTTACACCTCGGCGGTGGGCAAAATGCAAACGAGCAAAATGCTATTCGTTATTATTTAGAAGGAGTCTATGAACCTATTTTTGAAGGTTCTCCTTTTGCCGGTAACATCTTTTACCATCAAAAAAGTACGGGTGCTGTCATAGGTCCTAATACGATTGACATCAAAAACACTATCAACAACGGTGTAAGCCTGATAACCTTTTTTGGTCATTCCTCTTCTAACATCTATGACATAGAAATTGATTCTGCTCATAACTACCTGAATTACTCTAAATACCCTTTTATGATTGCCTTAGGTTGTTACTCAGGAAATTTTGCTATTTACGGAACTTCTTTCGGAGAACATTTCACTTTAGAACCTAAACGTGGTTGCATTGGATACTTATCCTCATCAGGCGCAGGTTACCTAACTCCTCTCGGAGAAGAATGCCGTTTCTTTTATGAAATTGCTTACCGCGATAGTCTTGGAAAAGCCTTAGGAAATATCATACAAGAAAAATTCCGCAGAATCGTAGCAGCTTACCCTAATAACCAAACTTTTACTAACCATTTCAAAACTACCAACCTTCAATGTGACCCTGCTTTGCGTTTGTATGCTCCTAAATTACCTGACTTAGCCATCTCCCAACAAGATATAACTTTCATTCCCAACGATTTAACTGCTCAAACTTCTCAATTTAAAATCCAAGTCATTATCCATAATTACGGCTTAGCGCTTGCCCCTACGGATAGCTTTAATTTATCTATAAAACAAACTATCTTACAAACTGGTCAAACCTTAACTCATACTTTAACCCGCATGGGCGGAATAATCAGTGTGGATACTGTTATCGTAGACATTACTATTCCTTCCGGTGTTGATATGGCTGGTCCTAATATTTTTGAAATCTTTGTAGATGCAGGTCTTGAAATTACAGAATCTAACGAAAACAATAACATCGTTCGTTACGAAAAATTTATTTATTCCAAACTACCTGTTTGTATTTTCCCGACGGAATTTGCTGTGATCAATAAAGATACCGTCGTTTTAAAAGCTTCAACCTATAGTGTAACTTTGAATCCGACCAAATACGAATTTGAAATTGATACCGTTTGGGAATTTAATTCTCCGATGTACAGAAAATCAGGTATTATACAAGGAACATCTTTTTATGCTGAATGGAAAGTCCCTTATGCCTTAACAGATAGCACTGTTTACTATTGGCGTGTAAGATTACCTGAGGAAGCAGAAGCAAATAACGCATATTGCCTTTCCTCTTTCAAGTATATTAAAGGACCGAAAGAAGGTTGGGCTCAAAGCCGCCCCCCACAATTTTTTGATAACCCCACTTCAAAAGTTAGTATGGACAAAATCCAAAGATTATGGCAATTTGCTCCTATCAAATCTCGTATAAGAGCTGAAATCGCCCGAGGCGGCGTTCGTAACCTTTATCAAGACGGTAGTTGGCTCACCTCCCTCAATTTATACGGAAAAATGGGAGTCATTTATACCATTTTCAACAAAAATTCCTTGAAGCCTATCACTTTCAACTTAGATTACTTTTATCATGAATATTTAACTTACCCTAATGCACCAGACCAACTGGCTTCTGTCATCCAAAACATGCGGCAAGGGGATTATATTCTTATTTTCTTTACAGGTGCTAACGGAAATTCTCAAATAGAAACATGGAATGCCTCGCAAATGCAAGCTCTTTATTCCATTGGCTGCTCTAACCAATTACAACAACTCGGAAAAAACAGAAACTTCATCGTTTTAGGTCGTAAAGGAGCTCCTATGGGCTCTGCAATTGAAAGATTTGCTAATGATAGCATCGGCGTAGAACTCGAAGGATTTATGTACGGAAATGAATACAGTGGAACAATTACTACCAAAACCATCGGTCCTTCTAATCAATGGAATGACTTAATTTGGGATTGGTATCCCTTAGAAACTGCTAACACCGACGAAATCAAAGTTAATCTTTATGGAAGAAATTTCCAAGGTCAAGAAACTTTATTACTCTCCAATTTAAGCAGAGGTACCTATGACCTGACTAACATTAACGCACAAACTTATCCTTATTTACGTTTGGAAGCTATTGTAAAAGATTCATTAAGCCGTACGGCTCCGCAACTGGATAATTGGCACGTTTTATATGCTCCTGTTCCCGAAGCCCTGTTAGACCCTACCACCATTGATTATGTCTTTTACAAAGATACGCTCCACGAAGGTGATAGCATTGAAATTGCCTTAGTTGCAAGAAACATTACTAACATTGATATGGATAGCTTACTTGTTCGCTATCAATACAAAACGGCATTAGGTGATATTGTTTTAATGGATACTGTTCGTATGAAACCTTTGCTCGGGCTCTCTGAATATGTCTTAAGAAAAAAACTTCCTACGCGTATCCTTCAATCTAATGGAAAATACCGCAGTTTTACAGGGCTCAATTACTTAGTCGTAACCATTAACCCAGATTTTGATCAACCTGAACAGTACTTGTTTAACAACGTCTACGAAAAATCTTTTTACGTCATAGAAGACAAAATCAATCCTATTTTAGATGTAACTTTTGACGGAAAACATATTACCGATGGCGATATCGTCTCTCCAAAACCTGAAATTCTTATTGAAGTTAATGATGAAAATCAGTTTTTGGTTTTAGATGATACCACTTGCGTAGAAATTTATTTGAAAAAAGCAGACCAAATTGCTCCGCCTGCCCGAATTTTCTTTGGCTCCAGCAATCAATTAGAATTTATTCCTGCTTCTAAACCTGAAAATAAAGCCAAAATTTATTTTAGACCTGACCGCTTTGAGGATGGTGAATATATTTTATACGTACAAGGTTTTGATAAAAAATTAAACCTCTCCGGTAAAGTTAATTACCAAATTAAATTCAAGGTCATTAACGAAAGTTCTATTACGCAAATTATCAATTACCCTAATCCTTTTTCTACCTCCACGCGTTTTGTTTATACTTTAACAGGTGCTGAAATCCCCGAAGTCTTTAAAATTCAAATTTTTACCATCTCAGGAAAATTAGTCAAAGAAATTGATTTGTTGGCTAATCATGATGTGTACATAGGAAATAATATTACCCAAACTACTTGGGACGGCACCGATGAGTATGGCGATAAACTTGCCAACGGCGTTTATTTATATCGTGTCATTTTGAAAATGCCTAATGACCAAAACATCCGTTTAATTGATGATAAAACGAAAAAGTATTTTAATAACGGTTACGGTAAAATGGTCATTATGAGGTAGGCTCAATCCACCTTCCGTCTTTTTTAATGAGTTGGATAAGTTCTTGAACCGCATGCTGCGAAGGCACATCACGTAAAACAAGGTCTTTGCCTTTGTATAAAGAAATAGTACCATGCCCTGAACCGACGTAACCGTAATCTGCATCTGCCATTTCTCCCGGACCGTTCACAATGCAGCCCATCACTGCAATTTTAACCCCTTTTAAATGCTCCGTATGTTTTCGTATCATAGCCGTAGTAGTTTGCAAATCAAATAGTGTACGACCACAAGAAGGGCAAGAAATATATTCCGTTTTTGTCATTCTTAAACGACAGGCTTGTAAAATATTGAAAGCCGTTTCATTGATTAAATTCGTGTCAATACTTGAAACAGTGGTTGTTAACATCAAACCATCAAGCAGACCATCTATCAACAAAGGTCCTACTCTGCCTGCTGAGGCTATCTGAAAATATTCTTTTATTGAAACACCATCGTAAAAATTTTCGTTAACTTGTACATTCAAAACAATCGGTACCTGAACACCTTTTTCCATCCATTTAGCAATAGCTAATCTGATCGGTTGAATTGCATAGGTTTCAGATTGTAAAATCGCTACAAAGTGAAAATCTTTGGGATACAAATCGTTGAAAAGAATATCTTCTACATTGATTTTCACTAAGTTACATACATCTGAACGCAATAAAGCATTCGAAAAACTCGCATAATCTTCAAACAAAGGAAAAACATTTCTTTGCGGGTTTTTTATCCATGAAGAATAATTTTGGATGACCTGTAAGTGAGGAGGTAAATCTAATTCAGGAAGGTTTTCACCTACTAATAAGTAATCTGCGGCAAGGTCAGATACATTCCATTTATCAGTTTCAGGGAGATAAGTATAACCGATAGATGCTAAGTCATGGTAACTTATTTGGGGAATATGTTCAAAATTAGCAATCACACGAGGGAATTCTTGTACTCCGAAACGATGTACTTTGGTAGTTAACCTACGCTGGAAATCAAAAGGATTGTAAGGCGGGAAAGCATGTTGGTATTTAGCGAGGTATTCGGGATTTTTTTTAAGCCATTCCATCAAGTTAAGTTTTTGATTTTGATAATGATGTAAAATAGCTTTTGCAACAGGGATTTCAGCTTCGGGAGGTTCAGTTAACGAGACTCGTATAGTATCCCCTAAACCATCAGCTAATAACGTTCCAATACCGACAGTAGATTTGATACGCCCATCGGCTCCGTCCCCGGCTTCTGTTACACCTAAATGTAAAGGGTACAAAAAGCGTGTCCGTCCTTTTAGCATTTCATGCACTAACAGCCGATAAGCATAGACCATCACTTGCGTATTAGAGGCTTTCATAGAAATTACAATGGAATGATAGTTTTGAGCTTCGCAAAATTGGATAAATTCCAAAGCAGATTCAACCATTCCTTTGGGGCTATCTCCATAAAAACTCATGATTCTATCTGAAAGAGAGCCATGATTGGTTCCTATGCGTAGTGCGGTTTGATGTTCTTTCAGAATATTTACAAGCGGTAAAAATTTTTTTTCAATTTTTTGAAGTTCTTGTTGATAAGTTTCGGGAGTATATTCTGTAAATTCAAACTTTTTTTTATCGGCATAATTTCCGGGGTTAATACGAACTTTCTCTACGATTTTAGCGGCAATTTCAGCAGCACTCGGGGTAAAATGGATATCAGCCACTAATGGCGTGCTATAACCTTTTTTTTGTAGTTCTTTTTTGATATTTTCAAGGTTTTGAGCTTCTTTTTTGGAAGGTGCAGTAATACGAATAAGTTCACAACCTGCTTCAATCATTCGGATACATTCAGCAACCGTAGCCGCAGTGTCAAGTGTATCGGCAGTTGTCATAGATTGAACCACAATCGGATGAGGATTTCCCATCCATAGCTTACCGATTTTTACAACATGAGTTGGTAAACGTTCAGGGCTTATCCAGGAAGAACAATAAGTATTCATTCAGAAACTGCCTCCACTTTTTTGATTTCCGGAATGGATTTGATGATGGTTTGTTCAATTCCTGCTTTCATGGTCATGGTATTCAGATTACAATTTTCACAACTGCCTAATAATTTAAGCCTTAATGTATCACCTTGAATATCAATTACTTTTACATCTCCACCATCAGATTGTAAATAGGGACGTAAATTATCTAAAATTTCTTCTACTCTTTCCAAAATCGTTTTCATGACTACAAATATCGTTTTTTTTTCTTAAACATGGATGCATGCAAAAGAGTTTTGTTAGAATTTATGAGATTTAGCTATTTACGAAATTTTAAATAAAATAAAAATGCAAGGTTTTTGATACCATCCTGAAATTTTTTAATTTTCTTTTTACCGTAACGTTGGTAGTAGGGGATATGAGATTCCTTAAAGCGTAGCTTTTTTTTGAGGATTTCAATTTTAATTTCTTCACTTAGAGCCATTCCATTGCTCTCAAGTCGTATTTTGGAAAGAACCTCCTTTTTGAATACCCACATACCGCTTTGGGAGTCTTTTATTGAATAAGCGAATAAAAGTTGTGTTACCAAAGTGAGGATATAATTACCGAGTTTAGAGACCCAATCCATATTTTCGGGGTTTTGTAGGGGGAAACGACAAGCTGAAATAAAATCTAAATTTTCGTTGACAAGTTCAGAAAGTAAGCGAGGGATTTCTTGAGGGGGGTAAGTTCCATCGCCATCCATCGTAACGATGATATCGGTATCAATATTTTGGAAGCCTTTTTTATAAGCGTAGCCGTAACCTTTTTTAGGTTCTTTTAAGACAATGGCGCCATAATGATGAGCAATTTGAGCGGTTAAGTCATCTGATTGATTATCAACGATATAAACTTTATCAATGATAGAAGGGAGATTATTTAAGACCATTGGCAAGCCTTCTTCTTCATTATAACAAGGGATGATGAGCCCTACTGAAAAATGTTGGTACATTTAGTTTTTTTGGTAATAAAGTTTTTCCATGAATTCATCAAAATTTTCGGCAACAAACAAAAATAAAGGTTTTTCTTTGATGGATTTAGGTTTTTTTAAGGTAGATTGATTATCCCAAAAATAGATTTCTTCGGTTTTACAAGAAATACACATAAAATTTTTAAAATTATCCATAGCAAAAGGAAAAAAAAAGGGAGGTAATTCATGATGAAATAATTGGTAAGCTTTTATTAAATCATCTTTTACGTTGATACCTAAAAATTTAGAAACAATAAAAGTGTATAAGGTCAAGTTTTCAGAAGGGGAAAATACATCAAAGGCATTATTAAGAGGGATACCGCCATTAGTTTCAAGGAGGAAATTACGGTAAGAAGCAGGTAGTCTACATTGCAGGATAGTTTCAAAATCAACTATATGTTTTTCAGAGATAGGAGGATTTTTGGAAAGAAATTTGATGTTCCATTTCATGAAAGCAATGATTAAACTTTTACTCCGACGACACAAATATCATCAATTTGTTCATAATCTTTATCTTGTTTATGCATCCAATCCATAATAGTTTGAAGAAGGATTTTGCCTTGTGTTTCGAGGTCATAGTCTTGAATTTCTAAGATTTTTTCTTTCATTTGCTTAGTCATAAATTTTCTGCCCTTGGGTCCGCCGAATTGGTCATGGTAACCATCGGTAGATGCATAAAAAGCTTCCCCTTTTTGCAGCTGAATATAATTAGGAGTAAAGATACGTTCAGTTTCAGTTTGCAAACCACCAATTGGAACTTTATTAGGTTTAATTTCTTCAATTTCAGGGTTATTTTTTCTGACAATCCAGAGAGGTCTATTGGCGCCGGCATAAGTTAGTTTAAGGGTATCGGGGTATAATTTCATGAAGGCAATATCCATACCGTCACGAGATTTAGAACCTTCTTCATCTTGTTTGAGGGCTTTTCTGACGCCTTTGTGAAGATTATTCAGAATTTGGTCAGGTTCTGTAATATTATTTTGTTTAACAATCTGGTTGAGGAGAGTGTTACCAATCATGGTCATGAAGGCACCGGGAACACCGTGCCCTGTACAATCTGCACAAGCGATTAAAATATTTCCATCGGGCAAAGTAGCAAACCAGTAAAAATCTCCTGAAACGATGTCTTTGGGTTGCCATATTACAAAAGACTCAGGGACTTTGGCTTTGATTTCATCAATTTTCGGTAAAAGAGCAGTTTGAATGCGGAAAGCATAATTAATAGAGTCCGTAATTTCTTGGTTTTTACGTTCAATAATTGCATAAGCAGCTTCTAATTGCTTTTTAGATTCTTCAATTATAGCTTTTTCACGTTCAGCAGCTTCCTTTTCTAACTGTGCTTTTTCTCTTTCAATACTAAACTTTAATGCCGCAACCTCTTTTTGTCTTTTTTCTTCTTCTTCTTTTTTTCTGTCTGTTATATCTCTTGAGTTAATAACATAACCGGCTACCAAAGGATTGTGCATCAAATTTGTACCTACGGACTCAAAATATAACCAAGAACCATCTTTGTGTTGGATACGGTAAGAAAACATAAAAGCAGATTTTTGATTTAGGGCATTTTGAACTATGGGGTGGTCTTCTGTATGAATAAGTTCATAGAAATTTTCATTAATTAGTTCTTCAGGAGTATATCCTAAAACTCTTTCGGTTGAAGGGGATTGATAAGTAATAGTACCTTTTGCATCTAAGATAGTGATGACGTCTAAGGAGTTTTGGATAAGCGCTTTAAATTTACCTTCAATTTTAGTAATATTTTCTGATGTTTGGCGTTCAGCAGTAAATTTCATCTTATTGATTTGCCTAATTCCATAAATTCCTAATCCAATTCCTCCTATCAGTAATAATAAAGGCAAAATCTGATTAGTGCCTAATTCTATGTAGTTAAGGTAAAGAATAACAGAATAGTAAACCAACAATGCTGTAGCTATTAAAAGCAGTACAATAATTACTATTTTTGAGTTATTTTGTGCTTCTTTGGATTTTCTTACTTCCGTTCTAGATGTTCTTACTACTGGCGCTGCCACAACAAATTATTTTCAAATCACAAATATAGCATATGTAGCTATTTAACGGTTTTTTTTCTTTTAAAAAGTTTTTCACAGGAATATTTTGTATATTTTATGTTAATCTATCCAGTGAATTTGTTTATATTCTCTAACCATTTTTTTACTGCAATAGCAAAACGATTACATGCTTGTTCACAATAAGGAAAATACAAAGAAGGTTCTATCAATTCTACTTCCATGATTTTCCAATTTTGATGTTCTCTAACTATATCCACACGTGCATACAATAACATACCTAATTTTTTATTCAAATAATCTACAAGATTTTTTCCTATTTGAATTAGGTTTTTATCGGAAGGATACGCAATAATATTACCGCCATGTTCTTCTTGCACACGAAAGTCTCCTGCTTTAGGTATTTTTTGTACCGCATGAGAATATTCATTCCCAAAATAAAATAATGATATTTCTCCTTCTTTTTCTATGTTTTGTAAGTACGGCTGAAGAATATAGCCATGCTTAAAAACTTGCTTAACTTTTTGATAATCATCGTACAGAGTTATTACAAAAGTATTGTCAGCATTGGCGCTAACCTGTGGCTTAATCACTAATCTTTCTGTTTTACAATCTGACTTTATCTCGTTAAATTCTTTTTCTTGTAATTCATTTTCAAAAAAATATGACTTAATAATCGGAAAACCTTGTTTTTCTAGCTCTAATAAATATTTTTTGTTGACGTTCCAAAGAACCGTATCTAAAGAATTAGCTAAAAGCGTTTGATTTTGAATAGTTTGTAAAACTTCAATAAACTTTTTCCATTTTTGTTGATAATCCCAAGTGGAACGAATTATTACTAAATCATACTGAGCCCAATTAACAGATTTTGTCCATGGGACTTCTTCCACTTTCATACCTTCATTTTCAAAAGATGGGATGCAAAGTTTATCATAAATCACAAAACCTTCAGGATTCTCTAAGGTTAAAAATACAATTTTCATGTTTAAAGAATACTGGAAAAAAGAGAAACAATTTCTTTTTTATGCTCTAACAAACTGGATATGGTAATATCTTGAATTTCATTAAGTTTAGATAAAACTTCTTGTATTTCGTGTTCAGAAATGGCGGGATGAATGATTAAAAAATAATCGTAATCTTTAAATTTTATTTTTTTCTTTGGAAAAGTATTTTCAAAAAGATACCAATCAGCTGAATTTTCAGAGAAATAGATTGGAGGCAGGTTAGGCATGCTAAATTCAAGATGCTCTTGATTATACAAAACAAAATATAAATGTAATTTTTGGTTTAAGAGAAAAGCAATTTTATAAATAGGCTTAGGGCTTACTATGCCTAAAAGTGTAAAATTTTCTTCTTTTTCAACGGTTATTTTGGATAATTTGGAATGAAGTTTGGATTTCATAAATGAAAGTTTTACGATTCTGTTAATTTAGTTAGGATTTTATTTTGGAAAGAGTTCCAGTCAGAAATTTTTTGTAGAAAGTTAGCGGATAAAGCTAGCAAAGGCGGGTTGTTTAGAGAAGGTTTACCATATCTAAGTTTACCATAAGAGGTAAAAATATCACCATGATTAGCAAGAAGTAAAGCATGAGCAGGGGCAATATCCCATTCAGAAGTTTGTCCCAAACGTAAATAAATATCCGCTTGATGAGTAGCTAATTTACAGATTTTCAAGCTACTGCCCATTTTTATTTTTTGGGTTACTTGTAACTCCTGTAAAATAATATCTTCTTTGCCACTTGTATGATTACGACTTACTAAAGCTATGATTTCTTTTTGTGGCTTTACAACTATTGGTTGAAGCATCCCATTTTTTTCATAAGTTACACCGTATTCTATACCGCCATAATACATTTCTTGATAAACCGGTGCGTAAATCATTCCCCACATCGGTAAGCTCTCTTGAACCCAACCTATGTTTAAGGTAAAATCTCCTGTTTTATTTACAAATTCTTTGGTACCGTCAATTGGGTCTATCAACCAAAATTGATTAGGTAATTTAGTTTGAGGTTTTTCTTTCATTTCTTCTGATACAATGAAATCATTTGGAAACAAAGTACGCAAAGCAGAAATTAAAATTTCATTGGCTGTTAAATCTGCAAGCGTTAATGGACTTTTATCCATCTTATAAGAAACTTCAAAATTTGAATTGTAAATATCCAAAACCTTTTCAGAAGCTTCTAAAAATTTACTTTTTAAAAAATTTATTTCATTTAAAGTTAGTTTCATGAAGGTTCAATATTTGTTACCTATCAGAAAGCCCATAAATAAAGAAAAGAAAATTTGAGGATTTTGAACGGTATCCATAATTTCAGGTTTTTTTGCAAAAATATCGGTTTGAATTCCAGAATATAAAGCACGAATAAAGTAATTTTCGTTCCCTAAATCTAAAAAGGTATGAAATTTTAACCTGAAACCGGGAATCAGTTTAAGTTTATCAAAGCCTTGAAAAAAGTCTGATTCTCCAACGATATCATTGATGGTATATTTTGCAGAGCTGTATTGGTCTATATCAATTCTTGAAAGTTGAGCATTGATGACTTCAACGTAATACGGTTTAAGAATAGCAAAAGCTAAACCCCCATTTATTCCTAAAATAAAACTTACGTGGTTTATATTTCTTTTTGGTATCAGGTACCATTGTTGACCGTAGGTTAAACCTAAGTTATAACCATAATGAGTTTTTCCGTAGATATAAGCTTTACCGCCTTGATCCCTGTAAACAGAAGCATTCCTAGATTCATTTTTATTTTTCAGAGAAGCAATATCTATTTTTAGAATATGCTCGCGTTTATCATTGATTCGATAAGATTGATGAAAATCAAACCCCCATCCGTAAGTATAAAAATGAATACCGAGTGCAGAACTTTTAGAATAAGATTTAGGAATTTCTTCCTGAGCTTGTAAAATATAAAAAAAGAAAAAAAGAAAATAAAAAAATGTTGTTCTCATAAAATCATCGTTAAAAATCCATATCAATTTCAATATCCTCATCGTTATCCTCCAAACTTAAAATTTCAGGTTCAATATTTTCTAAACCTATGTATTCCAAATCAGCCATAGAACCAACTACCATAAAAATTTCCTTTCCATTAGAAACTAAAAATGCGTCGTTTGGTTCATAACCTTCACGATAATTAAAAGAAATCTTAAAAATATTTTTTTTAAGGACTTCTAAGAGTTCGGGGTTATTAGTATTCAGTTGATAAATAGAATGGACGTTCAAAGATAAATATTCTTCGGGCGTAGCAATGTCATTCAATAAAATTTTTTGGTCAAAGGAAGAAGGAATTTTAGGTAGTACATTACCTTGATAATCAAAAGCTAATAAATCAGAACGTGAGAAAGGAATACCTTTTTCTGTGAGAATACATTGAGCTGTGCCACCTTGGGGAACAATAATCATGCCGTCATCTGTTAAGGTAGCAAATTGGCATTCTGAATCATCAGCAGCAAAATATTTGGTTAATGTATAACCATACAATTTCTTCCTTTCAATTTTTAAAGGTTCCGCAATAAATTCTTTATCTTGATAAACAAAAGTTAGGTTTTTTGCCATACTGCAAAGTTATAAATTATTTCAAAAAATTGTATATTCAAAAAGTAATGAATTTTTGAAATAAGCTAAATTAGCTAAGCAAATCGTAGTATATTGAAAAAGAATTCCTAAACTTTCTAATCAATCTCCCGTGATTAAGATTTTTTGGGTATATTGAGTTTTGGAGTTGGAAATTGAAACTAAATAAAGACCCGGAGGAATATTTTTTAATTCGTAGGTCTCAGTAGAATTTAATGAATCTGAGAAGATTATATTTCCGTGGATATCAAATAATTGTAGAGTATATTTTTCGGTTATTTGAGTTTTAAAACGTATCCATACTTGGTTTTTGGCAGGTTGAGGATAAATAACAATATCCTGAGAATTTAAAAGATTTAAGACTTTTCTTGAAATGGATTCAACTGCTAAATACTCTATAGAAGAAATAGTTTCAATACCGAATTGATTGGTTTGCGTATTGATTTGCAAGACAGGTATACCACCATTAATTGTTAAAAATTTGTATTCTGTTTGCTTTGGTCTTGGAAAATTACCAGAGAAACCTCCTAAAGTATCTAAATAAACGGAATCTGTATTGAAGATTTCTGATTTTAATCTTAGCACTTGAAATGTGTCATTAGGAATGATTAGAGTTCCCCAGCCATCTACATGATTATATCTTGTTTGGTTATTTTTCCAGTAGCCTATACCGGGTATGTTTACATCAAAAGAAGAGAATGAAGTATCTTTATTTTGGTAATTTAAAGGAAATTTGTACAAAACATCCGGAAGATCATGTTTTACGGGAGTAGGTATGTTATTGATTAGAGCACCAAAACCAGTAAGTTCATACTTGGAAGAATTAGCATAATAAAAATTGTAAATTTCAGAGATGGACAAAAGGGGACCTACAGTAAAGGAATTTGGCATTTTTAATGCAACAGAAGTATTAAAACCATTAAAAAATAACCAATAAATAGATGGGGTTTGCCATGGCGATAAAAATGTATCGTTTCGGGAAGATAACGAAAAAAGATTATGATAATCCCACATTTGGTTGGCTCCAGTTTGATTAAGATTAATGCCAAAAGGTTGAGTGGTTATGTTCACTTTGTAAATATCGTTAGGATAAGGAAAATCCGAACGGTTTAAGGTAATTTGCGAAAAAATAGTTTGAAAAGTCAATACATACAACCAAAACAATACTAACGCTACCATAATACGCAAAAATAAAAACATAATACGCAAAAATAAAAAAATTTGTATTATAAATAGCACTATGCATACATTAGTTTCGTTTGCGTGCAAGAATTCTTAACGTTTTATAACAAATTATATTTTCACCAATATTTGTACCTTTTTTACCTATGGATGTTTATATATGTATAGTGGCTAACCTAAAATATTCCTTGGATTAAACTTCTAAGATAAAAGCCAAAACTTTTCTATTGTTAGTTATTTATTTTTGCACTGCTAAAACCATTTTGATTTTTAATTTTAAACCAATTTGAAGGACGTCTACCAAATCTTGAACAAGAAGTTCATTCTCTGCTCGGACTATAACCGTTGGGGAATTTAAACCTTGTATTGCTTTTAATAGTTCTGTTTCTAAATTTTCTTTTTCAACTAAGGTTTTATTGATGTAATACTGTTTATCTTTGGTGATAGAAATTGAAATTTGTTGTTTACTAAGGGCTTGGGTGGTTTGAGCTTTGGGTAACATCAGTTTTATAACGTTGGGATTTGCTACCGTAGAAATAATCAAAAAAAACAAAAGCAAAAAAAACATGATATCATTTAAGGAAGAGGTACTCACTTCGGAATGGAACTTCGGTCTTTTACGGATTTTCATAATTTGAAAACTTATTGAGGTTCACTAAGAAAAGAAAGCAATTCATAAGCATCAGACTCCATTTTCAATGCAAACTTATCCACCTTTATAGAAAGCAAGTGGTAACCTGTATAAGCAATAATTCCAACAACTAAACCTGCAAGGGAGGTAATCATTTTTTCGTAAAGCCCACCTGCAATAATCCCTATGGAAATATTATCAGACAGAGATATTTCATAAAAAATACGAATAATTCCTGTAATTGTACCTACAAAGCCCAACATAGGAGCCACGCCTGCAATAATTCCTAAATAATTGAGGTTCAAGGTC
>Ga0068706_1000503_pt1 | contig 18918 bp, 9 predicted proteins | sample YNPMSBMetaG_FD_65632 | JGI IMG/M metagenome (GOLD analysis project Ga0068706, IMG submission 65632) | Anoxygenic and chlorotrophic microbial mat microbial communities from Yellowstone National Park, USA - YNP MS-B MetaG | ecosystem: Environmental > Aquatic > Thermal springs > Hot (42-90C) >...
ATAGCGATATTTTTTAATTTTAATAAAATTGTAAAGATTATAAAAAAAACAAAGTCTTTAAACTCGCCGAGGGATAAGTTATGGAGTTAAGTATTAAAATCGATTCATAAATTATCGAAAATGGAAGCTTTTGCGAATTTTAACGCAATGAAAAGTAGCAGCAAATAATCGCAATAAAATATATTGAGCTTGAATGATTGTCAAAAAGAAAATCTAGTTTAGCTGAATTTAAGAAAAAAAATACAGAACGGCGCAAATTTTATCAGTTGAATAGTTCTACCATATTGCATATATTTGTTTTTAATTTTTTCAGGCAAAGTGATAAGAAAAACAATTTTAGAAAACGGCATTAAAATAATCGCCGAAGAGATTAAAGATGCGAAAACTTTCGCATTAGGATTTTGGTTTCAAACAGGAAGCAGATACGAAAATGAAAAAAACAATGGAATTACGCACTTTGTAGAACATATCCTATTCAAAAAAACAAAGAAGAGGAACGCAAAAAAAATTGCGGAGGAAATTGAAGGATATGGGGGATATTTGAATGCATTTACGACAAAAGAGAATATATGCTTTTACGGTCGAGGATTAAAAGAGAGATTGAATAAAACCTTTGAAATTTTATGTGAGATGATACTATATCCAAATTTCGACGAGCAAGATGTTGAAAATGAAAAAGGCGTAATACTCGACGAGATAAACGATATTTTAGATAGTCCTGAAGAGTATATTTTTGATAAGTTTGAAGAAGAAGCGTTTAAGCCTTCTCCATTGTATTTGCCTATTGTAGGAAAAACTGAAAGCTTAGAGAGAATAACGAAAAATGATTTAAGTAATTACATCGAAAAAAATTTCGTCCCATCGCAAGCGCTTATTTCTTATTGCGGCTCGGAGCCTATAGAAAAAATTATAGAGCTTGCAAGCAAAAAATTTAATTTGTCGCATAAGAGAAAAAAGACTATAAAGAAAGCAGCGAAGTTTCAATCTCAGCTGGATATTGTGGAATATAAGCGTATAACACAATCGCATTTGATAATTGGAGCTCCCACATACGGCTACGCCGATAAAAGAAGAATGACGGCGAATATTTTGTCTGTAATTTTAGGAGAAGGATCGAGCTCGCGATTGTTTCAGAGATTGCGCGAAAAAAATGGAATAGCATATCAAATAAACAGCTTTCTAAGTTCATTCTCTGATATATCGATTTTTGGAGTTTATTTGTCGACGAATAAAAAAAATATAAACAAAGCTGAGGATATAATTTTCAACGAAATGGAGAAATTGTCGGAAGGAAAATTTAGCGAAAGAGAAATCGAGAAAGCGAAAAAATATATGATAGGAACGTTTATATTAAGCATGGAAAATTACTCAAATCGAAGCGCAGCATACGCGAATCAAGAAATATATTTAAATAAAGTTATGACGATAGACGAAGCCGCTCGCGAAATAAATTCGATCACAAGCGAAGAGATTTACAAAGAAGCAAAAAATATTTTTAAAAGAGAAAATTTTTCAATATTATGCTTGACAAACGATAGAAAATAAAAAAATAAAGGGAATATTATGGGAAAAATTACGATAGACGGGAAAGAATACGAATTTGAATATGGTCAAACCGTAATAGATGTCGCTTTTGAGAACGGTTTGGATATTCCTCATTTTTGTTGGCATCCAAAATTGTCAGTTTCAGGGAATTGCAGAATGTGTTTGGTCGAAATCGAGAAGATGCCAAAATTAGCGATAGCATGCGCAACATTAGCGGCCGATGGGATGGTAGTTTATACAAAATCAGAAAAAGCAATAGCCGCAAGAAATGCCGTGATGGAGTTTTTGTTAATAAATCATCCGTTAGATTGTCCAATTTGCGACGAAGCTGGCGAATGTAAGTTGCAAGAATATGCATTTAAACATAGCAAAGGGGAAAGCAGATTTGTCGAAGAGAAAGTTCATAAAAATAAAAGAGTAAAGCTCGGCCCTTTTGTAATGTTCGACGCCGAAAGATGCATATCTTGTTCGCGTTGCATAAGATTTAGCGAAGAAATTGCAAAGAAGCCTCAATTGACTTTTGTCAAAAGAGGCGATCGAGTTACGATAGAAACTTATCCTGGCGAAAGTTTTGATAATCCATATTCGTTAAACGTCGTCGATATTTGTCCAGTTGGAGCTCTTACGAACATTGATTTTAGATTTAAAGCTCGCGTTTGGGATATGACGTTTGTGAAATCTATTTGTCCGGGCTGCGCGCGCGGTTGCAATATTGAGATTGGTGTTCGAAAAAACGAAATTTTAAGATTGCATCCAAGATACAACGAAAAAGTCAACGATTATTGGATGTGCGATTATGGAAGAATTGAGCATTACAAACATGTAAACGCTGAAAGTAGAGTTAAAAGTCCGCGGCTATGTAGATACGACGAATATCAAGACTTAAGCTGGGACGACGCTTTCGAATTTGCTTCAAATCAATTAGCTAAATTTAGCAAAAAAGAAATAGCTTTTATATTTTCTCCCTATGCGACGCTTGAGGATAATTATGTTTTTTTAAAATTTATAAAGCAATTTTTTGGAGATGATTCGATTACGTCTTTTCCAAAGCATGAAGACGCGTATTTTGGAGACGAGATTTTGAGAAGAAGCGATAGAACTCCTAATATGAGGGGATTGCTCTCGCTTGAATTAAATAAATTTAATTATGTCGATATAAGAGAACTCTTTAAAAAAATAGACGCTAACGAAATCAAAGCTGTTTATTCGTTAGAAAATAATTTAGTCGAAGTTTATCCCGAATCTTGGGGATTATTAAAGAAGCTAAAACTATTTATATTGCATGCGACTAATCATAGTAAAACAACGCAATGCGCCACAATTCTATTACCCGCGGCTACTTTTGCGGAAAAAAATGGAACGTTTGTAAATTTTGAAGGAATAGTACAGAGAATTAGACCAGCCGTTGAAACCATAGAGCCAGATACTTCGCTTGATGGAATACAATTAGGAAGATGGGATTTGTTTGGAACTGAATTCGATAGATGGGGGAAGAAATATAAAATAGACGCCAGATCGTCATGGAAAATTTTAAGAGAGTTTAGCAAGTACTTTGGGAAAAAATTTGAGTATCAGGATGCTGAAGACGTTTTTATTGAATTGACAAAAGAGTATAAATGTTTTAAAGATATGACTTATGAAAGAATTGGAGAAAATGGAGAAAAAATAAAAACAACCGTAAAAGAAGAAAGCTTAGCGGAGTAATAAAATGGATATAATGCAAATCGCGACTATATCGTTGATAAAAATTTTAATTATCGTAGGGATTTTATTTACGGTCGTAACTTTTCTTGTTTATTTTGAAAGGAAAATTAGCGCCTGGATTCAAGATAGGAAAGGACCCAACAGAGTTGGACCGTATGGATTATTTCAATCATTTGCTGACGTTATAAAACTGTTATTGAAAGAAGATATCGTTCCAGAAGCGTCAGTAAAAACTTTGCATACTATAGCTCCAATTTTAACTTTGTTTATAGCTTTTTCGACTTATGCAATAATACCGATTGGTCCTAATATTTATTTATTTGGAAAAGAAATATCGCTTGCTGTGGCCGACGTTAATATTGGAATTTTGTATATTTTAGGCTTGACTTCATTAGGCGTATATGGCATAACGCTGGCTGGGTATTCATCTGGAAGCAAGTATTCTTTGCTTGGAGGGATAAGAAGTTCGGCTCAAATGATTTCCTATGAAATATCGATGGGATTTTCGATTGCCGCGGTGGCTTTGTTGGCTGGCTCAATGAGACCAGCCGATATAGTCGCTTCTCAATCGGGATTGATGTGGAATGCTTTTATTCAACCATTGGGATTTATCACGTTTGTCGTCGCCGCTTTTGCCGAAACAAATCGTCTGCCTTTTGATTTGCCCGAAGCGGAACCGGAATTAGTAGGCGGCTATCATACTGAATATTCAAGTATGAAATTTGCCGCTTTCTTTCTTGCCGAATATACAAATATGATTATCGCCAGCGCGATGATTTCTCTTTTGTATCTTGGCGGGTGGAATATCCCTTTTATTGAAAAATTGGGATTAAATTATAATTTACAAACTATATTGCAAATCGGAGCTTTTCTGTTTAAAATTGGCTTTATGATTTTTTTCTTCATTTGGGTTCGCTGGTCAATTCCAAGATTTAGATATGATCAACTTATGGACATTGGCTGGAAAGTTATGTTTCCAATTTCATTAATTAACGTAGTATATGTTGCAATATTGACAATGATTATTAAATAGAAAGGAATCAATATGATTCGCAAAAGAAAAAAAGACTTAAATTTTTGGGAAAAAATATATATTGTCGAAATATTAAAAGGCTTAAAATTAACGTTCAATCATTTAACCGCGCCCAAAGTAACGCTTGAATATCCCGAAGTTAAATTTGAACAAACTCCTTCATATCGCGGCATGCCAGTTCTTGTTTTGGATGAAAACAACAAAGAGCGTTGCGTAGCTTGCGGCTTATGTTCGAGAGTATGTCCATCGATGGCTATTGAAGTTCAAGCGGCGGAAACTCAAGACGAAAAGGAGCGTTATCCTGAAAAATTCGAAATTAATATGTTGCGTTGCATATTCTGCGGATTATGCGAAGAAGTATGCCCTGAGGAAGCGATTGTTATGAGCAAAGATTACGAGTTAGCATTCACAAATAGAGAAGACGCGATTTTTGGAAAAGATAAGTTGCTGGTTCCAATTGAGCAGTTGAGAGATAGAATTGAATTTTTGAGAAAGAATAAAGGTTAACTCTGATAATTTTTTTAGTAAGATAGATTTTTAGTTTTTTTTTGCGACGCGATTTTAACAGGCGAATTTATTTTTCTTGTTTTCTATCTATATTAAAATTAGCTTTAAAGTTTTTTTAAAATAATCTTTTTTATCTAATCTTGATAAGTTTCTATTATTGGTTTAAAAAATTGTCAACGAAAAATTTAAATTTTATCTATTAACGTATATAATATTTCTACAAAGCTGCTTCAAAGAGCTTTAGTTTCAATTTATAAATTTTAGACCGATTGACTTAATCTTTTTTTTTTAATAAATTATAATAAAATTTAACGATTTAATATTTAATGAAAATAATTTTAATTTTTATATTGTCGTTATTTCTTATATTTTCACATGCGTATTCTCAAAACTTAAATATAAAAGAAGAAACTTACTACGTTCAGGCTTACTATCCTAAATATTTATTAAAAGACAAAACTGCATCTATCTTTTTTTATCTTCCCTTTGAATATGGAATTAACGAAGCGAATATAAGCGTAGTTAAAGACGAAATATTTTCATTTGAAAGCGCCAGATTTTACGCTTTGCTCGATACCGGAGTCGTTGAATTAAGTTATCGATTAAAAAACGCGCGTAGAAACGTTTCCTTTATAATAAGAGATTTTGCGGATACGATGTTTCGCAAAGCGAATTTTATATTGTGTCGTTTGAATTTTAAAGCGGTCTTTGAGGGCGAATCGAATTTTAGAATTACAACCACCCTAAAAGATTCGTCGGATAAAACAATTTTTTTTATAGCTCAAGATAAAAATCGAAACAATTCTACAAGTTTTCGAGCGCTAAAAAACGATCCGTTCGATCAATCGATTAAAATAAAATCGATTTCAAACAATAAGAACGACGATAAAATTTTAGAGATATCAAACAATTCGGCAATAAAATTTGAGCTAAAGGACTTAAACAACAGACAAGTTCTTTTTCTTTCTTTTTGGATAAAAGGGTATAATATCAAAAAGATTTTTTCTTTAAATAGTTTTAATAAAGAACTTGTTAAATTTGGCATTGACAAATATAATTTAGCAGATTTAAAAATTTATTCTTCGCAATTGAGAATCGAAGATTTAAATGAGGCTTTTTATTTCGAAGATATCTGGAACCATTTAGCTTTGGCGATAGACATAAATCAAAGAAAATTTTCCATTTATTTGAACGGAATTTTAAGCTATAAATTTTCATTAAATATAATGGACAATTTGCAAATACAAATAGACAACATCGAAAGCGAAGATAAAAAACTTATAAAGCTCGCCAATATTCAAGAGATAGAAGAAGATGAAATAGAAAATATTTTAGAGGAACGATTCTTTAGAAAGTCAAAATCCTCGTTTAATATTCCGATTTTAGAATATGCCAAAAATAACGAAATGTTAACGATAGATACTTCCGCTGATTTTGTACGAGTAAAAATAGATAATGTAAAAACAACAAAAGACGGGATGCCATTATTTATCAAAGATCCAGAGTTAGACGCAATTATTACAAACGATAAAGTTTTATTGATTTTAAGAGGAGATTTTCTAAACGAATTTGACGAGGCGATATTTGAAATTTCCGAAGAAGGGATTAACTTTATTGAATTTGAAAAATCAATTTTAAACTCCGCAAGCTCGGGAAATATAGAAATAAAATCATTGATTGAGAAAGAAAAATTAAAAAAAGCGACATATTTTAGAGCAAAATTAAAAAAAGCAAAAGGCGAAACATTTTATTCTAATATTGTTAAAGTGGGAGCTTTTTCAGGATTTAATTTTGATTTAAAACAAAATTTTCCAAATCCGTTTAACTCAAGCAGTTCTTTTATAGTTGAAATTTACGAGGAAGATTACTTTTACATTAACGTATACGGAGCGACTGGAAAACTGATACAAAAATTGTATGAAGGCGTATTAAGCAAAGGCTCTCATAAATTCGAATTTAGCGCCGATAATTTGACAAGCGGAATTTATTTTTACGAAGTTATTTCAAGCTCTGGGACCAAAACAAAAAAAATGATTTTGACTAAATAGAAAAAAGTCGCGGGGCGAAATGCTGTCAAAAGTTTTATCCAGTTCAACTTATGGCATCGACGCTTTTATAGTCGAAGTTGAGACACACCTTGAAAAAACTGTCCCTCAGTTTATGATAGTCGGGTTGCCGGATAATGCTGTAAAAGAAAGTCGAGAAAGAGTCGTTTCGGCGATAAAAAATTCTGGAATAGACAATCCGCCGAGAAAAATAACAATAAACTTAGCTCCAGCGGATATTAAAAAAGAAGGAAGCTCTTTCGACCTGCCAATAGCGATAGGAATACTGGCTGCTAACGAAATAGTTGACAAAAAAAATTTGGAAAACGTAATTATACTTGGAGAATTGGCTTTAGACGGAACGCTGAGACCGATAAAAGGAGCTTTGCCAATCGCATTAGAAGCGAAAAAAAATAATTTAAATAAAATTATTCTTCCTATTGAATCCGCATTCGAAGCCGCATTAGTCGATGGAATTGAAGTTTACGGATTTGAAACTTTAAGAGAAACAATCGAATTTATAAACGGAGAACTAAAATCAAAACCGATAAAAGTAAATGTCGATAAATTATTCGACAACTTTAACAAATATGAATTAGATTTTAGCGATGTCAAAGGTCAGGAGAACGTAAAAAGAGCTCTTGAGATAGCAGCCGCTGGCGGACATAATGTTTTAATTATTGGTCCGCCAGGAAGCGGCAAAACAATGCTAGCGAAAAGATTGCCGAGCATATTGCCGCCGCTTAGTTTTGAAGAAGCTCTTGAAACGACAAAAATACATTCAGTCGCCGGCATTTTGCCTAAAGACAAACCTTTATTGACCGAACGTCCATTTAGAAGTCCGCATCATACGATATCAGACTCGGCTCTAATCGGAGGTGGAGCTTTTCCTCGTCCGGGAGAAGTTTCTTACGCTCATAACGGAGTTTTATTTTTAGACGAACTGCCAGAGTTCAAAAAAAACGTTTTAGAGGTTATGCGTCAACCTCTCGAAGATGGAAAAGTGACAATAAGTCGCGCTAAAATGTCCTTAGAATTTCCAGCTAATTTTATGCTTATTGCCGCAATGAATCCATGTCCTTGCGGTTACTTTACCGATCCAAATAAAGAATGCTCTTGCTCGCCGCAACAAATTCAAAAGTACTTAGGCAAAATCAGCGGCCCTTTGCTTGATAGAATTGATATTCACATTGAGGCGCCCGCAGTTAAGTATTCCGAATTAACAAGCGAAATTAAAGGCGAAAATTCTCAAACAATAAGACAGCGCGTTATAAAAGCTCGCGAAATACAATCGCTCCGTTTTGCAAATTATAAAAAAATTCATTGCAACGCCGATATGGGATCGAAAGAAATTAAATTATTTGGCAAGCTCGACAATAATTCCGCCGAGCTTCTTAAAATGGCGATGTCGCGCTTAAATCTTTCCGCTCGAGCTTACGACCGAATTTTAAAAGTCGCTCGCACAATTGCAGATTTAGACAACAGCGAAAATATTGAACCAAAACATATAAGCGAAGCTATTCAATATAGAAGCCTTGATAGAGATTTCTGGAATAGATAAAATTATTAATTTGGAGAAAACTTATAATGATACCAATTACCGACGACGTTCCATCTAAGCGTTTTCCAATTATGAATTGGCTTTTAATTATTTCTAATGTTCTTGTTTTTGTTTTTATGTTGACATCTATCGATTTTGCAAATGAACTTGTCAGTCAATTAGGCATTGTTCCCAAAAGATTTTTATTTTATTGCGACATTTTCGAAGTTGCGACAATCTTTACTTCGATGTTTTTACATGGCGGTTTTGCTCATATTTTCAGCAATATGTTGGCTTTATATATATTTGGCGATAATGTGGAAGACAGGCTTGGACATTTTGGTTATTTATTTTTCTATTTGCTTAGCGGTGTCGGAGCTGCTGCTGTTCATATTTATTTAAATCAAAATTCGATAGTTCCCACGATTGGAGCCAGCGGGGCTATAAGCGGCGTTATGGCAGCTTATGTTTTAATGTATCCGCGCGCGAATGTTCTTGTAGTTTTCCCAATTCTTTTTATTCCCTTTACTTTTGTTTTGCCTTCCATTGTTTATATTGGCGTTTGGTTTTTATCTCAATTGTTCAATGGGGCTTTAAGCATAGTTTCAAACGTCGAAGCTTTTGGCGGCGTCGCCTGGTGGGCTCATGTTGGCGGTTTTCTTTCTGGAGCTTTTTTGCTTCCGTTTTTTTTAGTCAAGCGCTCTAGAAAAAAAAGAACTTATTTTTTTTAACGATTATAATATGATAGTCGCTTTGTCTTTTCAATGTATGAATACATATTTATTTTGTTAAAGAAAAACTTTAGTATTAAAAATATTGCATTTTATTCAAAATCTTATGGATTTATAACGTTATAAATTATAGATATAAATATAAATCTTTTCTTGTTTAATATTTTCTTTTTTTAATTAAAATTAATTCGCAAATATCTTTCGCTGCATTTTGTTTGACAAAAATTTATATTTAAAAATCACGCTTCATATATTAAGCTTTTTCATAACTATTGTATTCAAGAAATAAAATCCAGCATTAGATTTCAACGCGGCGCTATTTTATATCAATTGTTTAAGTCTTTTCTTTAATCCTTTGCAAGCTGCTATCAATAAAAATGCTGATAATTTTTTGCTTATTTTATGAGATATTTGCATTGTAATTAAAACTTTTTAACGATGATTACATGATATTTACAGTTAAGGCAAAAAACAAAAAATATCAAGATAAGAAGTTGTCAAAAAAAATAGATTATTAAAATTGAAATAGATTTTAGATGCGTAAATTTAAATCAAATACAGCCTGCGGAATCTACTAATGATCTTTTTATCACTCTTGTCTACATACAACCCGTTCGTAATTGTGAGTTGCCTTTAACATCGAAAAGCTCCCTTTTACAATATAGTAATTGCAAGTTGTCTTTTAGCAACGAAGCTTTCTTTATTACAACATAGTCATTGCGAGAGACGTATTCTCGAAGCAATCTCGAATATGCGAAAATGTGGATTGCTTCGCTCGCAAAGCTCGCTCGCAATGATATAGAATGTAAATGATAAAAAAGATTACCGCATTATTTCTCTATAAAGAAAATTTTATTGATAAATATAAATTTGTCATTATTTACAACTGCAAATTCCAAATCTTTTATTAGCTAATACTAAAAAATAATTTCTCTTTTTAAGTAATACAGCGAGATAATTTCTCGCCAAGCGGCATTTAAGGAAATAATCTAGCTAAAAAGTTAACTTGTCAAAAATAAAAAGCAAACTTTTCAATTGTAGTTTAAAAAAAGAACATTCATTCTTAAATTAAATTCCCGTTCTAATGGGAAAAACATTGAGGATTTATTTGAGCTTATTATGCTATTAGTATGTAAATTATAAATTTATAACAATTAATTTCCTTATTTTGCAGCCGAGTAATCAGAAAGATTTGAGCTGTAATATTTCTTTGTAATTGCTTAATATGACTCATTTATTGCATATTTTGATACTTTTTATCATATAAAATCCAAAAGGAATATTGAATATGTAAGTTTATACATTAACTTTAAATATACTTTAAAAAAAACATATTAATGCGATTGTACAATGAATAAGATATTTTGGCGTTTTAATTAATATATTATACGTAATTTATATGAAGCATGAATTTTTTAATGCTTTTATTAAAATATTCCAAGAAGTAAATAATAAACAATTATTTAATAATTTCTTAATAAAAATTTAACTATAATCATCAAACTTTAACGTCTAATAGATAAATAAAAAAATATTAGATATAAACTTTTTACAAAAACTGGAGGATTAAAATGAAAGAATACTTTAACAACCTGAATATAGCCAAAAAAATTTTTTCTGGTTTTGGCGTAAGCTTATTGTTTTTAATAATTATTTTAAGCATAGGAATGCTTGATTTAAAGAAATCCAATAATCTCTTAAACGAAATAGCGAATGATAATTTTTCTAAAACAATATGGGCGAATGAAATAATAGATGCTGTAAACGATAACGCGCGAGCGATTAAAGATATGATATTAATGGACGATAAAAAATTCAAAGACCACGCATATAAAAGATTTCAATGGGCAAGAGAATTGGTAAATGATCGATTGGCAAAACTTGTAGAAAAAGCAAATACACAAAGAGGGAAAGAACTAATTCAAAACATAAAAAATTTAAGATACAACGAATTTTTCCCTGTCAGAGAAAAAGTTTTAAGAGAATATGAAGCTGGCAACAAAGAATCCGCTAAAAGAATATTAGTCGAAGAATTCAATCCCATTACAGAGAAATATGTATCTTTAGTCGACGAATTGGTTAAAATTGAAACGAATCAGACTATTAATTCGGTTAAAGAGGCAAATATAGAATTAAAAAGCTCACAACAAGTTTATTTAAGCTTAGGAATTATAGCGTTTATTTTTATGGGTATTTTTGGTTATTTTACGACAAAAAGCATAGCTTCTCCAATTCAAAAATTAAGCGAAGCCTCAAGAAGAGTAACCGAAGGAGAACTTAACGTTTCTGTAGATTATAATTATAAAGATGAAATTGGAGAATTAGCAAATTCTTTTAATTATATGGTAAAAATAATATCCACTCAGTTGAATTATCTTAATAATATTCCATTGCCGGTAATGGTTATTGATAGGGATTTCAATATAGTATATATAAACAAATTAGCTGCAGATTTAAAGAACTTAACTCCAGAAGAAGCAATTGGGAAAAAATGTTACGAGCATATGAATACAAAAGACTGCAAGACTGAAAAGTGCGCTTGTTTCAAAGCGATAAGAGAGGGTTTATGTCATTCTTCTGAAACTATTTCAAAACCCTTAAGCGTAGAAATTCCAATAGCTTATAGTTCCGCTCCATTAAAAGATGAAAAAGGAATTATAATTGGGGCGATAGAGGTAATTACGGATTTAACACAGGCAAAAGAATATGAAAAATATTTAGATAGAAATGCAAAAAAAATGCTGGAAGAGATGACCAAAGTTGCAAAAGGGGATTTAACAATAACTCTTGTTCCAGAAAAGAATGACGATATGATCGGCAATTTATTTAACGGTTTAAATACTGCGATAAAGAATACAAACAAAATGATAACAGACGTAGCGATAGCCGTCGATACGATAGCCAGTTCAAGCGCTGAGATATCTACTTTTTCCGAACAAATTGCTTCTGGAATTCAAGAACAAAGCTCTCAAGTTAAAGAAATCGCGTCGGCTATAGAACAGATGACATCAAGCATATTTCAGACTGCTAAGAACGCTAATCAAATGAATGAAAATTCAAAACGAGCCTCCGATGTCGCAAAAAAAGGGGGCGATATAATAAAAGAGACAATAAAAGGTATAAATAAAATATCCGAAGTTGTAAATAAGGCCGTGGAAATAATTCAAGAATTAGGCAGAAATAATAAACAAATAGGAGATATCATACAAGCGATTGATGAAATAGCCGATCAAACTAATTTGCTTGCTTTAAATGCTGCAATAGAAGCCGCTCGCGCAGGCGAACAAGGAAGAGGATTTGCTGTCGTTGCCGACGAAGTAAGAAAATTAGCCGAGCGTTCCGCTAAAGCTACGAAAGAAATCGCTCAAATAATAAATAAAATTCAAAACGATACGGCTAATGCCGTATTATCTGTAACTGAAGGAGCAAAAGCGGTAGATGAAGGAAAAAAATCTGCTTCAAAAGCAGGCGAAGCATTAGTAGAAATCATCAATACTTCAAATGAAGTAGTAGATCTTTCAAATCAGCTTGCGTCAACAACCGAAGAACAATCGAGCGCCGCGGAACAAATTAGCAAAAATATTGAATCTATAACAATAGTAATTGATCAAACAGCATCAAGCATACAACAAATAGCAAAAGCCGCCGAAGATTTAAATAAACTTACTCAAAGATTGAGCGAGCTTATTTTACAATTTAAAATTGAAGGCAATGGCGCAGGGAAAAGCTTTAGTTATAATAGAGAAAAAGGAAAATTTATAAGCTCTAAAAAAATTGAGATAGCAATATAAAAAATTTCAAAAGTTAGTGTTTTAAGCTGCGAATTGAATATTTAATATTATTTGCCTCTTAATCAATAAGAATAATAATCGATTATTTAAGAGGCAAATTTTATTGTTAATAACGCATAAACTAATTGAATTTGAAATCTTTATAATTATTCAAGAAATGTTTTGTGAAATTTTTTTTGACCTATTAAATGTGTTTATTTTACTGCGGTATATGAGAGGAGAGATTAATATATAAGAAATTTCTACTCAAAGAAAAATTATAATAATTTAATGAATATTTAATGATATTTTAAAGAAAAATAAAAAAAACTTGACAAAATAGATCTAACATTATATATTAGAAATCTCAAATTTAATGAAATTAGTTCTTTACAGTATGGCGAAAGCGAAGCGAGTTTCGACTGAAGCGAAGGAAAAAGAAAGAGAAGATAGAGATATACAATGGAGAGTTTGATCCTGGCTCAGGACGAACGCTGGCGGCGCGCTTAACACATGCAAGTCAACGAGAAAGGGGTAGCAATACTCCGAGTAAAGTGGCGCACGGGTGAGTAACGCATAGGAATCTGCCTACAGGCGGGGGATAACTGTTCGAAAGAGCAGCTAATACCGCATAAGGCGTAGCGATACGTCAAAGGCCCAAGAGGGCTGCCTGTAGATGAGCCTATGTCCGATTAGCTAGTTGGCGGGGTAAGAGCCCACCAAGGCGATGATCGGTAGCTGGTCTGAGAGGATGATCAGCCACACTGGAACTGAGACACGGTCCAGACTCCTACGGGAGGCAGCAGTGAGGAATATTGGGCAATGCCCGCAAGGGTGACCCAGCGACGCCGCGTGGAGGAAGAAGGTCGTAAGATTGTAAACTCCTGTCGGCGGGGACGAAAGTTATGCGTAGTGGAAAGACGCATAATTGACTGTACCCGCAGAGGAACCCCCGGCTAACTACGTGCCAGCAGCCGCGGTAATACGTAGGGGGGCAGCGTTGTCCGGATTCACTGGGTGTAAAGGGCGCGTAGGCGGCTATATAAGTCAGCGGTGAAATTCTACGGCTTAACCGTAGCGCTGCCGTTGATACTATATAGCTTGAGCTCAGAAGGGAGAAGCGGAATTCCAGGTGTAGCGGTGAAATGCGTAGATATCTGGAAGAACACCGGAGGCGAAGGCGGCTTCTTGGTCTGCAGCTGACGCTGAGGCGCGAAAGCGTGGGGAGCAAACAGGATTAGATACCCTGGTAGTCCACGCTGTAAACGATGAATACTAGACGTCGGGTCAAAGACTCGGTGTCGCAGCAAACGCGTTAAGTATTCCACCTGGGGAGTACGATCGCAAGGTTGAAACTCAAAGGAATTGACGGGGGCCCGCACAAGCAGTGGAGCATGTGGTTTAATTCGATGCAACGCGAAGAACCTTACCTAGGCTTGAAAGGCAAGCGAAGGCTGGGCGAAAGTTCAGCCGTCTGGGCAACCAGACGCTTGTACAGGCGCTGCATGGCTGTCGTCAGCTCGTGCCGTGAGGTGTTGGGTTAAGTCCCGCAACGAGCGCAACCCCTACTTCTAGTTGCCACCGGGTAAAGCCGAGCACTCTAGAGGAACTGCCTACGCAAGTAGCGAGGAAGGCGGGGATGACGTCAAGTCCGCATGGCCCTTACGCCTAGGGCTACACACGTGCTACAATGGGCGTTACAACGGGTTGCTAAGCCGCGAGGCGGAGCTAATCCCTAAAAGGCGCCCTCAGTTCGGATTGGAGTCTGCAACTCGACTCCATGAAGCCGGAATTGCTAGTAATCGCGGATCAGCGCGCCGCGGTGAATACGTTCCCGGGCCTTGTACACACCGCCCGTCAAGCCATGGGAGCCGGGGGTACCCGAAGTCGGCAGTCTAACCGCAAGGAAGGCGCCGCCTAAGGTAAAACCGGTGACTGGGGCTAAGTCGTAACAAGGTAGCCGTACCGGAAGGTGCGGCTGGATCACCTCCTTTCTAGAGAAAGCGAAGTTGAAACTTAGCGTAAGCTTTCAGCCTACTGTAAAGATTATAATAAATTTTGAAAGAAGTTCTTAAGCAAGCTTGAGCGTCTTGAGCTATGAGGCTTAAGATGTAAGTCTGGGCCTGTAGCTCAGATGGTTAGAGCGCACGCCTGATAAGCGTGAGGTCAGTGGTTCAATTCCACTCAGGCCCACAAATTAAGGGCGAAAGAAAAAAGCCCTGAAAAGAAGAAATCGGGGCTATAGCTCAATTGGGAGAGCGCCGCCCTTGCAAGGCGGAGGTTATCGGTTCGATCCCGATTAGCTCCACTGAGCCAAAAAAGTTCTTTAAAAGATGAGGGATTGACGACAAGTATCGGAAAAAAGAGAAAGTCGTTAATGCGAGCAAAAAAGAAGAAGAAAAAAGAGAGCCTTTAGAATATAGCGAAGGATAAGTAGGCGAGAAAAATTAAGGTTAAGTTACTAAGGGCATACGGTGGATGCCTAGGCGCAAGGAGGCGAAGAAGGACGCGGCTACCTGCGAAAAGTTGCGGCGAGGCGGAAGCAGCCAAAGACCCGCAAATGTCCGAATGGGGCAACCCCGACGGAGTAATGTCCGTCGATGGGCGCTCGAATACATAGAGCGCTTAAGGCGAACCCAGGGAAGTGAAACATCTCAGTACCTGGAGGAAAAGAAAGCAAAAGCGATTCCCTAAGTAGCGGCGAGCGAAAAGGGAAGAGCCTAAACCGTCCGCAATGCAAAAGGGAGCGACCGTTGTTGCGGCGGGGTAGCGGGCAGCGTCTGGACCGAATCGCTCGTAGGTCGAAGAGTTAAAAAACGCAATGTTAGCCGAATGGTTCTGGAAAGGCCAACCATAGAGGATGATAGTTCCGTAGGCGAAAACATTGCGTCTCTTTGAGACGCTAGCCCAAGTAGCGCGAGATAAGCGGAAGCTTGCGCGAATCAGGGAGAACCATCTCCTAAGGCTAAATACTCCCTTGCGACCGATAGCGCAGAAGTACCGTGAGGGAAAGGCGAAAAGAACTCCTAATAGGAGAGTGAAATAGAACCTGAAACCGTATGCTTACAAACGGTCGGAGTCCTGATTTGTCAGGATGACGGCGTGCCTTTTGGATAATGAGCCAACGAGTTGCTCGCGCGTTGCAAGGTTAAGTCCTTAAGGGACGGAGCCGAAGCGAAAGCGAGTCCGAAAAGGGCGATAATAGTAGCGCGCGGCAGACGCGAAACCGGGTGATCTACCCTTGTCCAGGATGAAGTGGCGGTAACACGCCATGGAGGTCCGAACCAGTGTGGGTTGAAAACCGCTTGGATGAGATGAGGGTAGGGGTGAAAGGCCAACCAAACTCGGTGATAGCTCGTACTCCTCGAAATAGCTTTAGGGCTAGCCTCGAGATAAAGTGTCGCGGAGGTAGAGCGCTGATTGGGCTAGGGCTGTCACAACGGTACCAAACCCAGACAAACTCCGAATGCCGCGAACATGTTTCTCGGGAGTCAGGCAGTGGGGGATAAGCTCCATTGCCAAAAGGGGAACAACCCAGACCGCCAACTAAGGCCCCCAAATGGCAGTTAACAGAGAAAGGATGTTCAGTTGCTCAGACAACTAGGATGTTGGCTTAGAAGCAGCCATTCATTTAAAGAGTGCGTAATAGCTCACTAGTCAAGCGACTGAGCGCCGACAATACTCGGGACTAAAACTGCCTGCCGAAGTTGCGGGCTTCGTAGCAATACGAAGCGGTAGAGGAGCATTCCATATGCAGCGAAGATAAGTCGCGAGGCTTGTTGGAGCGTATGGAAAAGCAAATGTTGGCATAAGTAACGATAATCCCGATGAAAAACCGGGACGCCGAAAGTCTAAGGTTTCCTGAGCAACGTTAATCGACTCAGGGTTAGTCGAGACCTAAGCCGAGGCCGAAAGGCGTAGGCGATGGGAAACAGGTTAATATTCCTGTACCCGCTTAAATTCGCTATCAGCATAAGGAGCGACGCAGAAACGAAGAGCTAGCAGGTTGGCGAATTGCCTGTCCAAGCTTGTAGGCTGAAAGAGTAGGCAAATCCGCTCTTTCGCAAAGGCCGAGAAGCAAAGGGGAGCTCCTTTAGGAGCGAACTAGCTTAGAGTCGGCTGCCAAGAAAACCTTCGTATGCGAGAATTTAGGCGGCTCGTACCGGAAACCGACACAGGTAGACGGGATGAGTATTCTAAGGCGCTCGAGTGAGCCGTGGTTAAGGAACTCGGCAAATTAGCCCCGTAACTTCGGGAGAAGGGGCGCTCTGAGTAGGTGGAAGACTTCGCGTCTTAAGCCGAAAAGAGCCGCAGTGAAAGGGCCCAAGCGACTGTTTAACAAAAACACATGTCTCTGCGAAGTCAATTAAGACGACGTATAGGGACTGACACCTGCCCGGTGCTGGAAGGTTAAGGGGAGAGGTTAGCCGCAAGGCGAAGCTTCGAACCGAAGCCCCAGTAAACGGCGGCCGTAACTATAACGGTCCTAAGGTAGCGAAATTCCTTGTCGGGTAAGTTCCGACCTGCACGAATGGTGTAACGATTTGGGCGCTGTCTCAACCACGGGCTCGGTGAAATTGTGGTACCGGTGAAGACGCCGGTTGCCCGCATATGGACGGAAAGACCCCGTGCACCTTTACTGCACCCTGGCATTGGGTTCGGGTAAGTCATGTGTAGGATAGGTGGGAGACTGAGAAGCCGGGACGCCAGTTTCGGCGGAGTCGACGTTGAAATACCACTCTTGGCTTGCCTGAATTCTAACTTCGGCCCATGAAGCTGGGCTAAGGACAGTGTCAGGCGGGTAGTTTGACTGGGGCGGTCGCCTCCTAAAAGGTAACGGAGGCTCCCAAAGGTTCCCTCAGCGCGGTCGGTAATCGCGCGGCGAGCGTAAAGGCATAAGGGAGCTTGACTGCGAGACCAACAAGTCGAGCAGGAGCGAAAGCTGGGCTTAGTGATCCGTTGGCTTCGAGTGGAAGAGCCAACGCTCAAAGGATAAAAGGTACGCCGGGGATAACAGGCTGATCTTGCCCAAGAGTTCATATCGACGGCAAGGTTTGGCACCTCGATGTCGGTTCATCGCATCCTGGGGCTGGAGAAGGTCCCAAGGGTTTGGCTGTTCGCCAATTAAAGCGGTACGTGAACTGGGTTCAGAACGTCGTGAGACAGTTCGGTCCCTATCCTATGCGGGCGCAGGATGCCTGAGAAGGGTCGTTCTTAGTACGAGAGGACCGGAACGAACGAACCTCTAGTGAGCCAGTTGTCGCTTCAGCGGCATAGCTGGGTAGCTATGTTCGGTTGCGATAAGCGCTGAAAGCATCTAAGCGCGAAGCGCGCTTCAAGATGAGGCATCCCTTTCCCAGCAATGGGAACTGAAGGCTCCTCGTAGATTACGAGGTCGATAGGTCGCAGGCGCAAGCGCGGCAACGCGTTTAACCGAGCGATACTAATAAGCCGTGAGACTTAACCATTATTTTATCTTAATATCGCCTATGTATCCTATATGCTATATCGTCTGACTCTTCTTTGGCTCGCTTAATTATCCCTCGTCTTTTTATAAAGTTTGTGGCTTGATTTTTATCCTGGCAGCTATAGCGAGGGGGAAACACCTCTTCCCATTCCGAACAGAGAAGTTAAGCCCCTCAGCGCCAATGGTACTCGGACCGCAGGGTCCCGGAAGAGTAGGTCGCTGCCAGGTTTTTTTTCCTTAAATCACCCTATTTCTCTCTTATCTCTTTCTCTGAATTGTAATTGCTATCTAAAACTCATCCTAAGCTTTTGCTATTTTGCTTCTTATAAATTATAACCTTGATTTTTGTCTTTACTTTCTTAATAATTGTTTTGTTGATATCCAAACTATTTCCGCTGTCTTTTCTCTCTGCTTTCGCTTCTTTTTGCCTTGGTTGATAATATCCCCCTGAAGTATGGCATTGCTTTATCTATCTGATATTTCATTATGTGTATATGTAATATTAATTGAATGAAAATGTGTAAAATTTTTTCGATTGAAAATCTATGGCGTAGAGGAAAAAATATGATGAAAAAA